>Ga0209014_10000424_pt1 | contig 24436 bp, 16 predicted proteins | sample BarGraNGADG00212_FD_184491 | JGI IMG/M metagenome (GOLD analysis project Ga0209014, IMG submission 184491) | Arctic peat soil microbial communities from Barrow, Alaska - Barrow Graham LP Ref core NGADG0002-212 (SPAdes) (version 2) | ecosystem: Environmental > Terrestrial > Soil > Wetlands >...
GTGTCCGTTCAGGGGCGGTACGTGTACGGACTGACGAATCTGAACTATGGCACGGTGAGCAACACGAACAACTATCAGCCCAGAAGCTTCATGCTCTTGGCCGGGGTTGGGTTCTAGGACGGCATACAGCGGTTGACTGTTTTCTGTTGGTCGGACTTGTGTTGGAAAATCAGTCCGGGCGGCGCACCGTGTGGGGCGGTTCGTTGCCCGGATTGATTCTCGCGCGGATCACCGACCAGCAGAAAACGGTCAACTCGCTGCCTTATTTTGCAGCCGCCTTTGTCGGCGCGGCCTGCGGCCGAAGCACCACCGCATCACCTTTCGCCACGTCATCCACTCCGCGCTTGAGCACCGTATCTCCGGCCGCGAGCGGTCCGAACACCTCTGCGAGATCGGTTCCGGCCACGCCGCGCGAAACAGTCACGAGTTCCGCTTTCCCACCGCGCACGCGAATCACGTAAGTGCGCGCCGTGGTCTGCACGATCGCGCCCGGGGGGACGAACAGCGACGGCGAACGGCGCGACACGGGCCACGCCACGTCGCCGTACATCCCCGGTGTGAGCTTGCCGCCCGAGATGACGTCGAGTTCGACGGCCATTGTGCGCGTGTGGGTGTCGACCGTTCCCGAAACTCGTGAGACATGGCCGCGAAACGTCTCGCCCGGCCACGCGCTCACAGTGAACGGCACATCACGTCCGGCCGGCGCGACGCCCGCGAGCTGTTCCGGCACGGCAACGGTGAGGCGCAGTCTTGAATGATCTTCCACGCGCACCAGTCCGCCGCCGCCACCCTGCGACGGGCCCACGAGCGCGCCAGGATGCACGCGCCGCTCGGTGACGACGCCGTCGAACGGAGCACGAACCACTAGATACGATTCCATGTCTCGCAGTGCATCGGTTCGCGCGGAGTCGGCCCGCACGCTGGCGTCCGCGATCTCCAGCTCGTGCGCGGAAACGGCGCCCTCGGTGCGTGCCGCCGCGTGCAGACGCTGTGCCGTCTGAATGCTCGAGAGCAGCCTTGCCTGCGCCTCGGTCCGCTGCTGCGCGAGCTCGGGAGCATCGAGGCGGGCGATCACGTCGCCGCCGCGAACCAGCGAACCGCGATCTACTCCAATCTCGCGCACGTAGCCGGCGACCCGAGCGTAGACATCCACCGCCTGGAACGGCGCGAGTTCGCCCTGCAGGTGCTGAACCACGTCGAGCGAACTCCGGCTCACCACGGCGGGGTCGCCCGTGACTGCCGGTTTCGCCTGCGCGCCTTTCGCGCCGGCGATGTTCGTCGAATCCGGTGTGCCGCGGCCGCAAGCGGCGGCGGCGAGCGCGAAAGCGCCAACGAGTGTGCGTGTGCGGGTGCGTGTGCGGGTCATGGCGTCACGTCCTCCGGGGCGAGCGACGTCGGCAGAGCGCCGCGCGTCCCCGCGAGCAAAGTGTATACGGCTGGGATGCAGAAGAGAGTCGCGATGGTCGCGGCGAACAGTCCGCCGATCACCGCGCGGCCGAGGGGGGCCGATTGTGCGCCGCCCCCGCCGATCGCGAGCGCCATCGGCATCATGCCGGCGATCATTGCGCCGCTCGTCATCAGGATCGGCCGCAGGCGCGAGACCGCGGCGGCGACGGCCGCCTCGGCCGCGCTATCGCCCGCGGCCTGACGTTCGCGAGCGAACGTCACGAGCAGTACGGCGTTTGCCACGGACACGCCGATGCACATCACGGCGCCCATCATCGACTGCACGTTGATGGTGGTTCGCGTGGCCAGCAGGATGAGCACGACTCCGCCAAGCACGGCCGGCGTCGCGGCGATGACCGCCAGCGGCGCGCGCACCGACTGGAACGAAGCGGTCAGTAACAAGAGGACCACGATCACCGCGAGGACGAGTCCGCCTCCCAGGCTGTTCAGCGTCTCCGACATCTGTTCCACCTGGCCGCGGACGGAAACGGTCGTTCCCGCCGGAGGTGCCGGCAATGAGGCGAGCGCACGCGACACGGCGCGGCCGGCGCCGCCGAGGTCGCTTCCCGCCAGGTTCGCGGTCACGGTCACCGCACGCTGGCTGTTGATGCGATCGATCGCGCCCGGCGCCGACGTCGCGTACACCGACGCGACGTCGCTGAGCAGGGTCGGGTCTTCGCCCCGTCCCACCGGGAGGTTCAGCAGTTCCGCGTTCGAGCGCAGGCTGTTTTCCGGCACGCGAAGCGCCACGCGATACGGGGTGCCGCTCTTCGGGTCGATCCAGAAGAGCGGCGTCGTGAGCACGGTGGACGCCGTGGCGGCGAGCACCGCGCGCGAGACGTCCTGGCCGCTCAGACCGTGCTGTCCCGCGCGTTCGCGATCGACGTCCACGCGCGTGACGGGATAGTCCAATGCGAGCGGCAGCTGCACGTCGCGCAGGTTGGGGATCTCCTGAAGGCGCGCCGCGACCGACTCCGCATACCGGCGCGATTGCGTGAGATCACGTCCCGAGACCGCAACCTGGATCGGAGTCGGCGCGCCGAAGTTCAGGACGCGCGACACGATGTCCGCAGCCTCGAACGAGAACCGGACGTCGGGGTGCGATGCGGCGAACCGCGCGCGCAGGCGCTCCTCCAGCTCGAACACCGACGCCCGCGCTCCGCTACGCAACGCGACGAGCAGTTCGGCGTCCTGCGGTCCCGTGTTCGACTGGTAGATACCATTGATCGGATAGTTCCAGGCGGGATTTCCGATGTTTGCGACCGATGTCTCTACGAAATTGTCACCGACCTCGGCGCGAATCTCGCCTTCGACCGCCTGCACGATCGCCGTCGTCCGCTCGAGCGACGTGCCCGCCGGCGCCCGAACGCGCACGCGAAGCTGCCCCGCATCTACGCGCGGAAAGAGCTCCGAGCCGAGCCAGATCGCGGGCACGACGGCGAGCACCGCGACCACGACGTATGCCGCCGTCACGCGGCGCGCATGCGCGACCGACCACGCGGCGACCGGCGCATACCACCGGCGGAAGCGCTCGAACCAGGCGGGGGCCTCATGCGTGTCCGCCCGGCCGCCGAGCATCCAGACGGAGAGGACCGGCACGAGCGTGTTCGAGATGAGGAAAGACGCGACCATCGCAAACCCCACCGCGAGCGCGAGCGGCGGGAAGAGCGATGCGCCGATCCCCGTCATGAAGAACGCCGGGATGAACACTGCAACCACGCACAGCGTCGCGAGCAGCTTCGGCGCCATCACCTCGCGCATTGCGTCGACCACGGCCCGCGCCGCGGGCTGTCCCCGCGCCAGGTGCGCGTGGATGTTCTCGATGGTGACGGTTCCCTCGTCCACCAGGATTCCGACGGAGAGCGCGAGGCCTCCGAGCGTCATGATGTTCACGGTCTGGCCGGCTGCGCGGAGCGCGACGAACGCCGCGAGGACCGAGAGCGGGATCGTGATCGTGACGATCGTGGCGCTCCGCCAGTTGCGAAGGAACACCAGCACCATCAAGGCGGTGAGGATCGCGCCGAGCGCGCCTTCCTCCACGAGAGATGAGATCGCCGACGTGACGTAGGGAGACTGGTCGAACGCGAAGCGGAGCTCCACGCCGTCGGGAAGCTGCTTTCGCATTGCCGGGAGGGCGGCCTTCACCGCGTTGACGACGTCGAGCGTCGACGCGTCGGCGCGCTTCGTCACGGGCATGTACACGGCGCGGCGGCCGTCGACGAGCGCGACGTTGTAGACGATGTCGGCGCCGTCCTCGATGCGCGCCACGTCGCGCACGAACACCGTCGGCCCGGCGCCGGTGCGGATCGGCACGCCCTCCAGCTCCTTGGGCGCGCGGATCATGGCGTTCGTTTCGACCATCGTGGTCTGGTCGCCGATGCGGATATTGCCGGCCGGGAGCATCGCGTCGGACCGGCCGATCGCCGCCGCGACGTCATCCGGCGACAGCCGCCGCGAGCGCAGGCGATCGGGATCGAGATACACGACGATCGTGCGCACCTTGCCGCCCGACGGTGGCGGCGCCGACACGCCCGGAAGCGTCGCGAGCAGCGGCCGCACCCGGTTGAGCGCCGCGTCCTGCACCTCCGACTCGCTGCGCGTCGCGCTCGCGAACACGAGCTGGCCGATGGGAATCGAACCGGCGTCGAATCGAACGATGAACGGCGGAAGCGTTCCCGGCGGCATGAACGACGTCGCGCGGAACGCCATCGCCGTCACCTGCGCCATCGCCTGCGCGATGTCGGTGCCGGGATGAAAATACAATTTCACGACGCCGAGCCCCTGCATCGACTGCGACTCCACGTGCTCCACACCGGCGACGTACAGGAAATGGTATTCGTAGTAATAGATGAACTGGCTCTCCATCTGTGACGGCGTCATGCCGGCGTACGGCTGCAGCACGTACACGACGGGAACGGCGAGCGTCGGAAAGATGTCGGCGGGCGCGCGGCGGACGGAGAGCCAGGCGCCGAACACGATCGCGATGGACGCGACGATCACCGTATAGGGGCGTCGCAGCGCGCCGAGGACGAGGCGGTTCATCGGGCGCTCCCGGGCTTCGTCAGGGCGAGGAGCGCCTGGAGATTCCCGCGCGCGCGCGCCACGCCGAGCTGCGCCGCGAGCGATTCAATCCCGGCGACCGCGTCCGCGGCCTCGGCTCGCGCGAGCAGGCGCTGTGCATCGGCGACGTCGGCGACCGACGAGAGGCCGGCGTCGTATCGCGCCGCCGCCTGGTCGAGCGCGATGCGCGCCGCCTCGAGCGCCACCTTCGAGCGCTGCGCCACCATGGCGGCGCCGGCGGCATCCGCGTCGGCCGCGCGCCGCGCCGACGAGACCGCGTTCTCCACGGCGCGCTCGCTGGCGTTTGCCATCGCCACCGCGGCATCGGTGCGCCTCGACTCGGCGGATATCGCGGGAAATCCGAGCAGTGGCCAGGACACCGACAGCCCGAGCGCCCAGTTGGGCACGGCCGGATTCAGGCCGTCGCGCATCGACGGTGCAACCACGCCGTTGACGGCGATGCCGCTTCCGCGCGCCCACAGCGCGCCGACCACATCAAGGCGGGGCCACCAGCCGAGCGCGGCGACGTCGCGCTCGCGGATCGCCGCGACTTCGGCGTCCTTCGCCTCAGCGATCAATGGATGGTCCGCGCTCGATGCCGGGAGCGGCGTCGCCGCGGCGCCGGCCGTGTCCATCGCCGCGACCGGTGTCGCGCTGCCAAGGGCCTCGGCGAGCTGGGCCTCGGCGATCGCGCGCTGCCGTTGCGCGTTCGCTTCGTCGCGCTCCGCGTCCGCGAGTTCCGCGCGTGCACGGGAGAGGTCGGCGCCGGGCCGGAGCTGCTGGGTGACGAGCGCGTCGGTGCGCGTGAGGAGCGTTCGTGCGCGCCGCACTCCCGCCTCGGTCGCGCGCTGTGCGGCCGCGGCGGCCATCGCGCGCAGGTAGGCGGCCGCGGCAGTGTAGGCGACGTCGAGCCGAACCGCCTCGGCGCCGGACTCCGCGGCGTGCTCGGCGGCGGCGCGCGCGGAGGTCAGACGGTTTGCGCGCACGAACCCCGTGAGCGGGACCGTCGAGACGAGGGCCGCGGTCGTCGTCCAAGCGGCACCGCCCAGACTGGTCGTGCCGACCGGTCCGGATGATCCGGGAACGCCGGACATCGGGAAGAACGAACCGGCGGTCACGTTACCGGTGGCGCCGCCGACCATCGCCGCCGCGTCGAGTGTCGGAATCCGGGCGGCGGCGGCGAGATCGCGGGATGCGCGCGCGCCGTCGATTCGCGCGAGGGCGCCGGCCACCGCCGGGTGGTGCGCGAGTGCGTAGCGCACCGCCTGCTCGAGCGTCATGGCGGAGGCTGCGGCGGGCGCCTGTGCCCGGACGTGCCCGCCGCCGGCCGACAGGGCGACGAGGGCGGGCAGGGCACGCCGTATCATTGCGTTCATCTGGACCTCGAGTGCGGTGGGCACGTTCATTCGTGTTCGAAGAGTTCGCCGAACAGCTCGCGGACCTTCTGCTTTGCGGCGCGCAGGGCTCGCCGTCCGGCGGGCGTCAGCCGGTACAGGCGCCGCCGCCGGCCATCGCGGGCCAGCACGACTTTCGAGCGGAGCAGGCCGTCCTCCTCGAGGCGGTGAAGGATCGGGTACATCGTGCCGGCGGAGAGCGCATAGCCGTGCCGGCCGAGCTCCTCGATCATCTCCAGGCCGAAGATCGGCGCTTCGCCCGCGTGATGGAGCAGGTGGAGGTGGACGAGGCTGGCGGTGAGGCCGGCGTGGCGGCGGTGCCTGGACGGTGATTGCATTATCGGATTCCGAGATCGCATTTCGATATAACCATACGACCGGCGGCCCGTTTCGTCCAGCGCACGCTCCCCTGCTAATGTTCAGCATGACACCTTCCGCCATCGCACCCGGCTCCGGGCTCCCCCGCCTCGAGACGCCCGCCGCGCTCGTCGACCTGGACCGGCTCGAGCGCAACATCGCTCGCATGGCGTCGTACGCGAGAACGCACTCGCTCGCGCTGCGCCCGCACATCAAGACCCACAAGGCGACGACGATCGCGGCATCGCAGCTTGCGCACGGCGCGACCGGCCTCACCTGCGCGACGCCGGCCGAAGCGGGTGTGATGAGCGCCGTGTGCGATGACATCCTGCTCGCGTATCCGGCGATCGGCCCCAAGCTCGCGCGCCTGATGGCGCTGCCGCGTGAGCTTTCGCTCACCGTCGCGCTCGACTCGGCGAAAGCCGTTGACGATCTCGCCCGCGCGGCGCGCGCCGCGGGCCGACCGGTGCGCGTGTACGTCGAGCTCGACGTCGGCATGCATCGCGTCGGCGTCACCGCGTGGGACGAGGCGATCGCGCTGGCGCGCAGGGTTCGCGACAGCGCACCCCTCGAATACGCCGGCATCGCGTTCTATCCCGGCCACATTCGCACCGATCTCGATTCGCAGGACGCGGCGCTCGCGGCGCTCGGCGCGGCGATCAAGAGCGCCACCGACGCGCTGGGCCGCGCCGGGCTCGCGCCCGAGGTCGTGAGCGGCGGCTCGACGCCGACCGTCTGGCGCACGCACGAGATCGGCGGAATCACCGAGATGCGGCCGGGCACGTACGTCTACAACGACCGCGGTACCTCGGAGATCGGCGCGTGCGCGCCGGAGGATTGCGCGCTCACCGTGCTCGCGACCGTCGTGAGCACGAGCGTCCCGAATCAGGCGGTGATCGACGCCGGGGCCAAGGCGCTCGGTCGCGAGCCGATGCGCGGAGTCGAAGGAGAAGGGTGGGGCGCCCTGCTCGACCGGCCCGAGATCCTCGTCACGCGCATGAGCGAGGAGCATGGCATTCTCGATCTCTCGCGAACGGACTGGCGGCCGGCCGTCGGCGAGCTCGTGCGTGTGGTGCCGAATCATGTCTGCATCGTCGTGCATCTCAACGATCTGGTGTATGGCGTGCGCGGCGAGCGAGTGGAGAAGAGCTGGCGGGTGGATGCGAGGGGGAGAGGGCAGGGGGAGGTGGAAGAGAACAACGGCAACGCCCTCAACTGACACCTGTCAGTTGAGAGCGTTGCCGTTGGTGGTTCGCTATTTCTTTACGACCGGAACCGCAGCCACCGGCTTGGGCCACGCCTTCTTCGCGACTGACGAGTACATCGCCGGGATCTCTACCTGAATCACACGATTGAGATCGGAGATCGCCTTCATCGCGTCCTCCAGCGCGAAGTCGATCTGCCTGCGCTGGTCGAGCGTGGCGGCTCCTGACCACGCCTCCACCGGCCGGACCGCGCCGTTGGTTGCTCCGAGCGAGCGATCGACGTCGGCCTGAAGGCGCGATACGCGCGCGATGAGCGAGTCGGCCTTCGCGCCGCCGCCGGCGAGATCACGCTTGAGGTCCGCGGCCTGCGCGCCGAGCGCGCGCGCCGCCACGTGCGCGCCGGCGAGCGACTTCTGCACCGAGTACACGCTCATCACGAGCGCCTGCCGTGCGCGACGGTCTGCATCGCTGAAGTTCGTGAGCGGATCGCCCTCGACGATCATCTCACCGCGCAGATCGCTGGTCACTCCCGGAACTTTCACCAGCACCTTGTACTTTCCCGGGAGCACGAGCGGGCCCGTCTGCGCACCGGCCCCGCGTCCGCCACCACCGCCACCACCGCCACCACCACCGCGACCGCCGCCGCCCGCGATCAGCGTTCCAGCTTCTTCCTCGGAGAGCGCCGCCGACATTCGCAGGTCCCACGTCGCGCGATTCAGTCCCTTCGCCGTGGATCCCTTCAGCGTGCGGATCGGCGCGCCCGATGCGGCATCGCTGATTTCCACCGACACGGGGCCGGTCGCGTCGTCCCGCAGATAGTACGTGATGACGCCCCCGAACTCCGGGTTCGGCGCGAAGAACTCGCCGTGGCCGTACCACGCCTGCGGCGCCCACATGCTCATTTCGCGGGCGCGTGGAATCGGCGCGAGCGCCGCCGCCGATTTCATCGCGTCGGCCGTCAGCGCCTCGAGCGGTCCGACGTCGTCGAGAATCCAGATGCTCCGTCCGTGCGTGCCGACGATCAGCGCGTTGTCGCGCGGATGGATGATCGCGTCGTCCGTTGGAACCGTGGGCATGTTCGTCGAGAGCGAATTCCACGTCGCGCCGCCGTCGTTCGAGAAATGCACGCCGCGTGAGTGCGCGAGGATCAGCACGTGCGAGTTGTGCGGGTGCTCGCGAATCCGGTTGATCGACGTCTCCGGCAAGCCGGCGACGATGGAGCGCCAGCTCTGCCCGAAATCGTCGGTCACGTACGCATACGGTTTGTAATCGTCGTCATAGTGCCCGTCGAAGGTCGCGTACGCGCGCCCCGCCGCGTAGCGCGACGCAACGACCGTCGTCACCGGCGTTCTGTTGGGAAGGCCGCCGATGTGCGTCGTGACGTTCGTCCAGGTCTTGCCGCCATCGCGCGTCAGCTGCACCTGGCCGTCGTCGGTACCTGCATAGACGACGTTCGCGTCCGCAGGCGACTCGCTCACCGACGTGATGGTTCCATAGCTCGTCACGCCGTCGTGCCTCGAAAGCGCCGCGGGCCCGACGCGCGCGCCCATCATCGTGAGCGTGTCGCGATCGATGTGCAGCGTGAGGTCTGGACTGATCGCCTTCCAGCTCGACGCGCGGTCGGTGGACTTGAAGAGCACGTTCGCGCCCATGTATACGGTCTTCGCATCGAAGCTCGACGGGACAATCGGCGAATCCCAGTTGAATCGATAGCCGCTTCCCCCTCCGCGTCCCGCACCCGGCATCGCGCGCTCGCCCGATCCCGGCCGCACGCCCTGATGCTCCATCGTCGTGAGGTTCACGCGCGCAACGTTGCCGTCCTGCGATTCCTCGTACGCGAAGTTCTGGTCGAACGGATCGATCTTCGCATGGAATCCGTCGCCGCCGCCGATGTTCCAGCCGTCGCGGTCCGCGATGCCATTGCGATTGCGCACCGCGCTCGGCACGCACCAGAGCCCGTTGTCCTGCAATCCTCCGCACACCGTGTACGGCACCTTGTTGTCCACGTCCACTTCGTAGAACTGTCCGATCGGCATGTTGCGGCGGAAATCCCACGTCACGGCGCGATCCCACGAGATCGAGACGCCGCCGTCGCCGCCGACGATCAGGTGGTTCGGATCATCCGGATCCACCCACAGCGCGTGATCTTCCGAATGGATGTTGCTGAACCGTTCCGTGAAAGTCTTTCCGCCATCGTCGGAGAAATAGAAGCCGCGGTTCGATCCCAGCATGTAGATCCGGTTCCGGTCCTTCGGATCGAGACGGATCTGGCTGTAGTACATCGGCCGCGTGTTGAGCGGCGAGAGCTTCTCCCAGCTCGAGCCGCCGTCCACCGTGCGATACACGCCGCTTCCGGGCGGTGCCGCTTCGACCGTGGCGTACACGACGCGGCTGTCGCTCGGCAAGAGGTCGATCCCGATACGGCCCTTGTCGCCGGCCGGAAGACCATTCGCCAGCTTCGTCCATGTCGCGCCGCCGTCGATCGTCTTGTAGATCGCGCTGCCCGGACCGCCGCCGTTGAAGCCCCACGCCTTTCTCTGGTGCTGGTACGTGGCCGCGTAGAGAATGAGCGGGTTCATCGGATCGATCACGAGGTCGGTCGCGCCGGTGTTCTCGTCGACGTACAGGATCTTCTTCCAGCTCTGTCCGCCGTCCGTCGTCTTGAACACACCGCGTTCGGGATTCGAACCCCACAGGTGCCCGGCTGCCGCGACGTAGACGATATCGTAGTTGCCGGGATCGATCACGATTCTCGCGATGCTGCGCGTCTCCTTCAGTCCCATGTTCTTCCACGTCTTGCCGGCGTCGGTGGTCTTGTAGACACCATCGCCCCAGGACGAGCTTTGCCGATTGTTCGCCTCACCCGTTCCGACCCACACGACGTTCGCGTTCGACGGCGCCACGCGAATCGCGCCGATCGACATCATCGCGTCGACCCTGTCGAACACCGGATCCCACGACGTGCCGCCGTTGGTGCTCTTGAACACGCCGCCCGTCGCCGTCGCGACGTAGATCTGGTCGGGCTGTCCGCGCACGCGGCCGACCGAGAAATCGTCGATGCGGCCCGAGGTGTTCACGGGTCCGATGCTGCGCCACTTCAGGGCGGACAGTACCGTCGGATCGATCTTCGCTTGCGCCTGCACGCTCGCGGCGAGTGTCAGCAACGCGAGGGCAACGGCGGGACCGGAGATCTTGCTGCGCATGGCGAGTCCTCTTCGACTGGCTGGGGAAGGATTAAAGTACCAGGATCGTCAGCCGCGGGACAGAAATCGCGCGACATTCTCGACCGCGCGTCGCAACCCGAGGTCGATGACTTCCGCCGTCATTCCAGCGTCATGCGGCGTGAGAACGACGTTCGGCAGCGACAGCAACGCATCGTCCGCGCCGACAGGCTCCTGATGGAACACGTCGAGCGCGGCCCCTGCGATTCGCTCGTGCTGCAATGCGTCGATCAGCGCATCGCGATCCACCAGGCCCGCGCGAGCAGTGTTGACGAGAAACGACGAGGGCTTCATCAAGGCGAGCTCCGCGCGGCCCAGGATGCCGTTCGTTTCCGCGGTGAGCCGCATGTGCAGGCTTACGATGTCCGACTCGCGCAGCAGCGTCTCGAGCGGTACGTGACGCGCGCCGACCGCCGCCGCGCGTCCGTTGTCGGGACTCCACGTCGAGACCAGCAGCCGCACGCCGAACGGCCGCGCCAGCGCGGCAACCCGGCTCCCGATCGCGCCGAGCCCCATCAGTCCGAGCGTCTTTCCCTCGAGCTGGGTGAGCAGTCGCCGCGGCCACTGGCCCCCGCGCACCGCCGCATCCATCGCGGGAATCGCGCGCGTGGCTGCGAGCATGAGCGCCAGCGTATGCTCGGCGACAGCGTGCGCGTTCACTCCCGGTGTGCTCGCGACAACGACGTTTCGTGCGTTGCACGCGGCCAGATCGACGTTGTCCGTGCCGGTTCCCCAGATCGAGATGAGGCGCAGGGCCGGGCAGGCCGCGAGAACGCGCTCCGTGAATTTCGAGTACGCGCGAATGTTCAGCACTGCATGCGCGGCGCCGACGCGCCGGATCAGCTCTGCTTCATCTTCCGTGCCGCGCTCGGTGAACACGGTGACGTCGCCAAGCGCACGCAGCCGGGCCTCCGCGGCCGAACCCGTGAACACCGAAGGGAAATCATCCGGCACGACGATCGATGGGTTCATGCGTTCTCGTCGGCCGGTGCACCGCGCGCGAGCAGGACGGTGGTTGCCATCTGGCTCGTGACGTTGAGCAAAGTCTTGAACACATCGGGGATCGCGTCGAGCGCGAGGAGAATCCCCATCCCCTCGATCGGCAGGCCCACCGACACGAAGAACGGCGCGATGATGAACAGTCCGCCGCTCGGGATCCCGGGAATGCTGAAGCTCATCGCCACGGAACAGGCGCCGAGGAAGGCGAGCTGTGCCATCGTGAGGGGAACGTCGTACAGCTTCGCGACGAAGAGCGCGGAGACGATCCACGTGACCGCCTGGTTCAGCCGGAACACGGACACGCCGAAGGGCAGGGCGAACCCCGCGACTTTCATGGGGAGGTGCATCACGCGGTTCGCGCCGTCGATCATTGCGGGGAGCGCCGCGACCGACGAACGCGTGCTGATCGCCACGATCTGCGCGGGGATGAGGGCGCGGGCGAAGAGCGAAAGCGGAACATCGGAAAACACCTTGATGACGATGTAGAGCGCGATCGTTGCGACCGCGAGGAACCCGCTGTGCAGGACGAGGTAGAACGCGACTGCGCCGGCCACGCCCACTCCGACGCGAACCGCGAGTGCGACCGAAAGGCAAAACACGCCGACGGGCGCGACCATCAGCACCCACCCGACGATCACGAGCATCGCGTCCGCGATCCCCCGGAAGATCCCGGTCGCCGCCGCCCGCCGTTCCGGCTCGATGCGCGCGAGCGCCGCCGCGAACGCGACGGCGAAGATGATCACGGGGAGCATCGCGCCGTCGACCGCGGCCTTGACCGGGTTCGCGGGCACGAGGCCGACGAGCCAGCTCGTGAACGACGGGAGGGCGGGTGTGGTGCCGGCCGCCGAACTCGCGCCGCGGAGCGAGGCGGCCGACGACGCATCGATGGTCATCACGGAGAAGAGCGGAGGCGCCGCGAGGAACGTCAGCAGCGCGACCGTCGTGAGGATCACCGCGTACAGTGCGACTGCCCGTCCGCCGAGTCGTCCAACGGCGCGAACATCTTTTTCCTCCGCGATCGTCGCGATGAGCAGCGAGACCACGAGCGGAATGACCGTCATGCGGATCGCGTTGACCCACACGGTGCCGATCGGTTCGATCGCCGTCGCGAACGCGTGCAGCCCGCTCGACGACGTCGCCGAGATCACCACGCCGATGGCGAGGCCGGCGACGAGGCTGAGCAACGTGCGGAGAGCGGCTGTGGTCACGGGGAGAAACTACGCGTTCTGGATTCTGCGCGCTCCGTGTCGTACTGTCTCCCACTCAATCTCTCCTTTGGGATCAGGTCACTTCATGCCTTCTCTCGGCGACGCCAAGTCGTTTCTCCTCCTCGCGCTTGGCGTGATCGCGGTGGTCTACGTCGGCTTCCTCGCCAGCGAGCTCGTGCGTCGCCGGCGCGCGCAGGCCGCGAGCGGAGGCGCCGTCGACTCCGACGCGCCGACCCCAGGCGGAATCGTCACGGGCTTCGTGACGAACTTCTTCGACACGCTCGGTATCGGCTCGTACGCGCCGACCACCTCCATCTTTCGGATCTGGAAGATGGTGCCCGACGAACGGATTCCCGGCACGATGAACATCGGTCACACGCTGCCGACGATCGTGCAGGCCTTCATCTTCACGCAACTCATTCCGGTCGATGCCCGCACGTTGATCCTCATGATCGCCGCGTCGGTGGCGGGCGCGTGGATCGGGGCGGGCGGCGAGGCCCTCGCGCTTTCGGGTACGCAGCTCGGCGTCGCCGTCGCAGTGAACTTCGTGCTTGGCGCGCTGATGACGCTCGGCATCGGACTTTACGCGCCGATCATGATCCTCATCAGCCTGCTCGGCATGAATCCCGCAGCCGCGTTTCCGATCATGATGGGATCGTGCGCCTTCCTCATGCCCGTCGCGAGCGTCCGATTCTTGCGCAGCGGGCGATACGACCCGCGCGCGCTGCTCGGCCTGCTCGCGGGCGGACTGCCCGCGGTGCTGATCGCGGCGGACGTCGCGTGCTCCTGATTCGCTGCTAGGGCAGCTTCCGCAGCAGCGCCCGCTCGATTCCGCCGGGATCGAGTCCGAGTGCATGCCGCACCATCGCGAAACGTTCCCGCAGGCGGCGCGAGAACAGTGCCGCGCGATCGGCGACCGGAATCGGCCGCTTTTCGAACCGCGCCTCGCCGATAGTGGAGGAATCGAACCGCTCGAACACCGGGAACGGATAGAGCGCGAGGTTGGGCACGCCGTGTCTCCAGTACTTGTCCATATACGCGTCGACGGGGCAATCGATCCGCCGCGCGCACTTCAGCAGCCGCTGCGCGCCGAGGCGGGTGATCAGATACGCCTGCGTGCCGAGCGCGAAGCTCGTGATGCGAATGAGATGATGATACCGGTCGAGGAACGGGCTCCTGAGCCTGCGCCACCGCACCGGTATCTTGGTGAAGAGTCGCATGTAGTCGATCCCGATGGCCGAGAAGTCCATCCGGCCGAGCCGCGAGATCAGCGGCCAGTCCACCACCACATCGTCCTCGAACACGATCAGCTGCTGATACTGTGAATCAAGCAGCCACTCCCACGCCGCGACGTGGCTCGCATAAGACCCGAGTTCGCCCTCGATGAGCGTGCGGCCGTGCACCCGGCGGGCGGCCGACTCGTCGTAGTGGAGCGGCGGCGCGATCGCCGTGCGGGCGTCGAAGAACGACCACGGAACGCTGGTGTCTGCCGCGAACGCCGCGAACGCCGCGCGTCTGTCGTGCGCGGCACGAAGGCTGATGACCCCTATTGCGGTTGTCTCGACGTCTGTCATGGCACGCGGCCTCCTTGCATGTCTGACGCTCCGTCGCGTCGCACGTTTGATGTCTGCGCGAAGTAACCATCGGACCGGAATGGAATCGCGCTATATTCCGCCCGCCATGTTTCTACCCCTCGTCCTCGCATTTCAGCTCGCCGCCGGGCGACCCGCCGTGTTCCACGCCCTCAAAGGGCAGACCGAGGCCCGTGCGCCTCGCATCGACACGACCATCACCATCGACGGCCGGCTCGACAAATCCGTGTGGCGGCGCGCCGCGATCCTCACCGGTTTCTCCGAGTACGCCCCGGTCGACCAGCGCCCGGCGCCCGACTCCACCGAGGTGCTGGTCTGGTACTCGCCGACGGCGCTCTACTTCGGCATCAGGGCGTACGAGCTGCACGGCATAGTCCGCGCGACGCTCGCCGACCGCGACAAGATCACGAACGATGACAACGTCGAGCTCCACCTCGACACGTTCCGCGAGGGACGCAAGACGGTGGTGTTCATCGTCAACCCGCTCGGCGTGCAGGCCGACGGCACCAAGAACGAGGGCGGCGGATTCATGCCCGGGTCTAACGTCGCGCCCGGCCAGAACGACCTGAGCGCCGACTTCCAGTGGGAGTCGAAGGGGCACCTCACCGACTACGGCTACGAAGTCGAGATCCGGATTCCCTTCTCGAGCCTTCGCTATCCCGAGGCTCGCGAACACCGGTGGGGGCTGCAGATCGATCGCCACACACAGCACAACGGTTACGAAGAGACGTGGACGCCGGCGCTCAAGGCGTCGGCCAGCTTCATCGCGCAGGAAGGCGAACTGCGCGGTATCACCGGCATCACGCACGGCCAGGTGCTCGAGATCAATCCCGAACTCACGGACGCGATCGCTGGAAATCCACCGACGACGGGCACTGCGTGGAGCTATACGTCCAAGGCGCAGCTCGGCGGCAACGTGAAGTGGGGCATCGGCAGCAACTTCGTGCTCAACGGCACCATCAAGCCCGATTTCTCGCAAGTCGAGGCCGACGCAACGCAGATCGCAACGGACGCGCGCTTTGCCCTCTTTTATCCGGAGAAGCGTCCGTTCTTCGTTGAGGGAAGCGAGCTGTTCAACGTGCCGAACACACTCATATACACGCGTCGCATCGCGCAGCCCGATGCGGCCGTGAAGCTCACGGGCAAGCTCGGGCAGAACGACATCGCCGTGCTCTCCGCCCTCGATGCGGGATCCACGACGCCGAACGGCGAGCGTCCGCTCGTCGACATCGTGCGCCTCCAGCGCGACATCGGTCTCCAGTCGACCGCGGGGCTCCTCTACTCCGACCGCGTCGGCGGCGGGCGCGACAACACCGTGGGCGGCGGCGACGTGCACATCACGTTCGGCAAGATGTATTTCGCGCAGTTCCAGGCGCTGATGAGCAGCACGACCGCAGGCGGAAGCACCGCGGCCGGACCGATGTGGGAAGCGGTCGTCGACCGCACCGGGCGCGCGTTCGGCTTTCACTACAACATCCTCGGCATTCATCCCGACTTTCAGACCGACAACGGATTCGTTGCGCGCACCGGGGTCATCCAGCCGGGAATCGCGAATCGCTTCTCATGGTACGGTCCACCGGGCGGCTGGCTCGAGCGCTTCAACGTGTACTTCCGGCAGACCGGCACGTGGAACTACGATGATTTCCTCGCGGGCCGGCACGTGCTCGAGGAGAACTTCGCGGCGAACAGCCAGTTCACGCTGCGCGGCGGCTGGAACGTGAACGTCTCGCCGTCGGTCGGGAGTTATGCATTCGACTCCGTCGCGTACGGCGGCGTGCGCACGACGATGGCGGGCGGGGCCGTGGTTCCGTTCGTGCCCGGCGGGCGGCTCTCGAATTCGCTCGTCAATCTGAGCATCTCGACGCCGCAGTATCCGCGGTTCGCCGCGTCGGTCGGGACGACATTCGGCTCCGACATAGACTTCTTCGAGGCCTCAGCGGTGCATCGCACCGACTACAGCGCTTCGCTCGACCTGCGGCCGGACGACCGCCTGCGCGTGAGCGCGACCTACGTCAGCTCCACCTTCACCCGCCAGAGCGACGGTGTGCGCACCCTATCGACGCGCATTCCGCGCGTGAAGATCGAATACCAGCTTGCGCGTCCGCTGTTCATGCGCGTCGTCTCGCAGTACACGGCGAACGTGAGCCAGCCGCTCGTCGATCCCACCACCGGCCGCACGCTGCTGGTCTCCGACGGGAGCGGCGGATTCGTGCCTTCCACAGAGCAGATCGCCAACACACTGCGCGCCGATTTTCTCGTCTCGTATCGTCCCTCGCCCGGCACCGTCGTCTTCGTGGGTTACGGCAACAGCCTCACCGAGAGCGACCCGCTCGCGTTCCAGCGCCTGCGTCGTGCCACCGACGGATTCTTCGTGAAGCTGAGTTACTTGTTTCGCGGCGTCGGCGCGGCGGACTGAGCGGCCGTCGCACCGCAATCCGGCGCCCTCACTCCCGCCGCTGCCACGATCGGCTGGAGATCGTTCCTGCTCATCGTCGCATTGAGTTCCGTGAGACCCGTTGAATTGAGCGCAGCCCAGGTCGTCACGGCAGTGCGCAGGTCACGGCACGCCGCGGCGTAGCCAGCGAGCATCGCCTCGGTCGGCGCCTGGTCGGCGTTGTCCTGCGCGGTGAGCTGACCGACCAGTCGCGCGTTCATCGCGAAGAAATTGGGCGGCGGCCTGCGGCCTCCCGGCGGGCCGCCTCCGCCGGCGTTGCCACCGACCGTGTCCACCTTCGCCCGGAATCCATTGATCGCCTTCGCCGCGTCCGACGTCGAGTCGGAAGGCGTGCGAGCCTTCAGCGCGATGCGCATCGCCTCGACTTGCTGGTACCCGTCCCATGCGGTCTTCACGCCGTCGTTGATCTTCCGCAGGAGCGCGTGTTGCCCGCGAATGTCCGCGCTCGTTGCGGGAGATCTGGGATCGTTCGTGAGCGTCACCTGCTGCGTGAAGCTCCGGCCGCTCACCGTGAGCTTGATCGTGTACGTGCCCGGCGGCGCCAGAATGCCTTCAGGTGTCGCGGGGGTGAGGTCGGGATTCGCGTTGATCTCAAACGAGTGCGTGAACGCCGGCGGTGCGTCGAATCGAAAATCCCAGTTCGCGCGATTCAAGCCGACGGCCGACGGGAGCGACTTCGGTGGCGCGACCCAGAAGTTCGGGTGCGGCGGTCTCGCCGCCTCCTTCACGGGCTCACCCGGCACGCTCGACATGTGGCGCAGGTTGGTGCCCGCCGAGTCCAGAACATCGAGCGTGATCTCTCCCGACGGCTTCGCGTCGAGCGAGTAGAAAATGATCACGCCGTCGGGCGGGTTGAGCGCGTGCGGAACCTCGGGAGGGAACGGCGTGTCGAAGTTCGTGTTGCGCCGTGTCCGTACGGTTGCGTCCGGCTTGAACAGGTGCACCGGCTCAGCGGCCGCGGCCGGCGTCAGCTGCCGGAGCACCGCGTAGTCGTCGAGAATGAAGATTCCGCGGCCGTACGTGCCGACCACGAGATCGTTTCCGGCGAACGCGATGTCGCGATACGATGTGTTCGGCAGGTTGAGCTGCAGCGACTGCCAGTTGTCCCCGTCGTCGAACGAGACGTACATCCCGCTCTCGGTGCCGGCGACGAGAAGGCCGGCTTTCTCTTTGTCTGCGCGAATCACTCGCGCGAAACTTCCACTGGGCTCATTGGCGGGCAGGCCGTTGGTGATGCGCACCCACGTCTTGCCGTAGTCGTGCGTGCGGTAGAAATACGGCGTGTAATCTCCTGCGCGCGAGACATCCACCGCGACGTACGCGCCGCCGGCGTCTGTATGCGACGCGTCGATTATTGAAATCAGCGCGCGCGCCGGGAATGGCAGATTCGGAATCGAGACGTCGTCCCACGTCTTGCCTTCGTCCCTCGTGACCTTGATCAGCCCGCTGCTCGTGCCGGCCCAGATCGTGCCTCGGCCGACGGTACTCGCCGAGATCGTCTCGATCGCGCCGGCGGGCCATGAGCCAGGCGGACGCGTTGCCGTGTCGGGCAGCGGCGTCATTCCCTTCGGATACGTGAGATCCGGACTCAGCTTCTTCCAGTGCGCGCCGCCGTCCGTCGTCGCCATGAGGTACTGGAATCCGGCGAGCAGCTCGTGTTTGTTCCACGGCGCAAACGCGATCGGCTGCGAGAATGCCGTGCGCAGGTGCAGGTCCGCATTGGCCGCGGGGCTCACGCTGATCCACTGCTCGGACGGGTAGCTCACTTTCTCGATGCCGTTGCCGCTGGCGAACACCGTGTTCGCGCTGAGCGGATCGGGCACGATGGTGCCCCATTCCCATGCGGGCACTGCGCTCCAGTCGAGCGGCGTGATCTCGCCGAAGTTTCCGCGGCTCCGCGTGCGAATCGAGCCCGCGTCCTGCTGCGTGGCGTATACCCAGTACGGGAAGGAATTGTCGGCCGAGAGGTGGTATACCTGTTCGGTGGACTGATTGTACCAGGAGCTCCACGTCTTGCCGCCGTCGAGCGTCACGATGGCGCCCTGGTCGACGCCGAGGAACATCCTGTTGCTGTTCGTGGGATCGAGCCACATCTGCTGCGGGTCATCGCCGCCGGGCGCGCCCTTGAAGCCGGTGAAGCTGTTTCCACCATCTGTTGATTTGTAGCTGGACGTGTGGATCGTATAGACGACGTCGGGATTCTTCGTGTCCACGTACACGCCGCAGTTGTAGCCGCCCTGGCCGTTGCGGATTCGCTCGTCGTCCTTGTCCATCTGGCGCCACGTTGTGCCGCCATCGTCGGTGCGGAAGAGGCCGTTGTTGCCGATGACGAACACGCGTTGCGCGTTGGTGTTCTGCGCGACGGCGACGTATTCACACCCGTTCAGTCGCGGCAGTCCGCCGCCGGTCACCTCGGTCCAGGTGAGTCCCTCGTCGGTGGACTTGTAGAGCCGGGTCGCCGACTGTACTGCAGCCGGTGGTGCGCCGGCCCCGGGAGTGGGCGGCGCCGGGAATATTCCGGACGGCGGCACCGGCGCGTTGTAGTGACGGATCGTCGTCGCGAAGATGACGTCGGGCCTGTCGAACGCGCGCGCGATCTTCTGCACGCCTGTCGAATCGTTGATGAACAGCGTACGCGTCCACGTCCTGCCGCCGTCGGTGCTCCGATAGACGCCGCGCATTTCGCTTTTCGCGACGAGGTTGCCCTCCGCGGCGACGAGCACGAGCTCGGGATTCTTCGGATCGACGAGAATCGACGGAATCACACGCGAATCGTCGAGTCCGAGGTGCCGCCACGTGGCGCCGGCATCTTCCGACTTGTAGAGGCCGTTGCCGACGTTCACGCCCCCGCCATTCACCTTGTCGCCCGCGCCGGCGTAAATGATGTTCGGATTTGACGGTGCGACCTCAACCGATCCGATCGACGAAACATCCTTGATCGAGTCGAACACCGGGTACCACGTCTCACCGGCGCTCGTGGTCTTCCAGATGCCGCCGGCAGGAAGGCCGGCATAGAAAACGCCGGTCTCACCGATGGCTCCCGAGACGGCGGCAATGCGACCGCCTCGAAACGGACCGACGTTGCGCCAGACGAGACCGGCGAGAAGATCGGGCTTGATCGGCGCGGCGGCGCCGAGCGTAAGCAGCACGGCGAGACAGAGCACGGCGCGTGCCGTCGAACTCGGCGAGAGGGAGCGGTTCGGCATCGTGAATGTTGGTGAGGTTGGCTGGGAAGATACCAGCAATTGCGCGTTCGGTTAGACATACGCGGAAGCCCGGGGGGTTGGCTCTCGGTTCATCGAACCGGGCGGCGTGCAGCAGCCTAGCCCTGAGCCTTCTCCGGCTGCGGGCTCTTCGCGTGATGCACGACCGCGTCTCCCGGCATCTCGAGATGCAGTTCTTCCAGGATCATCAGCAGGGCGGCCGCGATCGGGAGGGCCAGAAGCGCCCCCAAAATGCCCATCAAGGTTCCTCCGGCCACAAGGGCCAGGATGACCACGGTGGATGAGAGCCGCAGTATCCGGCCATACACCCTCGGTACGAGGATTCGACTCTCGAATTCCATGTACACCAGCAAGCCAACGAGCACCACGGCGGCGATTGGCAGGCCGCGGGGGATCGCGGAAATCACCGCGGGGATGATCACCAGCAATCCGCCGATGAACGGGAGAACGTCCACCAGCGTGGCAAAGAGCGCGAGCATCAGCGCGTTCGGAACCTGGCAGACCAACAGCAGCACGAACGTGAACACGCCTATTGCGGCGCACGTGATGAGCTGCCCGCGAATGTACCCGCCTACGATCCGTTCGAGATTGACGAAGATGCGGGCCAGTCGCCTGTGGGACTGTCGCGGCACGATCGAATACACCACTCCTTGCGCGCGCTCGCCGTCCGCCAAAAGATAGAACGACAGCACCACCGTGGTCGCGCCGTATCCCACAATCCGCGCGGCGAGCGTCGAGTTGCCCAGTAGGTAGTTCTCGACCGACGAAAACGTCTTATCGAGTTCCGCCCGCTCGACTATGCCGGCGAACGGCGTGGTGAAGGCACGTTCGTTCAGAAAGGCGATCAGGCGTATGCGAAAGGCGGGAGCGTGCTGAAACGCTTCCGAAATCTGGCCGATAAGCGGTGGGATGGTCAGCAAGAGGAGAATCGCCGTGACGATACTCAACGCGGCGAACAGCAGCACCAGCGCGTACATGCGCTTGAGCCCGCGCTCCTCCATCCACTTGATCACCGGATGGAATGTTCCGGCGAGGATCAGCGCCATGACGAGAATCAGCCAGACGACCCAGAGCTGGTACGCCAGCCACACGCCCACGATCGTCGCCAGTACCAAAGCGACCGTGCGCGGCGCGACCTCGATCCGAACGATGCGCGGGTTCAGAGGACGCGGAGGAATGCGACGAGGTCCCGCTTCTCCTGCGCCGTCAGTCGGGTACCGAGAATCAAGTTGAAGAACTCCACCGTGTCGTCGAGCGTCAGCAGCCGGCCGTCGTGCAGGTACGGCGGCGAATCCTTGACACCGCGCAATGAGAACGTCTTGATCGACCCGTCGCCGAGCGCTCTCATGTTATTGATCAAGACCGGCTTGAAGAATCGCTCCGTTTGGAGATTGTGCATCAGGTTGTCGGTGTAGTACGGAGGCACGTGGCACGTCGCACAGTTTCCCTTACCGAAGAAAACAGTCTGTCCGCGCAGCTCGGCCGGCGACGCCAGCAGGGAATCGAGCTTCCCGTACAAGTTCAGTTTCGGCGCAGGAGGAAAATCGAGGATCTCCTGAAACTCGGCCATGAAGTGAACCTGGCTGCCCCGGTCGAGGACATTGACTCCCTTCTTCAGAGCGATCACCGGATCCCCGTCGAAGTAGGCGCCGCGCTGCTCGAACTCGGTGAAGTCCTCCACGGTCTTTATCGCGCGCTGCGACCCGAACAACCGCTGGACGTTCACGCCGCGCAGCGTCGGCGTGTCCACCCGATGGCGGACCTCTTGCGGGCGTGCGTCGCCGGCCAGGTGCGTTGCGGCGTTGGTGTGACCGTTCTGGTGACAGTCGAAGCACGTTACGCCCAAGCTCGGGTGCTCACTGCGACGGTCGGCCGTTGCGTTGAACTGTTGCTGCGGAAACGGCGTTACCAGAAGTCGAAGGCCCTCGAGCTGTTTCGGATTCAGAATGCCGTTGAAGAGATCGTAATAGTTGTCGATCGTGACGAGTTTGCCCTGTGAGACGTCGCCCAGGTCGGACCGGGTCGTCAGATACATGGGAGCAGGAAACTCGGGGAGGAACCGGTCCGGAATGTCGAAGTCGAGGTCAAAGCGGGTCAGGTCGCGTCCAGTCTGCTTCTTCACCTCGGCAATCATGAACGAGGGAAAAACCATTCCCCCCTCTGGATGATTCGGATGGGGCAGCGGCATGAACCCGGCCGGGTACAACCCCTTTTCGCGGATCTCCGCGGGAGCCATTGCCGCGAGCGCGTCCCAGGTCAGGCCGGACGGAAGCCTGACGCGCACGCCCTCTTGCACCGGCTTGCCGCGATTCATCGTAGCGCCGGAAGCCGCGCGGTCGGCGAGGTCGTAGCGGAGGCCCAACAATTCCGCCTGCCGCTTCATGAGGTCCGTCCTGGCAGCGCTCATGCGCGCGATTACGATCCGAAAGTCCGCTTCATTGACGGATAAGTAGCTCGACTTCGATGGTTCCGCCGCGCCGCTCTGCGGGTACGCGCACACGGGAACCATGACCAGGCCGAAGCCAAGAGTGCAGATTGTCGTCGCGACGGAGTTCATGGCTGCAACGACGCCGGCGGCAGCTCGACGATCTCGAGCCAGTACCTGCAGAGTACTTTCATCGTTTTCACCAGCTCCGGGAAAGTGACCGCCTTCGTGATGAAGGAGTTCACTCCGAGCTGGTAACTGCGCTCCAGGTCCGCGTCGAGCCGCGAGCTGGACAACACGACGACGGGAATATCCTGGAGCGTCGGGTCTTCTTTGATCGCCTTCAGCGCCTCGCGTCCATCCATCTTCGGCATGTTGAGATCCAGCAGGATGAGGCCCGGGCGCCGGGCCTTCCCCGACTCCCCAGCGAACTCACCGCGCCGATAGAGATAGTCGAGCAACTGCTCGCCGTCGACGACATATCGAACGCTGTTCGATATATGCGCATGCCCCAGCGCCTGCCGTGTAAGCATCCGATCGTCCTCGTCGTCGTCGCAAACGAGAATCGTACTCGGAATCTTGTACCAGTCATGCATCATGAGACCTGTCTCGTGGGCCCGCGGCGAAGAAATGCGAAACAGGCTCGATTCGCCCGTTGGTCGCGAAAGTCGGATGCGCTTCCGCTCATGCCGGTCGCCGTATCGAATGATCGGTCGCTGACGCAGAGTACTGGATCGTCCGTCGGGCGCACAATCGCACCATCGTGGTAGTCCGGCGCGAATGACGAGATGGCGTGGCCAGCGCGTGTCCGAACCATTCATCCGCGGAATAACCGGCCGATCGCCCGCAATCCAGGAGATGCTCGCCCAATTGGCGTACATCCTTTATCATGCCTTTGGGCGATGTTCAGTCGGGCCGATCAGCTCTACTCTCCATCGCATGCCTCCAGAGCGGACGAGCCGGGGGGGCTACGCGTTGCCTTGATCCCAGGGCGAGCCGCGGATTCTCTCTTCGATGGTTCAGGGCGGAGCAGATATGGCGAAAGCAGTTCTGGCCGGAATGCTGGTGTTGGGCCTTGCAGCGTGTACCGGTGGCGCGGCGAAGGTGGCTCGCGACGGTGCGCCGTCCGAGCAATTGCTCGTTGGCGGTACACGCGTCACCGCGACGATTCAGGATTCGTTGTCGTCGCGAACGAACAAGGCAGGCGACACGCTTCACGCGATCGTGAGCGGAGATGTAAGGGGGCCTCACGGCGGCGTGGTGATCCCTGCGGGATCGAGTGCCAGCCTCACGATCGCGCTCCTCGAACCCGGCAGCGATCAAGTCAACCCCGAAGGGCGACTGTCGCTCGTCGTCAGCTCGGTGACCGTCAACGGAGAGCAGTATCCGGTCTCCGCAGACCTCGATCCGGTGCCGCACCACCTCCAAGTCCGCACCGCATCGACGGATCAAGACCCCGGGGGTCGAAGCGCTCGCCGCGATGTGGTCGTCTCGGCCGGCACCCCGATCGTATTTGCGCTCACGAATTCACTGAAGGTCTCGGCGAGATAGGGAATAGTCGTCCCTGTCGTCGCTTTCACGAAGGTTGCAGGAGGAATAGCAAGATGATGAATACCATGTTGAACCGAGTCCGTCGCGCGCTGTCCCCTATGGGACTCAGCGCGCGAGTTCTCATTTCCGTTGTCCTTGCAGGAGCGATCGTCTCGGCGTGCGACGTGCACGGGATTACCGCTCCCGGGATCTTGACGAGAATGACCGTGACGCCGGACGCGACGCTGACCGTGGGGGCCACGCAGCAAATGACCGCCGTGGGCTACGATGCCGACGGGCAGGTCGTGCCCGTGTCCCCG
>Ga0209014_10000425_pt1 | contig 24419 bp, 18 predicted proteins | sample BarGraNGADG00212_FD_184491 | JGI IMG/M metagenome (GOLD analysis project Ga0209014, IMG submission 184491) | Arctic peat soil microbial communities from Barrow, Alaska - Barrow Graham LP Ref core NGADG0002-212 (SPAdes) (version 2) | ecosystem: Environmental > Terrestrial > Soil > Wetlands >...
CTTGCGTGGACAGTCCCGGGCAGGCCCGCGGATCCTGTGGATCGCAGGGCGCCCGGACCCGCTACCGGGACCCGCTACCGGGACCCGCCACCGGGACCCGTTGCCCGGATCCACCACAGGATCCCCTAGAAGATCCCGGGGCGGATCTCCAGGCCCAGGCCGGGCCGGTCGGCGAGGTGCCAGTGCTTGCCGGGGTCCAGCTCCAGGCCGGAGACCGGGTCGTCGGCCAGGAGCAGGCAGCCATCGAGGTCAAGCCACTCGGCCAGCGGCGCCACGGCAGCGGAGGCGGCGATCCCGATGGACGTCTCCTCCATGCAGCCGATGAACGTCCGGAAGCCGAGGGCATTCGCCCGCTCCAGCATCCGCCGGGCAGGACCGATGCCGCCACACTTGGCGAGCTTGACGTTGATCCCGTCCACGACACCGACCAGCGCATCCAGGTCATCGATGAAGACCGCGCTCTCGTCCGCCACCAGCGGCAGGGACGAACGCTCCTGGAGCTCGCGCAGCTGGTCCAGCCGGCCGGCCGGGAAGGGCTGCTCGATCAGCTCCACGCCCAGCCGCTCCAGCTCCGGAAGCAGGGCGACCGCGTCCTCCGGTGTCCAACCCGTGTTCGCATCGATGCGGATCGGCCCGCCGAAGACGGCCCGGACGGCCTCCAGCGTCGCCAGGTCCGAAGAGCCGCCGAGTTTGATCTTGAGGGCGGGGAAGGCCGCCGCGCGGCCCGCTCGCTCGGCCACCACCGACGGCGCGTCGATCCCCAGCGTGAAGTCCGTCGGCGGTATCGGGGCGTCGATCCCCAGCAGCTCCCGGATCGGCAGCCCGAGGCGCTTCCCGACGAGGTCGTGGAGGGCGATGTCCACCGCGCACTTGGCGCCGCCGTGGTTGCCGATCGCCGCCGTCATGAGCGCCTCGGCCGCCACCAGGGCCGCCCGAGCCTCGTCCACGGGCCCGCGGAGCGCCGGCGCCAGGGGCTCCAGCGCCTCGAGCAGGAGCGGGACCACCGCGGCGATCGTGGCCGGCGTCTCGCCATAGTAGGTGTCCGGGTAACCCTCGCCCAGGCCAACGGGACCTTCGGGACCGTCGACATCGTCCCGGAGCTCGGCGACAACGGTGGTCACCGTCCGGCCCTCGCCGTGCGTCGCGCGGGCGATCACGAACGGGTCGCGCAGGGGCAGGACCAGCGTGCGCAGGCGGATCGAGAACGTCATGCCGGGACCCCCTCGCTCACGGCGGACACCACCCACGGCAGCGCATCCACGGCCGCCTCGAGTCGGGCCCAGAGCGCTTCGCCCCCGAAGCGGACCGGGTCGTCGCACGGGATCCCGGTCTCGGCCTCGGTGGCCGCGATGGCCGCGCGGGCCTCGGCCTCGTCCGGGATCCGCGACGTGTTGAGCGCGACCGCGACCACCTTCGAGGGCGCCACCAGTCCCGCCACCTCCTCGTGGATGCGGATGAAATCGGGCAGCGGCTGCATCGGGAAGATCCGGTCCGGCAGGTGCTCGAAGTCGTGGTCGGCCAGGCCCGGCATGTGCACGAGGACCATCGCCTGGGGCGTGAACCCGTGGATGAGCCCGAGGGTCACGGACGAGTACGCGGGATGGTCCAGCGACCCCTGCCCCTCCACGATGACCCAGTCGCCGCGCCGCTCACCCTCCTCGCACAGCCACTCGCAGGTGCCCTGGACGAAGTCCGAGACCACGCGGTCCACGGCCACGCCCCAGCCCTCGATCATCATCCCGGTCTGCCCGGTGGGCACGAACGAGGCGGATCGTCCGTGCACCAGCGCACTGCGCCGCAGCTCCAGCGCCACGGCCATCTTCCCGATGGCGCAGTCCGTGCCCACGGTGAGGATCACCCGCTTGCCCGGCTCGTGCCGCCGCCCCACGGACGTCTCCATCCGCTCGGGTGGCCGCCGGTAGTCCGTGATCCGGACGCCGGCGGAGCGGGCGGCGTCGGCGAACTCGGGGTCGTCGCCCAGGAAGGTATGCAGGCCGGACAGGATGTCGAGCCCGGACCGGATGGCGGAGAGGATGACCGAGCGCCATTCGTCCGGGAGCCGGCCGCCGGTGGGGGCGATGCCGATCAGGAGCGCGTTGGCCCGCGGGACGAAGCCCAGCGCCTCGCTCAGGGATGCGACGATCGGGACGTCGAAGCGGCCCGAGTCCCCCAGCCACTCGCGCACGTTGCGGCCGGCCTGCGTGGAGTCGATGACCGCGATGACCTTGTCCTGGCCGAAGCGGATGACACCCATGGCGGTCTTGCCGTGGTGGTAGCCGAAGTTGCCCTCGGCAAGGATCACGAGGCGGCGATCGGGAGTCGACGACATGGGCTCATCCAGCGGGTTGTGGCGGGGACCGGCCGAGTCTAGGTCATCGGCCGGGATGTGGGTCGCCGCGCCCGGCACGAGAAACGCCCCCGGGGCGCGGCCGGGGGCGTCGGGTGAAGTCGCTGGTACCGCATATCGGATTCGAACCGATGATCTCCGCCTTGAGAGGGCGGTGTCCTGGGCCTCTAGACGAATGCGGCTCCGGGATGGCCAACCGGGTCGGCCGGGCGGCAGGATAGCAGGGCGCGCGCCGAGCCCGCAACCGCCGGGAGTCCCAGCAGGCGTGCGGACGGGCCGCTCAGAGGCGGTTCGTCTCGAGGAACGTGCGGAGCGTCTCCGCCACCTGGAGGTAGCTCTGCTGCCCCAGCACCAGGCCGAAGTGGGAGTGCGCGCCGAAGGGCTCGTAGGCCGCGCCCAGCCACTCCGCGAGCCGTTCCACGTCGGGTTCCGGCACGTAGATGTCGAGGCCGGCGCCGATCACGAGACGCGGCACGTCCGGCAGCGCTGACCGGTCCACGGGCACGCCCGCCAGCACCTGGCGGCGCGCACGACCGGACTCGAACGCCTTCTGGCCCAGCATGTGCTGGATCCGGAGGACGTCCGCGAGAGAGAGATCCCGGTGCTCGCGGATCAGCCTCTCGGGCAGGGTCTCCCAGCCAAGCTCGGCGCGGCCGTAGGCATCCGGGATGTCACGCACCACGTGCGGGCGAACGGGATCGCGAAGCTCCTTCGGGAGCTCGGGAGCGATGAGCACGTGGGCGGAGACGGGCGCGCGCTCGATGGCCTTGAGCACGAGGAGGCCTCCCAGTCCGTGCCCCACGGCCACCGTGGTCGGGCCCAGCCGCTCGAGAGCCGCGATCACGTCCTCCGTGTACGACTCGATGTCGAGGGTTGCCGGATCGGCGGTCTGGGACCAGTAGTGGTTGCGCAGGTTGAGGGCATGGCCCTCCCAGCCGCGGCCAGCGAAGTGGTGCAGGTATCGCTCCCAGACCCACGAGCCGCCGAGCTCGCCGTGGACGAACAGGAGCGGCTTCCGGCGCGAACGCCGCTCGGGCAGCCAGGACTCGATGTACAGGCCCCGTTCCGTGAGCTCGATCTCGTCCTTGCGAACGGGTCGGCCGCCGGACCCGTTCCGGGCGAGGAGGCGGTCGGAGCTGGTGGTATCGGTCATCGGTCCGTCACTGGGGCTACCACTCGTGCGGGTTGAGCACGAGCCCGGTCAGGGCCTTGGGATAGAGGTAGGTGGACTTCTGCGGCATCACGTCACCATCGCGAGCGACGGCGAGGATGGACGCCACGGGCGTGGGCTCGAGCAGGAACGCGGCGTCCGCGCCGTCGGTACCGGCGGCCACGCTGGCCGCAGCTTCGCCCGCCGACTTCACGTAAGCGATACGCCGCCCGTCTGCCACGGCAGTCGCGTCGATACCGAGCAGCCTGTCGAGCGCGGTCCCCAGCAGCGAGACATCGAGCGCCCTCACGGCGTCGCCGCCGGACCCGAGCCCCGCGAAGGCCGCCCGGTTCGCGTCCAGGAGCCAGGCACCCTCCCTGGTCAAGAGTCCGAACCGGCCGTCGCCGCCCGCGAGCCCGCCGGCCGCGCCAAACCGCTCGACCAGCGCGTCGGACGTCGCCGGCGTCACGGTGAACAGGCGCGGCAGGCCGTCGCGCAGGCGCTCCAGGCCGGACTCCCCCAGCCCGCGCACGACGCGGTGCGTCGGCAGGACGGTCAGGTCGTCCGCGGCGTCCAGCAACAGCATCAGCACGAAGTCGTAGGAGGGGTCCTGCTCGCCGGTGTGGTTCGAGCGCCGCTCATCCCGGTAGCGAACGGCGGTCTCGTACCGGTGGTGCCCGTCCGCGATGAACACCGGACCCGCGCCGGCGACCGAGCACAGACGCGCGGCGACGCCGGCCTCCCCCTCGTCGGGGACGGCCCACAGGCGATGCCGCACCCGATCGTCATCCACGACATCCAGGACGGACGTTCCGGCGGTCACCGTCCTCAGCGCGGCCGCGGCCGTCCGGCCCGGGTCCTCGTAGAGCGCCACCACGGGCGAGGTGTTGATCCCCGCGGCTCGCAGGAGCCGGTACCGGTCCTCCTTGGGTCCCGACAGTGTCCTCTCGTGCGGCAGCACGCCGCTTCCCGGCCCGAACGGCTCGATCAGGAGGCGCGCGAAGAAGCCGCGCTGCGTCCGGTCAACCGTGGTCCCTGGCACGCGGTAGGCCTGCTCGTAGACATAGACCGAGGGCTTGGGGTCCTTGCGCAGCGTCCCGTCCTGGCGCCACGCGGCGAGCGTCCGCGCCACCCGCCGGTAGCGCTCGTCCGGGTCCTCGCCGGGCACCACCTGCGGCAGGTCGAGCCGCACCGCGTTGCGCGGATGACGCGCGAGCAGCTCCCGGTGCAGCTCCGGGCCGATGACGTCATACGGCGGCGCGACGAGCGCCGCAGGGTCCCCGGCGACCTCGGGGTCGTAGCGGAGCGCGCGGAAGGGTCTGATTTCGGGCACGAGTTCCTCTGGATCGCGAGATCCGGGCGCGGCTGCGATCGCTCTGACGGTGGTGGATGCGGGTCGATGCGGACAGATCCGGGGCGCCTGCATCGTACGATAGGCGCGGTCGAACGGCCACCATGGGGGAGTCCGGCCTGGCCATGATCCCCGGGGGCGCACGCCCTGCAACTTTTCCAGTCGTCCGCGCGTCGATCCTTCGACCTTCCCAATGCCCGAGGACGAGGAACCCGAGTGCCGCTGCCCCGCCTTCCCAGGTCCGCCCGCATCACGTCGGGCATCGCGGCCGCACTCTTCGCGCTGGTCGCGCTGCTACCCGTCGTGCCAAGTGCCGTGGCGGCCGACGGATTCAGCATGACCGCCCACGCGCTCCTCCAGGGTCACGTCCGCACCGGATCCTGGTTCGCCGTGGCGGTGGACGTCGAGAACACCGGCCCGACAGTGACGGGCGAACTCCGGATCAACGGTGGCGTGGACTCCAGGACGAGGTTCGGCACTCCGGTGGAGCTCGCGACGGGATCCCGCAAGCAGTACATCCTGTATGCCCAGCCGCCCAGCTTCGGCGGCACCATGACGGTCCAGCTGGTCAGCGGGACGACGATCGTGGCCGAGGCCAAGGTCGCGATCGCCCTCCACGACCAGCAGCAGCTCGTGGTCGGCATCGTGTCCGAGAACCCGGCCAGGATCGTCGGCGAGCTGGACCTGCTGCCGAGCCAGAACCTCACACAGCCCACGATCATCCCGCTGTCCCCCGGCGACCTCCCCGAGCGGATCCAGGCCTGGTCGGTCCTCGACCGCCTGATCTGGCAGGACGTCGACACCTCGCAGCTGACACCGGGCCAGCTTGCGGCGCTGCGGACGTGGGTGGCCGGAGGCGGGCGCCTCGTGATCATCGGCGGCACCGCCGGCGCGGATTCGCTGACCGGCCTCCCGGACGACCTTCTCCCCTACCGCCCGACCGGAACCCTCGACATCGATCCGTCGGTCCTCCGGTCGCTGCTGGGCACCATCCCGGCGAGTGCAACCACCCTACCGGCCTACGCGGGCGAGCTCATCGCCGGCAGGGCGCTCGCCACCTCCGGTGATCGGGTGGTCGCCGCCGACCGGCGTTTCGGCGCCGGCTCGGTCACGCTGCTGGGCTTCGACCCCACCACGTCCTGGATCGCGGCCGGGGACACCATCGACACCCCCCTCTGGCGCCGGCTGCTGCCCACGCGGACGGGCGGGATCGTCTCGCTCAGCGATGACTCGACGATCGTCGCGGCGGTCTCCAACCTCCCCAGCCTCGCGTTGCCGCCGATCGGCGGGCTGCTCGTCCTCCTGTTCGGGTACATCCTCCTCGTCGGGCCGGTCAACTACCTGGTGCTCCGCCGTCTCGACCGTCGGGAGTGGGCGTGGATCACGGTGCCGGCGCTGATCGCGGTGTTCACGGTGGGCTCGTTCGGGATCGGGGCGGTGCTCCGTGGCTCGGACGTCATCGTCCACGAGGTGGGGATCGTCCGCGGCGCCGCCGGCACGGATCAGGCCACCGTCCAGTCGTACCTCGGTATCTTCAGCCCGTCGCGGGCCACGTTCCAGGTCCGCGTCTCCGGCGACGCGCTCCTGTCCACCCCCATGAGCGGCGACAGCTTCGGGACCGGCACGTTCGCGGCCCTTGACGTCCTCCAGGGTGATCCGTCCCGGATCCGGGACCTGTCCGTCGGGTTCGGATCCATGCGCACGGTGCGTGCGGAGGGCGGCGCGACCGGACCCGTCGTGGAGGGTGACCTGCGGCTCGAGGGCGGCCGGATCCTCGGCACCGTGACCAACCACTCGAACCGGGTGCTGCTCGCCCCCGCCATCGTGCTGGGCTCGTCGGCCGTCCAGCTCCGGGACCTCGCCCCGGGCGAGGTCGCCGACGTGAACCTCGCCATCACGAACAACATGAACCAGACATCGCTCTCGGACAAGGTCGTCGGCCAGGTCAACTGGAACGGCATGTCGATGTCCGAGGAGGACCAGCGCAGGATGGTCCGCCGCTCGGTGATCGACCAGATCTCCATGGACCCCATGACCGGCTTCCCGTCCTCGCTGGCCGGCGACTCCGCCATGCTCCTGGCCTGGGGCTCGGAGCCGGTCGTCCCGCTGGAGATCGACGGGGAACACGTTCGCCGCGAGGCCAACGTCCTGTACGAGGTCCCGCTGTCGCTCAGCGTCAAGGGGAGCACGGTGTTCCGCAACGACCTGCTCCGCAGCAGCATCGTGGAGGCGAACGCCAACGGCTACGGAAAGGATCCGTGGACGATCAGCCTGGGCACCGGCGATCTGCGCCTCGCCTACCGGCCGATCGCGTTCGAGGGCAGGTTCGACGCCACGTCGGTGACGCTCGCGATGACGTCCGGCGGCGACACCACGATGCCCGCCGGCGCGCCCATCGCCCTTGGGGAGGCGGTTCGCTGCGACCCCGGCAGCGCAGGGTGTGTCGTGGCCCGGGACGGCCTGCCGGAGCTCGAGGTCCTCGACGTCCGCACCGGCACCTGGATCCAGTTCGAGCACCTGAAGCAGGGCGTCGTCTACGGGCTCCCGGACGCGGCCCGCTGGGTGGACCCGTCCAGCGGGGAGCTCCAGGTCCGGTTCGTCAACCCCAGCCAGGACAGCCTCGGGTTCCAGTTCCCGGTCGTGCTCGAGGGGACGGTCCGATGACCGGGATCGTCCGCGCCACGGGGCTCGTCAAGCGCTACGACCGGACCGTCGCCGTCGCCGGCCTGGACCTCGACGTCGCCGAGGGCGAGATCTTCGGCCTCGTCGGCCCGAACGGTGCCGGCAAGACCACCACCCTGCGCATCCTCGCCACGCTCCTCGTCCCCGACAGCGGCGACGCTGAGATTGCCGGCGCCTCCGTGCGCAGGAACCCGAACGACGTCCGCCGCGTCCTCGGCTTCATGCCGGACTCGTTCGGGGTCTACGACGACATGAAGGTCTGGGAGTACCTGGATTTCTTCGCCCGCTGCTACGGCATCAACGCCGAGCGGCGGCGGCGCATGATCGGCGACCTCCTGGAGCTGGTGGACCTGGGCTCGAAGCGTGACGTCTACGTCGCGGGGCTCTCGCGCGGCATGCAGCAGCGCCTCTGCCTCGCTCACGCGCTGGTCCACGACCCGGCCGTCCTCCTCCTGGACGAGCCGGCGTCGGGCCTCGACCCGCGCGCCCGGGTCGAGCTCCGGGAGCTGCTGCGCGAGCTCCGGTCCCTCGGCAAGACGATCCTCGTCTCGTCCCATATCCTCCCGGAGCTCGAGGAGCTGTGCACCTCCGTGGCGATCATCGACCGCGGGCAGGTGCTCGCCCACGGGCGCGTCGCCGACATCGAGCGGCGCCTCCGGGTGGGTGCGGTCTTCCGGATCCGGGTGCTGGGCGAGCGCGAGGCCCACGAGGCCGCGCAGGCGTGGTTCGCCGGCCAGCCGGACGTGGTGACCTCGGACCTGCTCGACGACGGCCAGATCGAGATCGGCTTCCACGGCGACGACGAGGGCTCTGCCCGGCTGCTGGCAACGGCCGTCGGTGCCGGCCTGCGGGTCGCCACCTTCTCCCGGGCGGCGAGCGACCTCGAGGAGCTCTTCCTCCAGATCACGGCGCCCGACGCGATCGCGACCGGGGTGCCGGCGTGACCGCGTTCACCGGATCCCGCCGCCTGCGCTCGCTCCGCGATGTCGGGACCGGCATCGCCGCCGTGGGTGTCAAGGAGCTGCGCGGCCGGATGCGCGGCCGGCGGGCCTTCGTGGTGCTCACGGTCCACCTGCTGCTCGTCGCCGGCTTCGCGTGGATGATCGAAGGGCTTGCCGAACGGTCGGTCGTCTTCGGCGGCTCCTTCTCCGCCTCCGCCGATATCGGGCGCCAGATGTTCGCGGCTCTGCTCGTGCTCCTGACCCTCATCGTCCTGGTCCTTGCACCCGCGTCGACCGCCGGGGCCATCAGCCTGGAGCGCGAGAAGCAGACGCTGGACCTGCTCACGACGACGCCGATCTCCTCGCTGGCGATCATCCTGGGCAAGCTGCTGTCCGCGCTCAGCTGGGTGTTCCTCCTGCTCCTCGCCTCGATCCCGGTGACCGCGCTCGTCTTCACGTTCGGCGGCGTGGGCCCCGACGACATGATCAAGGGCTACCTCGTGCTGGTCGGGACGGCGCTGGCCTACGGGTCGATCGGCCTGTTCGTCTCGGCGCTCGTGAAGCGGACCCAGGCCGCCACCGTCATCAACCTGGTGACCGTGCTCGCGCTCACCGCCGGGACGACGTTCCTCTTCGTGTTCTGGTTGGTGATGGCCTCCAACAGCGGCGTCCCTGTCGACCAGAGCAGGGGCAACGCCGGCCCGCTCGAGTCGCTCACGCAGCACCCGCCCGAGGCCCTGCTGTGGCTCAACCCGTTCGTCGCCCAGATCGACGTCATCTGCGGCACCGAGACCGGGTTCGGCGGCTCCTGCTCGATCGTCAGCGGCGTGACCAACGCGCCCGGAGCAGTCAACCAGGTGGGTGGCCCGGACCAGCCGTTCGGGGTCGGCCGCGACACGTACTGGCCGCGCAGCCTGGCCGCGATGGCCGCCCTCTCGATCGTGCTGGTCGTCCTGTCCGTCCAGCTCGTCTCGCCGACCCGCCGCTGGCGCTTCCGCTTGCCACGCCCACGTCGCCGGCCCGCGGGGAGTGATGCCTGATGCCGATCCTGCCGAACGTGCGCCTCTCCCGCCGGACCGCGGCCGCCACCCCGGGGCCCCTGGTCCCGGCCGACCCCGCCTCGCTCGGCGTTGCGCTGGACCCCGCGCTGGCGGCGATCCGCGCCGGCCTCGCCGTCCACCGGCGCCGACTGTGGCTGCGCCGGGCGGTGCGGCGTGCGTGGTCCGTGTTGGCCGCGGTGGCCCTTGCGGAGCTGGCCCTGGCGGTCCTCCAGAGGCTGCTCCCCCTGGAGAACGCCCCGCTCGTTGCCCTGGCGCTCCCCGGCCTCGGGCTGCTGGTGCTGCTGTTGCTCGTGGTCCGGGTGCTGCCGACCCTCGGCGAGACCGCCCTGGCCGTGGATACCGAAGGCGGTGCCGGCGACGCGGTCGCCTCCGCGCTCGCGTTCGCAGGGTCGATGCCGTCGTCGGCCGGTCCGGCCGCGGCCGGTGACGACGAGACGATCGTGGTCGGGGCAGGGTTCGACCTCCACGACGCCGAGGCCCACTTCGTCCGTCGCCAGCGGCGCGACGCCCTCTCCAGGCTGCGCGCCGTGGACCCGCGGCTGTTCCGGCCCCGCCTCGCCCGCCGACCGGCGCTGGTCGCGCTGATCGCCACCGCGCTGGTGGTGCCGGCCATCTTCCTGCCCAACCCGCAGGACCTCGTCATCGCCCAGCAGCGGCAGATCCGCGCGGAGGCCGAGCGCCAGGCCGAGCATATCGACCAGGTGGCCAAGGACCTGGAGGCCAAGGGCGCCGGTGTTGGCGACCCCCGCACGCAACTCGCCCTGGAGCTCCGCCAGCTGGCCGAGCGCCTCCGGACGAACCCTGGCGACCTCGACCTCAATCTCGGACAGCTGGGCGCTGTGGAGGATAACGTCCGGGCACAGCTGGACTCGGGCAACGAGCAGCGGGCCGCCACGCTCGCATCGCTCTCCCGGTCTCTCTCGCGCACGGCCACCGGCAACCCCCAGGCCAACTCCGGCGGGGACCCGAAGCAGACCCACCAGGACCTCTCGAAGCTCGGCGACCAGGTCGGCACGATGACCCAGGCGGAGCGTGACGCGCTCGCCAAGGAGCTCGCCGCCCTGCAGGGCGCGGCCAGCCAGGCAGACGGAGCCGCCGGGCAGGCGCTCAAGGATGCCGCCTCGAGCCTGGCCCAGGGTGACAACGCCGGCGCCAAGGCAGCCCTCAACCGCCTTGGCGAGGCGCTCGATGCCGCCGGCACGCGGGTCCAGGTCAACCGAGACCTGGCGTCAGCGGCCTCGAACCTCCAGGACGCCCGGCGCGATCTCGCCAACGCCGGCGGCCAGCAGGGCCAGCCCGGCAACCAGACTGGCCAGCAGGGCCAGGGGCAGCAGGGTCAGGGGCAGCAGGGTCAGGGGCAGCCGGGCGGTTCCCCTGGCGCCTCCCCGGGCAGCGGACAGGCCGGCGGATCGCCCGGCGCGTCATCCGGCACGTCGTCCGGCACGGGCCAGGGCAGCGGACAGCCCGGGGCCTCCTCGGGCACCGGCCAAGGGCAGGGGCAGGGTCAAGGTCAAGGTCAAGGCCAGGGCCAGGGCCAAGGCCAGGGTCAGGGCGGCGGCTCCCTCGGCGGCGGCGGTTCGAACGCGTCGCACCTCGGGTCCGGCACGTCGCAGGGCATGCCCGGCGGTCCCACCAACCCGAACCGGCCCAGCCAGCTCGGCCCGGACCTGGGCTCCGTGTACGCGCCCTTCGACCGCCTCGGCAAGCCCGGCGACCCCTCGTACGTCGCCGGCACCGGTGGTGATGGCCAGACCCAACAGGGCAGCCAGCAGGGCCAGGGCTCCAACAACGGCTCCTACGTCCCCTACCAGCAGGTCTACAGCGACTTCTACCAGTACGCACTGACGACCCTCGACCGCTCCTACGTCCCGATCTCCGTGAAGGACTACGTGCGCAACTACTTCAGCTCGCTCGATCCCGGCAACTAGACCGACGGCCGGACCCCGCGAGCCGGCCCCTCGCTCCGCCACCGGAGGACCCATGGACGCAACCACCGCCACCCAGCCCGGCGCCACCCCGGAGACGCCGGCGAGGCTTGCCCCCGAGGCGTTCGCCGAGCGCGCCCGCGCCATCGAGACCGAGGTCGGGAAGGTCATCGTCGGCCAGCAGGAGCTGGTCCGGCAGACCCTCGTCGGGCTGCTTGCCAACAGCCACGTCCTCCTCGAGGGCGTTCCGGGCCTGGGCAAGACGATGCTCGTGCGCACGATCGCCGACGTCATCGACTGCCGGTTCAGCCGGATCCAGTTCACGCCGGACCTGATGCCGGCCGACATCACCGGCACCAACATCCTCGTCGAGGAGGGTGGATCCCGGGTCTTCAGGTTCCAGCAGGGCCCGGTCTTCGCCAACCTCGTCCTCGCCGACGAGATCAACCGCGCCACGCCCAAGACCCAGTCCTCGCTGCTGGAGGCGATGCAGGAGCACCAGGTGACGGTGGCCCGCCACCGCTACACGCTGGAGCCCCCGTTCTTCGTGCTCGCCACGCAGAACCCGCTCGAGATGGAGGGGACGTATCCCCTTCCCGAGGCCCAGCTCGACCGGTTCCTGCTCAAGGTCATGGTCCCCTTCCCGGGCGAGGAGGACCTGGCCCTGATCGTCGACCGGACCACCGGTGCCGATGCCCCGACGGCGCGGCCCGTTGCCACGGCCACCGAGATCGTGGAGATGCAGCGGCTCGCCCGCGCCGTCCCGATCGCCCCCCACGTGACGGCCTACGCCGTCGCGGTCCTCTCGGCCACGCACCCGGATAGCAGGCGGGCTCCCTCACTCGTGCGCCAGTACGTGCGCTACGGCGGCTCGCCGCGAGGAGCCCAGGCGCTCGTGGCGGCCGGCAAGATCCTGGCGCTCATGGACGGCCGCTTCAACGTGTCGGTGGATGACGTGCGGGCCGCGGCGCTGCCCGCCCTCCGTCATCGCGTCATCCTCAACTTCGAGGGCGAGGCCGAGGGGGTCACGTCGGAAGCCGTCGTCCTCGGGATCCTGGACGAGGTGTCGCCGCCCGCCGTTGAGTAGGCAGGCGCGGCGACCGCACGATCATGGCCCTCTCCCCCACCCCGCCGACCGAGCCATCCGCCGAGCGGACGCCGGATGCGCCGGCTCCCGCGAAGGGAGCCGGGACGAAGGCGTTCCTGCCCAACGCGCTGGACCCCACTGTCTTCGACGAGGGGTTCCTGCGCCAGCTCGAGCGGCTCGGGGTGCTCATGAAGCAGCCAGTCCGGGGCGGGCTCAAGGGCGGACGGCGGAGCGTCAAGCGAGGCCAGTCCGTGGAGTTCGCGGACTACCGGGACTACGCGCTGGGCGATGACCTCCGCCAGCTGGACTGGAACGTCTACGCACGCCTGGAGAAGCTGTTCGTCAAGCTGTTCATCGAGGAGGAGGACGTCACGATCACGTTCCTCCTCGACGCCAGCCCGTCGATGGCCTTCGGCAAGCCGGAGAAGCTGCTGTTCGCCAAGCGGGCGGCGGCGGCGCTCGGCTACATCGCGCTCGCCGGCGAGGACCGCGTCGTCGTGGCGGCGCTCACCGGACGGACGGCCCGGCGCCAGGGCGGCCTGCGCGGGTCTGGGCGCGTCTTCCGCCTGCTCGCGAACCTGTCCACGATCCAGCCCGTGGCGGGCCCAACGGACCTCCTGGCGAGCGCCCGCCACGCGGCGGCGATGATCCCGGGCCGCGGCGTGATCGTCCTGATCTCGGACCTGCTGGACCCGGCGGCGGACCGCGTGATCCGGGAGCTGGCGGCCACGGGCTCCGAGCTGATCGTGCTCCATGCGCTCTCCCCGGACGAGCTGGACCCGCCGCTCGAGGGCGACCTCAAGCTCGTGGACAGCGAGAGCGGCGAGGGGATCGACGTCACGGTGGACCTCGCGACGCTCGACGACTACAGGGCGCGCCTTGCGGCGTGGCAGGAGGGCCTGGCCGACCTCGCTGCCAAGCGCCGCGCGTCGTACGTGGCGATCTCCACCGACACGCCGCTGGCGGACCTCGTGTTTGCCGAGCTGCGTCGCCGCCGGGTCGTCGGGTAGGGCCGGGCGATGCCGCTCCTCACGCCGCTGGCGCTCGCCGGGCTGCTGTTCGTGCCCGTCGTCATCGCCATGTACCTGCTCAAGCTCCGCCGGGACGAGGCCGTCGTACCGTCAACCCTGCTGTGGCACAAGCTGGTCGCGGACGTCGAGGCCAACGCGCCGTGGCAGAGGCTGCGCCGGAGCCTGCTGCTGCTCCTCCAGCTGCTCCTGGTCCTCATCTTCGCCTTCCTCGCGGCCCGTCCGTTCGTTGAGCGGCCCGCGGGTCTCGCGGGCGACATCGTCCTCGTGGTGGACACGTCCGCGTCCATGCAGGCGACCGACGTCGCGCCAAACCGCCTCGAAGCGGCCAAGGCCCTGGCGCTCGAGGCCCTCAAGGACCTGCCGGCGGGCGGCAAGGTCAGCGTCATCGCGGCCGGCCGGACGGCGAGGGTCGTGGCCAACGGCACATCGGACCTCGGGCGCGTGAAGCAGGCCATCGCCTCGATCACGGCGACCTCGGACGTCGGCGACCTGGGCGACGCCCTGCGGCTCGCCTCCGCTTTGGCGGCCCGCTCCGGCGACGCGGAGATCCTGGTGGCGACGGACGCGTCGATCACCGCGGTCCCCAAGGGCACGCTCGACGCTCCGGTGCGGGTGCTCCGGGTCGGACGCGCCCAGGATAACCAGGCGATCGTGGCCCTGGCCGTCCGGACCGCGCCGTCCGGGCTCTCGCACTCGGCCTTCGTGTCCGTGGCGAACCTGGGCCTGGAGATGGTCCAGCGGACCCTGGAGGTCTACGCGGACGGCCAGCTGCGCGACTCCCGCACGCTCACGCTGGACCCCCAGCTCCGGACAGACGTCACGATCGACGACATCGACGACCCGAACCGCCCGGCATCCGTGGTCGAGGTCCGGCTTGTCGCGAAGGACGCGTCTTCGACCGGGGTCGCGGACATGCTGGGCGTGGACGACCGGGCCTGGGCGATCGTCCCGCCCGCGGCCCTGCGCACGGTGCTCCTGGTGAGCAACGGGGACCCGTATCTCGAGACGGCTCTCTCGTACCTGCCGGACACCGAGCTCTACGGCGTCACGCCCGCCGAGTACGGCCCGGGCACCAGGCCCGAGCTGTTCGACCTGGTGATCTTCGAGGGGTACCTGCCCGCCGAGCTGCCGGCCAAGCCCATCCTGGCCATCGCCCCGCCGAAGACATCCGCCCTGGGCAGCGTGACCGGCACGCTGACCAACCCGGGTATCGGGACGCTCGATCCCTCCGACCCGGTGCTCCGGTACGTGGACCTGACCACGGTGCACATCTCCGAGGCGCGGAAGATGGAGCTCCCCGCCTGGGCGCGAGCCGTGGTCCCGGGTCCCGCCGGCGCTCCGCTGCTCTATGCCGGGAGCCTGGTCGGACGCCCCGCCGCGGTGCTGGCCTTCGAGCCGCGCCGTTCCGACCTGCCGCTCCAGGTCGCGTTCCCGGTCCTGCTGGCGAACCTCGCGGGCGAGTTGCTGGGCGGCTCCGAGGCTCCGCTGGACGCCATCGCCCCGGGCGCGCCGGTGACCCTCGCCATCCCGGACGGCGCCCTCGGCGTCCGCGTGCAACGGCCCGACGGCACGACGGACGACCTCCTGGCACCCACGAAGGAGGCGGCCAGCGTCACCTTTGCCCGGACCGATCTCCTGGGCGTCTACACCGTGACAGGCATCCCGGATCCCGAGGCCACCCCGGCGGTCGCCACGCCCACCCCGGGCGCGTCCGCGAGCGCCGGCCCCTCCGCGTCGGCCGCGGCGGGATCGCCCGGAGCGTCCGCCGGTGCGTCGCCCACCTTCCGGCCCGCCGACCCCAACGCTCCGGTCAGGTTCGCCGTGGACCTCCTGGACGTGGACGAGTCCAACATCGCCCCGGGTGACATCGCCGCGCTGACGGCGCTTGGACAGCCCGCCGCGAGCCCGGCGCCGGGCCAGAGCGACGACCCCGGGGCCGGGGCGGCGGCTTCGGGTGAGCGGCCGAAGGCCCGCGACGAGCTGTGGATCCCCATCGTGCTGGTCGCCCTGCTGGTGCTCACCCTCGAGTGGCTCGTCTACGAGCGCGACACGCTTGCCAGGCTCCGGCGCGCCGTCGTCGCCCGGCTCCGGCGCGCGTCGCCCACGGGTCGAGGCGCCTGATGGGCATCTCGTTCGACGCCCCCGTTGCGCTGCTGCTCCTGCCCCCGCTCCTGGCGGTGGTCATCGCCCTCCACCTGTCGTCCCGGCGTCGCCTGGGCGTTGGCAGGCGGCGGACCGCGCTGGTGGTGCGCGTGCTCCTGCTCACGGTGCTGGTGAGCGCGCTGGCCGGGCTCCAGCTCGTGCTGCCGGTGGACCGGCTTGCGGTCGTGTTCGTCGTGGACCTCTCGGACTCCGTGGGAACCGCGGGGCGCGAGGAGGCGCTGGCCTACGTGCGCCAATCGCTGGCGGCCAAGAAGGACGAGGATGTGGCGGGGATCGTCGCGTTCGGTGGGGACGCACTCGTGGAGCGGCTCCCGTCGGAGCTCGCGGAGATCGACCGGATCGCCTCCACCCCCGTGACCAGCGCGACCGACGTGGGCGCGGCGCTCCGCCTGGCCGCGGCCATGTTCCCCGACGACGCGCAGAAGCGGATCGTCCTGCTCTCGGACGGCAACGACACCACCGGCTCCGGCCAGACCGAGGCAGCCCTCGCCGCCGCGCGCGGGATCCGGGTGGAGACGGTCCTGACCGGCCTCGAGGGCCGCGACGAGGTCGTCGTCGAGCGCCTCACCGCGCCGTCCACCGCGCGCCTCGGCGAGGAAGTCGAGGTCTCGGGTGACATCACGTCCACCGTGGAGCAGCCGGCGACCGTCCGGCTGTTCGTCAACGGCGAGCTTGCCAGGACCCAGCCCGTGGAGCTGGCCAAGGGCCCGAACCGGGTCACGTTCACGTTCACGCCCAGGGACCCGGGGTTCCTGCGGTTCCGGATCGCGGTGGAGGCAGGCCGGGACACGTTCAACCAGAACGACCACGCGGACGCCAACACCATCGTCAAGGGCGAGCCCCGGGTGCTGGTCGTCAAGGGGGACGAGGACGTGGCCGCCCAGCTCGTGGCGGCACTCAAGACCGAGCGCCAGCTGGTGGACACGATCATCCCGGAGGCGCTCCCCGCGGACCTCAGCGGGCTGGCTGAGTACGACTCGGTCGTGCTGGTGGACGTCCCCCGCCTGCGGCTCACCGACAAGGCGCTCGCCGCGCTCCAGGTTTACGTCCGGGACCTGGGCCGGGGGCTAATGATGGTGGGTGGCCCGCGCAGCTACGGTGCGGGCGGCTACACCGATACCGCGCTGGAGGAGACGCTGCCGGTGGACATGGGCGTCCGGGACCGACAGAAGCAGCCGGACGTCGCGCTCGTGGTCGTCATCGACAAGTCGGGCTCCATGGACGCCTGCCACTGCAACGGCTTCAACGGCGGCATGGGTGGCGGCACCGGGATCGCCGGCGTGAAGAAGGTGGACATCGGCAAGGAGGCGATCCTGCGGGCGGCCTCCGCGCTGACGGCGCAGGACGAGCTCGGCGTGGTCGCCTTCGACCAGGCGGCCCACTGGGTGGTCAGGACCGCGCCCGTGGGCGGGCTCCAGGACCTCCAGGGTGCGATCGCGGGCATCACCCCCAACGGCCAGACGAACATCTTCGGCGGCCTGGACCAGGCGGTGCAGTCGCTCAAGACCGCGACCGCGACCCGCCGTCACATCATCCTGCTGACGGACGGCTGGTCCAGCAGCGGCCAGTACGACTCGATCCTCCAGGAGATGAAGGCCGCCGGGATCACGCTCTCCACGGTCGGGGCCGGCGGCGGGGCGAACCCGTTCCTGGAGCAGCTCGCAAAGGAGGGCGGCGGACGGTTCTACGCCGCCGTCAACCCCGCCTCGATCCCGGACATCTTCCTCAAGGAGACGCAGCAGGTCTCCGGCCAGCAGATCGTGGAGGAGGCGTTCTTCCCGATCCTCACCTCGTCCTCACCGATCATGCGCGGGATCGTCGGCGGGATGCCGCAGCTGCTGGGCTACAACGGCACGACGGCCAAGCCGGCCGCTCAGACCGTCCTGGTCACCGCTCGCGACGATCCCCTCCTCGCCCAGTGGCAGTACGGCCTGGGGCGCTCGGTGGCCTGGACGTCCGACTCCACGGGACGCTGGGCGAAGAGCTGGATCGGCTGGAACGGGTTCTCGAAGTTCTTCAGCCAGATGGTGGGCTGGACGTTCCCGGGCGAGGAGAGCGGGGGCATCGAGGCGGCCTTCGTGGACCGCGGCGGGCGTACCTACCTGCGGGTCGAGAGCCTGAACGCGGACGGATCGCCGCGGGACTTCTACGCGACGCGGGTGACCCTCGTGGCGCCGGATGCGCACTTCACGACGACGACCGTGAACCTCAACCAGATCGCCCCCGGCGTGTACGAGGTGCCGGTCGCGAATCTCCTCAGCGGCGCGTACGCGGTGCGGGTGACCCAGACGAAGCCGGGCGAATCGCCTCTCGCGCGGACGCTCGGCCTGGTGGCCCCGACTGCCGCCGAGTACCGCCTGCTGGGCGCAAACGAGCCGCTGCTCGCCGCCATCCGGTCCGCCACCGGTGGCTCGGCGCTTGCCACGCCGGCCGAGGCGTGGGTCCACGACCTCCGGAGCACGAGCCAGTTCACCGACCTCTGGCCGTGGCTGCTGGTGCTGGCCCTGCTCCTCTGGCCGCTGGACATCGCCCTTCGGCGGGTCTCCCTGGGCCGCCGCGAGCTGGCCGACGGCCGGCGCTGGGTGTCGGACCGGGTACACGGGCGCCGGGTTGCCGCCCGGACCAAGCCCGTCGAGGGGATGCTCGCCGCCCGTGATCGCGCTGGATCGGCGGCGGCACGCACGGCGATCCTGCGCGAGGCCGCGGAGCGCCCGTTGGCCGGTGCCAACGCGGCCGGGGGTGCGGAGGGTACCGGGAGGGCCGCTGCCGCCGGGCCGACGACACCGGCCCCCGCCGAGCCCTCGGCGTCCCAGCCCGTGACCTCGGCGGCAATCGTGCCACCTCCTGCGTCCCTGGTACCCTCCTCGCCGCCGGCGGCCGCGGCATCCCCCGGTCCGGGCGGACCCGAGCCGGCCGACACCATGACGCGCCTCCGGGAGGCGAAGCGGCGCACCCGCAGTTGACCCCGGCGCAGCCGCGCGATCCGATCCGGAGCGCCCTCCGCAGCATCGTGACCGCGGCCCCCGGTCCCAGCCGGGAGACCGCGGCGGCGGGGTCCCGGCCGGGTACTGCCCCGGTCGGGACCGGACCGCACTGGACCGCACCGGGACCCTGACCTGCGACCCAGGTACCGGGTGACGTCCGGGGCGTCGATGCGGTGCCTGCGCGCGCCGATGCTCCGGGCATGGAGCTCACGACACGACGCCGCCGCGCCATCTCGACCGCCCTCGCCCTCGTCCTCGCCCTCGAGTCCGTGACCGTCGTAGCCGCGGCCGCGCACACCAGCGTCAGCCCGCAGGGCAGGCACGCGCTACCCGAGGCCTCGCCGGCCGGGCTCGTGCTGTCCGAGTCGAGCGCCAACACGCCGGCAACCGTCGCCACGGTCCAGGCCCTTGCCGACATCCCGCGCGCCGCCGAGCCCGCCTCAAAGGCCGACAAGGTGCGGGGCGTCCCGACCGTCGTACCGGAGATCGGAGCCGTCCCAGCGCCCGCAGCCTCCCTGCCGGTCCGCGCGACGATGCCCGAGCGCACAGCGAGGGGTGCGACAGCGGCCTCTGCGGCCTCTGCGGCCTCTGCGGCCTCCACGGCCTACACGGGCCGCAACCACCTCTGGATCCCGGACCTCCGGATCAGCCGGTCCGTCAGCCTGTTCCCGTGCGACCGGGCCCGGCCGCCCGACAACCTCGTGTACCGGTGGGGCTGCGCGGGTGCGAACAACATCTACCTGATGGGCCATGCCTACAGCGTGTTCAAGCCGCTCCATGATGCCTACGTGGCTGGTCGCCTGGCCGTCGGCATGAAGGCGTGGTACGCCGACTCGAAGGGCAAGGTCCACGTCTACGTGGTGAGGTGGTGGAAGACCACCCGACCCACGACGGGGGCGAGCTGGGCCTGGGCCGCGCAGGGCAAGCCATCCATGACGCTCCAGACATGCGTCGGATCCAACGGCCAGTACCGCCTGATGGTCCGCCTGGTTGAGGTGAACGGGTAGGCTCCCGGGCGCCCGCCGGGAGGCCCGTCCGGACACCAGGCCGGGCCGCCCTCCGGCCCGCAGGGGCCCGCCGTCCGGGCCCGCCGTCCGGGCGCCCGCCGGCCCGCAGGGGCCCGCGGACCCGCATCCGCCGGGTTCTTGGTAGCCTCTGCCCGAATGTCCGAGCCCGCCGTCCCCTTGCCCTCGCCGTCCGCGCTTCGGCGCTCCATCCTGATCCACCTGCGCCGGTCGGGGCCGTCATCCCCGGATGCCATCGCGACAGCCATCCGTGCCAGCCGCAGCGGGGTGGCGCAGCAGCTCCGGGCCCTCGACGGTGCCGGTCTCGTCACCAGGACCGCCGTGCGCCACGGGGTGGGGCGGCCCCGCAACCTCTACGACGTGACGGCCGACGCCCAGGACCTCTTCCCGTCCAACTACGATGGCCTGGCCACAGGCCTGATGGCGGCGATCATCGAGGTCGGCGGGGACGCGCTGGTCGAGGAGGTCTTCGCCGCCCGGCGACGGCAGGCCGGAGCCGTCCTGCGGGCGTACCTGGACGCCGCGCTCCCTGCAGACGCCCCGCTGAGCGACCGCGTGGTGGAGCTGGCCCGTATCCAGGACGCGCAGGGGTATATCTCGGAGGCGCGCGTGGACGGCGACGGGATCCGCCTCCTGCAGCACAACTGCGCGGTACTGGACATCGCGCGGGGCGGCGGGGCGGCCTGCCGCGCGGAGCTGGCGCTGTTCAGCGAGGTCCTCGGCGCGGAGGTGGTTCGCGAACGGCACATCGCCACCGGTGATCGCTGCTGCGAGTACCGCGTTGGGAGAACGGAGGACTGACCTGGCCTACGGCAGGCTCACCGTCGTCCCGCCGGCCTTCGAGATGACGACGGTGAACGAGCCCTTGGTCGTGACGCGCACCTTCTGGTCGGAGTTCTTGAGCTCGGCGGTATAGCCGACGTCGGCCTTCAGGAGCGCGCCGGTGGCCGCGTCGACCCAGACCGTGCCGTCGACGACCGTGACCGGGAAACCGAACGACGCGAACATCCCGCTCACGTCGTCGGCGACGGTGCCGGTGATCCGGTAGACCTCCACGGGCCGGCCATCGATCGTGGCCGTGCCGTCGGAAGCCGTCCGGAACGACCCGATCCCGAGCGCCACGACGACGTCCAGCGGCCACGTGATGTAGCCGAGGGTCGACATGCCGGTCTCGTCCGCCACGACCTTGCCCTTCACGACCTCGTAGCTCTTGTCACCCATCTTGTAGGCCTGGGTGGTGGTGGTCTTCCCGGCAACCGTATCGCGCATCGTGAAGTGGACGTTGACCCCCTCCACGTCCGCCGGGATCTTCGAGACGGTCCGGACCAGCTTGTCGCTCCAGGAGGGCGAGTCGGTGGTGACCTCGAGGTGGTAGGAGCTGAACACCGAGGGCACGGTGTCGGAGCCCTGCAGCAGGGTGAACGAGTTGATGACCCGCATCTGGCCCGCCTGGCCCGGGGCGGTGGGCTGCGGCTTGGGCGACGGGTTCGGGGCGCCCGCCGGCGCCCTCACCGTGATGCTGACGGTGGTCGGGACGCCGATGGCGGCGGCGACCTGGACAGCCTGATCGCCCTTCGACCAGCCCATCGTGGCGCCCATCGGGCCGACCCACGTGTCGCCAACGGCCGAGAAGCCGGCCCCGGGCATCGCCGACACGTAGAGGTCGGCCACGGTCAGCCCTCCTCGCGCTCCACGACTTCGCGGCGGGCGGGTTCGCGGCGGGGCAACGGCACGTCCGACACGTTGGGCACGAACGATGCCGCGAGCGACGTCGCGGCGATCTGCTGCTGCTCCTCGACCGAGAGGATGCCGAGGCGACCGAGCGTTGCCAGCTCGTCCCGGATGTAGGTCTTGAGCATCTCGGGCCCGTCGGTGCTGATGGTGTACCGCACGCCGTTGCGGTGGAACTGGTCGAAGATCCAGCGGAACTCCTCCCAGCCCGACACGACGCCCGTGTTCAGGTTGGAGGTGGGGCAGATCTCCAGCACGATCCCCCGCTCGCGGAGCATCGCCATCGTGCGCGGGTCGTAAGCGGCCTTGACGCCGTGGCCGATGCGGTCCGGCTCCAGCTGCTCGATGACCCGGGCGATCTCCTCCACGGGCCCGGACTCGCCGGTATGGACGGTGAGCCCGAGGCCGTGCTGGCGAGCGCGGCGGAAGATGCGCCGATAGTCGGCGACACGGAACGTGGCCGACTCCGGCCCGGCGATGTCCACGCCCACCACACCCCGGTCCCGCCAGGCGATCGCCTTCTCCACGATGATCTCGTTGAGCTCGTAGGGGAATGCGCGGTCCAGGCAGAACAGCAGGCCCGGCTTCACCGGATACTCCAGGGTGGCCCGGTCCATCCCGCGGACGGCGGCGGCGATGATGTGGTCCAGGTCCTGCTCGCCGCCCCGGTTCCGCTTCATCGGGTTGAAGCGCAGCTCCGTGGTGGTCACGTTGTTCTTGCGGTAGGCCCCGCCGATGACCTCGTAGACGGCGCGTTCGACGGCGATCGGGCTCGACTGGATGAGCTCCGTCCAGTGGAACAGCTGCAGGTAGCCGTCAAAGCTCTTCGGCCGCCGCGGGTGGACGGTGATCAGGTCCCGGAAGTCCCAGTAGTCGCGGGTCGGGAGCTTGATCCCCTGGGCGTGGGCGATCGACCACATGATCGAGGGGGTGACGGCCGCGCCGAGGTGGCAGTGGAGCTCGGCGAGGGGAACCTTGCGGCTCAGGTGGGCGACCATCGCCCGAAGGATAGCCGCGATCAGCCGGCGACGATCAGCCTGCCGCGGGGAGGCCGGCCCCGGGCACGACCCGACCCTCGGCGTCCAGGGTCGCGCGCCGGCGGAGCGCCTTATCCGCGGCGCCGGGGACCTGGTCTCGGGCGTGGTAGCTGGACCGGACGAGCGGCCCCGACTCGACGTGCCGGAAGCCCAGCGCAAGCGCCTCGTCCCGCATCGCGGTGAACTCGTCGGGGTGGTAGTAGCGCTCCAGCGGGAGGTGGTCCATGGTCGGGCGCAGGTACTGGCCGATGGTGAGGATGTCGCAGTCCACCTCGCGGAGCGCCGTGAAGCACTCCGTCAGCTCCTCGCGGGTCTCGCCCAGGCCCACCATGAGGCTGCTCTTGGTGTGGACCGCGTGGCCGTACTCGGCCGCGTAGACCTTCGCCCGCTCGAGCACGCCGAGGGTGCGGTTCCAGCGAGCCCGCTTCCGAACCGGGCCTTGGAGGCGGCGCACGGTCTCCAGGTTGTGGTTGAGGATGTCCGGGCCGGCCTCCATGACCGTGCGGAGGGGCGCCTCCTCGCCGTTGAAGTCCGGGATCAGGACCTCCACGCCCATGCCGGGGCTGCGCTGCCGCAACTCGCGGATCGTGGCGGCGAAGGCGCCGGCGCCCCCGTCCGGGAGGTCGTCACGCGCGACGCTCGTGACCACGACGTGGTCCAGGCGCATGGCGGCGACGGCTTCGGCGACTCGCCGGGGCTCGTCGTCGTCGAACCAGGTGGGACGACCGGTCTTGATCGCGCAGAAGCCGCAGGCGCGGGTGCACACGTCGCCCAGGATCATGACGGTGGCGGTGCGCTGGTCCCAGCACTCGCCGACGTTCGGACACACGGCCTCCGCGCAGACGGTGTTGAGGTTGAGGCCGCGCAGGAGGCCCCGGAGGTCCTGGTAGTTGTCCCCCGACGGCATCCGCGACTTGATCCAGTCGGGGTGGCGGCGAAGGGGCCGGCTGCCATCCGCAGCAGGGGCGGTCGCGCCGCCGATGGCGATGGACAGCTGCGCCGCGGGCACGTGACCGTGGGCGGGGTTCGGGTCGAAGACGGGAAGGTCGCGGGCCATCGGCGTGCTAGTAGATCGACGTGTCCGGGCCGATGCCCTCGAGCCAGGCCTTGATGTCGCGCAGGAGCGCGGCGCCGGCGGCGCCGTCGTTCGCGCGGTGGTCGATGGCCAGGACCATGTTCATGATCGAGCGGATCGCGATCACGTCGCCGTCCGGGCCGATCACCACGACCGGGCGCTTGGTGATCGCCTCCATCGTCACGATCCCGACCTCGGGCACGTTGAGGATCGGCATCACGAGGTTGGTGCCGAGGTAGCCGGTGTTGTCCACGGTGAAGGTGCCACCGCCGAAGTCGTCGACGCGCAGCTTGTTCGCCCGGGCGCGGTTGGCGACATCCGTGATGGCCACGTTCAAGCCGTGGATCGAGAGCAGGTCGGCGCCCCGGATGACCGGGACGATGAGGCCCTCGCCCATGGCGACCGCGACCCCGATGTTGACCCTGCGGTGGGCGACCAGGCCCTGCTCGGTCCAGTGGGCGTTGAACGTGGGGTGCTTCTTCAGCGCGTCCGCGGAGGCCTTGACGACGAATGGGACAAAGGAGAGGGAGATGCCCTCCTTGGCCTGGTAGGCGCCCTTGAGGCGGTCCCGGAGCTGGACCAGGCGGGTCGCGTCGATCTCCATCTGGATGTACGCGTGCGGTGCCTGGAGCGACCGGGTCATCTGCGCGGCGACGCCCCGGCGCATGGTGGTCATCGGGACGAGGACCTCGTCCACGCCCGGCGGGAAGGTGATGGGACCCGGCGCCGCGGTGCCCGGCGCGGGGGCGGCGGTGGTGGGGGCGGTGGCGGGTGCGGGGGCCGAGGACGGGGCGGACGACGCCGACGAGGCGGACGGGGCGGTCGGCGC
>Ga0209014_10000426_pt1 | contig 24391 bp, 20 predicted proteins | sample BarGraNGADG00212_FD_184491 | JGI IMG/M metagenome (GOLD analysis project Ga0209014, IMG submission 184491) | Arctic peat soil microbial communities from Barrow, Alaska - Barrow Graham LP Ref core NGADG0002-212 (SPAdes) (version 2) | ecosystem: Environmental > Terrestrial > Soil > Wetlands >...
AAACCCCGTGAGGTGAACCCCGGGGATCTCCACGGGACCGCTAAATGTCATCGTGGTCTTCCTGTTCCAATCGTCAGCCTTGGCACTTGGTGCGAGTACCACGACCGTCAGCGCCACACAACACACCGTCGCTGCTGCTTTGAATATTTTCATATCTTTGTTTCCTTCCTTATGTTCCAGATTTTGTAGTTTGCGGTTCGCTTCGGTTCGGCGTGAAGCAGATATCGGCGGGCATGTCCCGCGTTCTTTAACAGAGGCATTCCGGCGGCCACCGTGATCGAATCCACGTTAGGCCATATATATCCATGCCCCGCGGCCGCACGGGGCCGGAGCGATCGGGCCGGGAACTGACCGTGCGGTGTCAGGTGACCGGATGTGGTCACCGCGTAAGCCGGAAGTTAGTTACATTCGCCCATAATCCGACCGCCTGCAGTAGCCAAACGCAAACCGCAACCACCACGACGATGTTCAAGATCGTTTTGATGCTGGAGGCCATGGGGATATATCTGTTGATCAGGTACAACGCCACCCCAACGACGATCAACACGACGACAAGATTCAGCAAAGGCATTTTCTGGTGCTCCTCGAATCGGGGAGGAGCAATCGGTTGCCCAATCCCGAGGCGCCCGGACGGCTTGCACTGCAAAGTTTTGGAACTGTGAGCACGGGCCGGCTATGCCACCGGCGCGTCAGATGACCGGATGCGGTCAATCGGACTCGCGCCGGCGCGTGGCTCAACCGCGAAGCGAGCCGCGGTTGCGGACGCCGGCGAGCCCTCCGCGCCCGTGCCGGAAGGGATTACCCGGGTGGCCTGCTTCCCTACTGGCCGGGGAATTCCGCACCGTCGTGGTTTTGGTTACTGGGGTTGCGATGCGCCGGAGGAGATTCCCGTGGCCTGGCGAGTCTTTACATATAAAGTCTGTAGATCGTTCAGAACTCCCGGGTCGCCCTTGGCCAATTCCGATGCGATCTTATCCCGCGCGCTCAAGAGGTCTTCCAGTGCCGATCTGCCGCCGGAGTGCGGCGTCTGATCGGCTGCCTCCCGGGTACGTTCGAAAAAGCGGGCTGCGGTGCCGGCCGCGAGTCCATAGTTCTTCTGGCTGGCTTCGAAGTAAGCCAAGCCAGCCAAGTCGCGGAGCTGGGCCATGCGGTTCTGCTCTCCAGCCTGTCGCAGATCGTTCTCCAGACGCTTTCCCTTGACATAGGAGGGAAGAAAACCAGCCAAAAATGCGACGATTACTAAAATACCGGCCACCATGATGGTGTTCCTCAGCGGCCGCTTCGGAGCTGGATGCGCCGGTTGTACTGATTCTTCCACCGCCATCGTAGTTCACCTCACTCTCCACAGCCAACACCAGCAATTGGTCGGCCAGACTGTGCGATGCGGCCCTGTTCGGTGACCAAATCCGGTCAAAGCTATAGCGGCGGGACTCTTGTGCGGGGTAAAATGTTGTCTGGGTGCCGATCTCGGCTTCCAACGGTTCGCGAGATCCTTTCGGCAGGAACCGAGTTCATCGCTCCGGCGGCCCCGCGCTGCCCGAATCGACGCCAGGAAGGTGTAATTGCAATGTGTCCCGCCGGCTTACAGTCACCAGCCGCCCTCTGGCTGGTGGAGAACGGCCCAAGAGAACTTGAGCTTCTCTTCCGGGCGATTGTCTATCACCCTTCCGTACCCATCCTCATCACCGACGACGATGGCAATTCCAGGGATGCCAGCACCGGCGTGGGCAAGCTCTTGGGAATTCCGCGGGAGAAGATCATCGGCCGCCCGGTCGATGACTTTGCACAGCCCGGCTTCAAGCCTCAGATTTCGCAGCTTTGGAGAGCCTTGCAGGAGCAGGGGGAACAGGCCGGTACGCTCGGGCTGGTCGGTCCGGATGGAAGCCTGCGCGACGTCGAGTACACGGCCAAAGGGAACGTGTTGCCGGTGCGTCATCTCCTGCTTCTGCATGATAAGACACCACCGGCACAAACCGCGGGTGTGGTCCATGCGGACCAGCAACAGATTCCGTCATGGGTGCGGGATTATGCGCTTTTCTTGTTGGATGTGGACGGACGGATTGTCACCTGGTATTCGGGCGCGGAACGCATTTACGGCTACAAAAGCGATGAAGCCGTTGGCCAACATGTGTCCTTCCTCTATCCCAGCGAAGAGGTTGCCCGCGTAAATTTTGAAGAAAAATTGAAGCGGGCCGCCGCCGAAGGCCATTTGGGAAACGAAGCCTGGCACCTCAGAAAAGGCGGGGCGCGATTTTGGGCCAATGACATTACCATGGCCCTGCGGCAGGAAAACGGTACGTTGCAGGGCTTTGCGCGAGTCGTCCGCGACTTTAGCGATCGTCACCAGAGGGACGAGAAGTTGCGCCGCAGTCGCGCGCGCATCCGGCCAATCCCATCGCAATCGACCATCGCCGGCGTCGCTTCCGGTGAGTTTGACCGTGTTCCCGAGGTGAATGATGCGTTTCTCGAACTGGTCGGATACAACCGCGAAGATTTGCTGGCAGGCCGGCTGCACTGGCCCGATCTCACTCCGCCGGAATATGCCCCACTGGATGAGCTGGCGCATGAAGAAGGCTTGCGGTTCGGAGCCTGCACACCTTTTGAAAAGGAGTTGATTCGAAAGGATGGGACGCGGGTTCCGGTTCTGGTTGCCACGGCGGTGTTGAAGCTCTCTCCCTTTCGATGGATCACGTTCGTGCAGGACCTCCGCGAACGCGACCGGCTGGAGAGTATTGAGGACGACGAGGTCGCGGTCAAAGAAGACTTCGGGGAGATTGTAGGCAGCAGCGCGGCTCTGCGGCGGGTTCAGCGGCAGGTGGAAGTGGTTGCCCCTACCGATGCCAACGTTTTGATCCTCGGGGAAACCGGCACCGGGAAGGAGTTGGTCGCGCGCGCCATCCACCGGATGAGTCCTCGCAAGAACCTTCCGTTCGTCACGTTGAACTGTGCCGCCATTCCGACCGGGCTTCTCGAAAGCGAGTTGTTTGGCTACGAGAGAGGGGCCTTTACCGGCGCCTTGTCGCAGAAAATCGGCCGTTTTGAGATGGCTCACCGGGGCACTCTGTTTCTGGATGAGGTGGGAGATATCCCGTTGGATCTGCAACCAAAGTTACTCCGGGCTTTGCAGGAGAAGGCGTTCGAGAGGTTGGGCGGCACCAAGACCATCCCCATTGACGTTCGCCTGGTGGCGGCGACCAACCGGAATCTCACCCAGATGATGGGGGATAAACTCTTCCGAAGCGATCTCTATTACCGGCTGAGAGTGTTCCCGATCACGACGCCTCCGTTGCGCGATCACCCCGAGGACATACCCATGCTCGCCCGGCACTTCACCAAGAAATACGCCGGGATAATGGGCAGGCAGATTGACAAGATTCCGTCGGAGACGATGCGCGCTCTGGTGAGCTGGCATTGGCCGGGGAACGTACGGGAGCTCGAAAACTTCATTGAACGGTCGGTCATTCTTTCCAGAGGACCCAGCCTGCGTGCTCCAATAGGCGAAATACGGCACGATGCCCTGGAACCGGCCGCCAGCGCCACGCTCGAGCAAGTCGAGCGCGACCATATCGTCCGAGTGCTGCGGGAGAGCGGCGGGGTGGTGACCACGGCCGCCACCCGTCTCGGACTGCACCGGACCACCCTGAACGCCATGATGCGAAAGCTCGGCATCTCTCGCAAGGATCTTTAACTACATCACAATCATGATCGCCAGCCTGACGTCAGGATACCTGCGGTTGTAAAGGTAGTATCCATCGTCGTAGTCGACGTAAACGTCATCGGACGAATACCAGTTGTCGGACCAGTATTCCGGCCATGGATCCAGCAGCATGAACGAATACCCGCCGTACTCAAAACGCGGATATCCCATGTACATAACCGGGCGCGCGCCGATGCGGAAGAAGTGCTGGCTGCCGAAATACAGATTGAAGCTAGCCTGCGGGACGTAGTAACCGCCGTAGCCTCCACGCTGCGCCCAGGTGCGATGTTGGGAGGACCACTGTTGGGCGCGGCCTTGCTGCCAGGTAGTGTGCGCCTGCCAAGCGCCGCCCTGTTGTTGCCATCCCCGCTGTTGCTGCCACGATCGCGCCTGCTGCTGCGTGCGCTGGGGCTGCTGTTGCTGGGCACGCTGTTGTTGTTGCTGCTGCTGGGGCTGCTGGGCACGCTGCTGTTGTTGCTGCTGGGGCTGCTGGGCACGCTGCTGCTGCTGTTGTTGGGGCTGCTGGGCACGCTGCTGCTGCTGTTGTTGGGGCTGCTGCGCACGCTGCTGCTGTTGTTGCTGGGGCTGCTGCGCACGCTGCTGCTGTTGTTGCTGGGGCTGCTGCGCACGCTGCTGCTGTTGTTGCTGCTGAGGTTGCGGCGCACGCTGCTGCTGTTGCTGGGGCTGCTGCGCACGCTGCTGTTGTTGTTGCTGCTGGGGCTGCTGCGGCCGCTGCTGTTGTTGTTGCTGGGGCTGCTGCGCCCGCTGCTGTTGTTGCTGCTGGGGCTGCTGCGCACGCTGCTGTTGTTGCTGCTGGGGCTGCTGCGCACGCTGCTGTTGTTGCTGCTGCGGCGGTGCACCTTTGTCCTGCCCGCCTTGCGGCCTGTCGGGCTTGCCCTGCTTCTCTGCCTGCTTACCGCCTTGCTTATCGCCCTGTCCGTCGTAGCGTGCGTGAACGGGCATTATCATTCCGACAAACAAAAAAACCGCGGCCGTACCGGTTACTCTCACGAGTTTCATGGTAATTGACTCCTGTCGTGGTCTTATATCCGCACGTGGATAGCCAAGCCGGCATCCCGACCGCCGCTGCTTATCGTGTATTTAAGTGCCCAAACTCCAAATCAGCTCCAGGTGGGTGCGCGAAGTGCAACAGCAAGCGCCGTAAGCGTTGACGAGCGCTCCGAGGACGCTGACCGCGCTTCGTCACCTGACCATCGGCGGTCACTCGTTCGACGCCTCGTTGGCTCCAAACCAACCCAGCAACGCATCCCCCGGCGAATCGGCTCAACAAAAGATGAAGTTGGCGCGACTCGTGCAGTAGAAAGAGGTGTCGCCCAAAAACCCGTGTAAGGTTTACCTGGATCGACCGAAGAGGTATTAGAATGCGCATGATTCTGGCGGCCACTCTGGCGATTGCGCCCCTACTGGCCAAAGGCAACGAACCCGTAAAGCGGCTGAACGAAGCCGCCGCGGTGTTCGCGGAGATCATGGCGGCGCCGGACAAAGGTATCCCGCAAGACATGCTGGCGAATGCTCATTGCATCGTGATCGTCCCTAGCCTCAAGACCGCTGCTTTCCTGGTGGGCGGCAAGTATGGAAAAGGCTACTTGTCGTGCCGGAATAGGAGCGGAGCCGGCTGGTCGGCGCCGGGCACGGTCCGCGTCGAGGGCGGCAGCGTGGGCTTCCAGATCGGCGGCTCTACCACGGACCTGATCATGCTGGTGATGAATGCGCGGGGGGCGGACAAACTGCTTTCCAGCAAGTTCACTCTGGGCGCGGAAGGCTCCGTCGCCGCCGGGCCGGTGGGCCGCACGGCGACCGCTCAAACCGACGCTCAAATGCACGCCGAGATTCTCTCGTGGTCGCGATCCCAGGGGCTGTTCGCCGGCCTCGCTCTGGAAGGCGCCACCCTGCGGCAGGATCTGGACGATAATGCCACACTCTACGGCAAAAGGCTGGAGAACCGGGAGATTGTGACCACTTCGGTGCGTATGCCCAAGGCGGCCGCGAAACTGATTACCCTATTCAACAAGTACTCGGCGCGAGAGCGCACGAGTAAGTCAACTGGCTCCAGCCAATAATCTGGCGAGAAAGACCACAAAGGTGACCCAAATGAAACTTATCGGCGCATGCCTCATGGTATGTGGAGTTCTATCGGCCCAGGGGCCGCAGAATCAGAACGAGAATGCGGCCCGGATGGCCGCTGGATCCCCTCCCATTTATCGCGTCTCCGTGATCTCTCGGACCGCCAAGGCAGTTAGTTACCAGCACCGTAGCGGTGCGACGAAGATCGATTTCCGGGGAACCGAGCTCCTCCCGGCGGCTCGAGGCGAGGCCAAAGTCGAGAGCAAGCAGGGGCGCATTGAGATCGAAGTGGAATTCGATAATCTGGAGCCGGCAACAAAAAACGGCGTCGAATACCTGACTTACGTGTTGTGGGCGATCACCCCCGAAGGCCGCACGGCCAACCTGGGTGAGGTCCTCCTCAACGGCACCAAGAGCAAGCTGGACGTAAGCACGGAGCTACAGGTGTTCGGGTTGGTGGTCACCGCCGAACCTTATTTCGCGGTCACCCAGCCCAGCGACCTGATTGTGATGGAAAACGTGGTGCGCGCGGACACGAAGGGGAAGACCGAGGAGATCGAAGCCAAATACGAACTGTTGCAGCGCGGCCAGTATCAGCGTCTGGCGAACCCGCTGGCGCTGAAGGCCGATCGGAAACTGCCGCTGGAACTCTACGAAGCGCGTAACGCCGTTCAGATCGCGCGCGCCGTGGGCGCGGACCGTTTTTCGGCCGACACCTTCCGCAAGGCCGAGAAGAGCCTGGCCGAAGCCGAAGCCTACCAGGCGCGCAACGCAGGCAGAAAGTCTGTAGCCATGACTGCCCGGGAAGCCGTGCAGACGGCGGAAGACTCGCGGGCAATCGCGGTCAAACGTCAGGAGGAAGATTTCCTGGCCGCGGAGCGGCAGCGGTCGGTGGACCGCGAAGCACGCGCGGAGAGCGGACGGGCAGCCGCGCAGTCGGAGACGGATCGCGTCACCCGCGACGCCGAAGCCGCGCGGATCAAGGCGCAGGCGGATGGTGAGCGCTTCGCGCGGGACGCCGAAGCCGCGCGGATCAAGGCGCAGGCGGATGCCGAGCGCTTCGCGCGGGAGAAGGATGCGCAGACGGCGGCCGCCGCGGCGGATGCCGATCGTTTGAAACGGGAAAACGACGCTCGCATGACCGCTGTCGCTGCCGACGCGGATCGCCTGAAGCTCGAAAACGAAACGCGCGCCACGACTGCCAAAACCGAGGCGGACCGTCTGAGACTCGAAAGCGACTCGCGGATGGCTGCCGCGGGAGCCGAGGCGGATCGCCTGAAGCTCGAAAACGAAACGCGCGCCACGACTGCCAAAACCGAGGCGGACCGTCTGAGACTGGAAAGCGACTCGCGGATGGCTGCCGCGGGAGCCGAGGCGGATCGTCTGAGGCGCGAGAACGATGCGCAAAGAGCGGCTAGCCTGGCCGAACTCGACAGCGCGGCCAAGCAGAAGGCGCAGTTGGAGGCGGAAAAGGTGGAATTGCGAGTGCAACTGCTGAAGCAATTCAACGTCATCCTTCAGACCCGGGATACCGCGCGTGGTTTGATCGTGAACATGTCGGATGTCCTCTTCGACACCGCCAAGTCTTCGCTGCGGCCGATGGCGCGAGAGAAACTGGCCAAGGTGGCTGGCATCGTCTCGGGACATCCCGGTCTGAGGCTGGATGTAGAAGGTCACACCGACAGCGTCGGCGGGGATGACTATAATCAGCGGCTTTCCGAACAGCGCGGCGCGGCCGTGCGCGATTACCTGATGCAGCAGGGAATGCCGGTGAGTTCGGTCACGGCGAAGGGTTTCGGCAAGACTCAGCCGGTGGCCTCCAATGACACCGCGCAGGGCCGGCAGCAGAATCGCCGGGTGGAGATCGTAATCTCCGGCGAGGTGATTGGCACGGAGATCGGAAAGGTAATCACGGTCAGGTGACTTGGTCTCAAGCTCTGCACAGAGACTGAGCATGACAGCGTCGCGGGCCTTTGGTGCAGGACCGGCAGCGGTCCCGCACTCGGGGCCGCGGACGGCTGAGACGGAGATATCGTGAAGAACCTACAAATACTAGCTCGGATATGCCGCGAAGTCAGGGTCGTTGTTGTCCTCGCTGTATCGGTTGCGATTCCCGTTACAGCGTTCGGTCAGACTCCCGATCCGCTCGATGTGAAAGGCAAATTGCACTATCATGTCAAACGCACGATAGGGCCTGGGGCACTTTTGGGTGATGCCGCATACGCCGGCATCCTGCAGGCGGATGCCGCCCCCACAGAGTGGCGAGGGGGTGCCGCGGCCTATGGCAAGCGTTTGGGTTCCATGGTGGCCTGGTCCGGAATCCACAGCGCTCTGGCGTTCGGTCTGGACTCGTCGCTGCATCAGGACCCGCGATATTTTCGATCGGTCGGCACCGGGTTCTGGCGCCGGTCGGCACATGCGGTCCGTGGAACAGTGCTCACGCGCACCGATAGCGGTGGCGAGACGCTGTCCACCTGGCGTTTTGGCAGCGCCTACGGCTCAGCCGTTCTCTCGAACCTGTGGTATCCGGACCGGCTCAATACGGTGCGCCTGGGGTTTCTCCAGGGTTCCGTGACAATCGGGTTGGATCTGCTCGGGAATCTGGGATCGGAGTTCTGGCCGGATATCAAGAGAAAGGTGCTGCGTAGAAAATGACGACTCAACACAAAGCCCGTCTACCATGGGCCGCATTTGGCCTGCTGGTTCTATTCTCGTGTCCCAACGCCTATTCCTACTCGGTGCTGACGCACGAGGCCATAATCGATTCCACCTGGGACAGCGCGATTAAGCCAGTTCTCCTGAAACGCTTCCCGGCTGCCACGGCGGACGATTTGATGGCGGCGCACGCCTACGCCTACGGAGGGTGCATCATCCAGGACCTGGGATACTATCCGTTCGGCAGTAAGTTTTTCAGCGATTTGACGCATTACGTCCGCAGCGGCGACTTCATCCTCAACTTGATTCGCGAGTCTCAGGATCTCGACGAGTATGCATTCGCGCTGGGCGCGCTATCGCATTTCGCGGCCGACAACAATGGCCACCGCATCGCCACGAACCCGTCGGTACCGCTGCTCTACCCGAAGCTTCGCCTGCTATTCGGAAATTCGATAACCTACGCGGACGATCCCTTCTCGCACTCCAAGACAGAGTTTGGATTCGATGTGTTTCAGTCCGCCAAGAGCCGCTACGCTTCGGCGGCTTACAAAGAGTTCATCGGTTTTCAAGTTGCAAAACCCGTGCTAGAGCGGGCCTTTCAGGACACCTATGGAATGAAGATCGGGGACGTATTCCTGAGCCTCGATATGGCCATCGGATCGTACCGGCGGGCAGTCGGGACCATCCTCCCGGCCTTAACCAAGGTCGCGTGGCAACTCAAGGGTCCGGAGATCAGGAAGGAAGTTCCCGGCATTACCCGCAAGAAATTCCTCTACAACCTGTCTCGCTCCAGCTACGAAAAGAACTGGGGCGCCACCTATCAACGGCCGGGTATCCGGTCGAGAATCCTGGCGGCCTTCTTCCGCATCGTGCCCCGGATAGGCCCATTCAAGGCGCTGGCGTTTAAGAAGCTGACCCCGGAGACCGAAAAGTTGTACATGGTCGGCTTCAACGCGTCGATCGACCGGTATCGCGAGTTGCTTACCGGTGTGGGTCGCGGGCAGGTTGACCTGCCCAATTACAATATTGACGTGGGAGAACGCTCAAAAGCAGGCGAATACAAACTGACTGACGCTGCCTACGCGAAACTGCTGCACAAGCTGGACGGTCACTACCTAGATCTGCCGCAAGACCTCCGGAGCGATATTCTCGGTTTCTACCAGGACCTCAGCCTTCCTATCGCGACCAAGGCCAACGCAAGCGACTGGACAAGGCTGCAGGAGGAACTCAGTTACTTGGAGGCCGTAAACCGGGACCTTGCACCGGGGAGTTCCAAAGCGCCTGCCGTGGTTAGCGCACCGGTTCTCAAATGAGCGATAAAGCGAGGCTGTCCTCGCGGAAACAAAGAGAGAGGAGATCATAAATGTCATTCGGACTTTACGTAATTGGGTATTTGGTCGTAATCGGCGGGCTGATATACGGCGCCACGCTGATGCATGTGCCGGCTCATTGGATCGTGGCCGGGGCCATCGTGCTGGCGGGTCTCGGAATTGTGACGGGCGTCATGAACACACGCCAAAAGGACACGCCGAATTAGCCAAAAAGCCTCTATTCTGGATCTCTTCCCGCGCAAGCTTACCGGGCACTGCCGCTAAAGGGCATACGCCTCAATCGGGGTGCTCACTACAGTTTCGATCGCGGGCGCGTGGATCAGGGTGTTGTGGATCAGACACGCCTTTACCGCCCGCAGGACGCCGGCCTGGTGTTGCGGATCCAACCCGGGAACGATGACCTCGATCCGGAACTGTCCGAGCCGCGCCGGCTGCGTTGCCTTTTCCGCGCTGACCTTCACTTCCAGGTCTCCGTGTGCCAAAGACCTTGCCTTCAGATATTGAGCGGCGTAGAACCCGGCGCAGGTCCCCAAGGAAACCAGTAGATATTCGGGTGGCGTCATGCCGGAATCCGATCCGCCATTGCCGGACGGCTGGTCGCAGATCACGCGGTGACCCCGCGCGCTGGCTTCGAACTTCACGTCTCCGCGGTGCTGAATCGTTACTTCCATAAGAGCTTCCACCCTGAAAGATGCAGTCGGCCTCCAAAGGTGACATGTCACCTTCCGATGAAAATCCGCATCTTTCCCGATAGATGCGAACCACTCTGGTATTTCTACTCGCCATCCCAATCTGGGCGCAGGATCCACTATCGCTCCGCGAAGCCGTCCGCCTCGCCATCCGGGAGAATAAGGCGATCGCCGGTACTACCGCCGGAGCGCGGGCTTCCGAGACCCGAATCATCCAGGCCCACGCAGGCATGCTCCCCAAAATCAACTACTCCGAGAGCTTCGCGCGCAGTAACAACCCGGTCTTCGTATTCAGTTCGCTGCTCACCCAACACCAGTTCGGCGTTGAGAACTTCGCCATCGGCCCCTTGAACCGGCCGGATTTTCTCAACAACTTTCAATCCCAGGTCACGGTGGATCAGCCTATATATGATGCCGGCCAAACCCGGAATGCGGTGAAGTCGGCCGAACTGGCCCAGAAGATGACGGGCGAAGAGCAGCGGCTGGTACAGATGAATGTCGTCTCCGGAGCCGCGCGTGCCTATTACGGCGCGGTACTGGCGGCGGAAAACCTGAAAGCCGCCACGCAGGCCGTGAGCTCCGCCGAAGCCGACCTGAAGCGCGCCGAGGCGGTCCGCGCCGCCGGCATGTCCACCGATGTCGATGTGCTGTCCATCCGCGTGCATCTGGCTGCGGTCACGGAGCAGCGTATCGATCGCGCCGCGGACGTGGATGTCGCTAAGAGCGCGCTCAACGACGCGCTCGGGTTGCCGCTGGACACGCCGCACACGCTGACCACGCCGCTAGAGGCGCTCGTCCTTCCCGATCTGGCGCTGGATGCCCTGGAGGGTGCCGCTTCCACCGGGCGCCCCGAAGCGCGCCAGACGCACCTGGCCACCAGCCTGGCGCAGACCCAGGCCGACGGCGCCCGCAGCGCCATGCTGCCGCAAATCAGCTTTCGCGGCGCCTTCGAGGCGGACCGCCAACGCTTTGTGGATCGCGGCGGAGCCAACTGGCTGGCCGCGGTTTCGCTTCGCTGGAATCTATTCAACGGATCGGCGGACAAGGCGCGCATCGCCGAAACCGGGCATCTGGTGAAGCGCGCCGAATTCGATGAGCAGCGCACCGATTCGGCAATCCGGCTGCAAGTGCGGCGCGCCTATGCCGGCCTGAAGGCAGCCCAACAGCGCATCGAGGTCGCCAAGGTGGCCGTGGCGCAAGCCGAGGAAAGCCTGCGCATCACGCAGAACCGTTACGAAGCTGGGATGAACAACGTGACCGATCTCTTGCGCACGGAAACCGCCGTGCTGGAAAGCCGTACCCGATTCCTGGCCGCCATTCACGATCAACGGATTGCCGCCACCATGCTGGAGCTTGCCGCGGGAAGTCTCAACGCGGATTCGGAGGTTTTGAACTAATGAATTCCTATTTACTGTTTCTGCCCATCCCCGTTCTTCTGCTGACATCCTGCGGAAGTGAACCAACGCACCGCGCCGCGCAGCCGCAAGCTCCACCGGTCGCCGTGCAAGTAGCGGCGGTCAATGCGCAAGACTGGCCCACGAGCTACGAAGCCACCGGCACGGTACGGGCGCGCACCACGGCCACGATTTCGAGCAAAGTGATGGGCTACGTGCAGCAGGTGAGCGTGCAAGTAGGGGACCGTGTTCGCCAAGGGCAGGCGTTGATTACGCTGGACGCGCGGGACCTGGACGTGAGCCTGCGCCGCGCCGAGGCCGGTGGCGCCGAAGTCGAGAGCGCCATCCCCGAACTGGAGAATGCCACGGCCGCCGCCAAAGCCAATCTGGATCTGGCGCAAACCACCTTCCAGCGCATGGCAGAACTGGCGGCCAAGAAATCGATTTCCAATCAGGAGTTGGATGAAGCCTCGGCACGGCTCAAGGCAGCTCAGGCAAATTACGACATGGTGCGCTCCCGGCGCACGCAAATCAATTCCAAAATGGCGGTGGTAGAGCAGGAAATTCGCTCCGCCGGAATCATGCGCGATTACGCCAAGCTGGCCGCGCCTTTCTCCGGGGTGGTGATTACCAGGACGGCAGAGCCGGGTAATCTGGCCACGCCGGGCGCGCCGCTGCTCACCATCGAGCAGGATGGCCTCTACCGCCTGGAAGCGTCGGTGGACGAATCGAAACTGGCCAACGTGCGCGTGGGCCAAGCGGTGGAAGTTGTGATCGACGCGGCGACCGGGGACAACCACCGCAAACTGAATGCGCGCGTTTCCGAGATCGTTCCCTCGGTGGACTCCGCATCGCGCACCTATATCGTGAAGCTCGACCTTCCCGCGACGCCGCAGTTGCGCACCGGCATGTTTGGGCGGGCCATCTTCCCGCTCGGCATGCAAAAGGTGGTGGCCGTCCCGCTTGCCGCCCTAATGGAGCGCGGCCAGTTGCAATCGGTATTTGTGGTCGAGGACGGCGTAGCCCATACCAGGCTGGTCACCACGGGACGGCGCACCGGGGACGCGGTGGAAGTTCTGTCCGGCCTGAACGCGGGAGAAAAGGTGGTGCTGCCGTTGCCCGTGGGGTTGCAGGATGGCGCCAGGGTTGAGGTCCGGCAATGAGCGAACCGCGCCACCTGGGTCCCGCGGGGCGATTCGCTCAGGCGTGGATCTCCTCCAAACTGACGCCTCTTCTAATCTGTGCCGCGCTACTCACGGGAGCGTTTGCCGTGTGGAAGCTGCCGCGCGAGGAGGAGCCGCAGATCATCGTGCCGATGATCGACGTGTTCGTGCAAATGCCCGGCGCTTCGGCGCATGAGGTGGAGGAGCGGGTCACCAAGCCCATGGAAAAGCTCCTCTGGGAGATCCCGGGCGTGGAGTACATCTACTCCACCTCCAGCCCGGGGATGTCGATGGCGATCGTGCGCTTCTATGTGGGCCAGGATGAAGAGAAGAGCATTGTCCGGCTGAACCAGAAGCTGTTCGCCAATTTCGACCTGATCCCGCCGGGCGCTTCGCAGCCTTTGGTGAAGCCGCGTTCCATCGACGATGTGCCGATTCTCGCCCTCACGCTCTCCAGCCGCCGGTACAACGATTTCGATTTGCGGCGCATCGCGGCGCAGCTCGATGACACCATCAAACAAGTGCCGGATGTTTCCGCCGTTACCCTGATGGGCGGGCAGCGCCGCGAAGTGCGCATCGTGCTGGACGCGGCAAAGCTGGCGGGCTATCAAATGTCGCCCTTGCAGGTGGCGGGAGCGCTGGGGCTTTCCAATCGACGCCTGCCTTCGGGCAAGTTCGACTCGGGAAATCGCGAATACCTTTTGGAAACCGGCGAGTTCCTGCGCACTTCCGAAGACGTTCGCAATGTCGTGGTTGGAGTCGCGGGCGATAAGCCGGTGTTCGTGCGCAACGTGGCGGAAGTCACCGATGGCGGCGCCGAACCCACCGAGTACGTGCGCATGGTGAATGCCGCGTCGAGGGAATCTCTGCCCGCAGTGACGATTTCGATTGCCAAACGCAAGGGCACGAATGCGGTCGAAGTCGCCGGCAATGTGCTGCGCCGCATCGAGCCGCTGAAGGGCGTAGTGATCCCTTCGGACGTCCAGCTAGCCATCACCCGGCAGTATGGCGAAACCGCCGCCGAAAAATCGAACGAACTGCTGCTGCACATGCTGATCGCCGTCATCTCGGTCAGCCTCCTGATCGCCATCACGCTAGGGATACGCGAGTCGCTGATCGTGTTCCTGGCCATCCCGGTAACGCTGGCGCTCACGCTTGCCGTGTTCTACCTGTACGGCTACACGCTGAACCGGATCACGCTCTTCGCCCTGATCTTTTCGATTGGCATTCTGGTGGACGACGCCATTGTAATCGTGGAAAATATTGTCCGTCACTGGCGTATGCCGGCGAACCGCGCTCGCCCGCCCTACGAAGTGGCTATCGAGGCCGTCGACGAGGTAGGCAATCCCACAATTCTGGCGACCCTCACCGTGGTTGCCGCCATCCTGCCGATGGCGTTTGTGGGCGGGCTGATGGGGCCGTACATGCGGCCGATCCCCATCGGCGCCAGCGCGGCCATGGTCTTTTCGCTGCTGGTCGCGTTGATTGTGACACCTTGGGCCGCAGTGCGCATTCTGAAGCCTTCGGACGAAGCTTCGCACGGCGAACGGGAGGATTTCGTCACCAGACTCTACCGGCGCGTGATGGGAGCAATCCTGCACCGGGCGCCGCTGCGCTGGGGATTCCTTGGCGGCGTCGTGGTCCTGCTGCTCGCGTCCTGTTCGCTGTTCTACTTCGAGTTCGTCAAGGTCAAGATGCTGCCCTTCGACAACAAGAGTGAATTTCAAGTCATCGTGGACATGCCCAACGGCACCACGCTCGAAGAAACCGCCCGGGTTGCCGGCGAGCTCGCCACCGCGACGCTGGGCCAACCGGAGGTGGTCAATCTTCAGACTTACGTGGGCACGGCATCCCCGTTCAACTTCAACGGACTGGTGCGGCATTACTATCTCCGCCGCGGGTCGAACGTAGCCGATATCCAGGTGAACCTGCTCGGCAAGGGAGATCGCAAACTGCAAAGCCACGAGATCGCCAAACAGGTGCGCACTCGCCTGCTGCCCATCGCCAATCGCTTTGGGGCGCGCATCAAGGTGGCGGAGGTGCCGCCCGGTCCGCCCGTCCTTCAAACGCTCGTGGCTGAGGTCTACGGGCCGGTGCAAGAGGGCCGCATACGCATCGCCCAACAGATTCGCGATCTATGGAAGCGAACCGATGGTGTGGTAGATGTGGACTGGTATGTGGAGGATGACCAGCCGAAGTACCGCCTGTTGGTGGACAAAGAGAAGGCCGCGCTGAACGGCATCTCCGAAGACGATATCGCGCGCTCCGTGCAGGTGGCGTCCGCCGGGTATCAGGCCGGGTTGCTGCACGTCGATTCCGCCAAGGAAGACGTGCCGCTGATGGTCCGGCTGGACCGCGCCAGCCGCTCCGATGTGGACCGCATTCAGAATCTGAATGTCACTGGTCGCGCGGGCCGCCTGGTGGCGCTCCGCGAGTTGGTCAAGGTCACGCAGGCCGTCGAAGAAAAGAGCATCTACCACAAGAACCTCATGCCGGTGACTTATGTGACCGGCGATGTAGCCGGAGCGATGGAAAGCCCTGTCTACGCCATCCTGAAACTGGGACCGGAAATGGACAAGTTCAAAGCTCCCGAAGGCTATGCCATTGAACAGCACATGGCGGCGCTGCCCACCGATTCCGACCGCTACTCCATGAAATGGGATGGCGAATGGCACATCACCTACGAGGTATTCCGCGATCTGGGGATCGCCTTCGCCGCGGTGCTCATCCTCATTTACGCGCTCGTCGTGGGATGGTTCCAATCGTTCGTCACGCCGCTCATCATCATGGCGGCGATTCCGTTCTCGCTGGTGGGCATTCTGCCGGCGCACGGCATGATGAACGCGTTTTTCACCGCCACCTCGATGATCGGCTTTATCGCCGGCGCCGGAATCGTGGTTCGGAATTCCATCATCCTGGTGGATTTTGTGGAGCTGCGTTTGCAGGAGGGTATGGCGCTGGACGCAGCGGTCATCGATGCGGGCGCGGTGCGCTTCCGTCCCATGCTATTGACGGCCGCGGCGGTAGTGGTGGGGGCGGGGATCATTCTCTTCGACCCCATATTTCAGGGCCTCGCCATCGCGCTGATGGCGGGCGAAGTGGCATCGCTGGCGCTTTCCCGTATGACGGTCCCAATCGTTTACTTCGTTGTGAATCGCAGGAGGAAGGTTGTATGTCCATCGAACGTTATCTCCGCTTGATCGCCGGCTTTTTCGTCATGGCCAGCGTGGCTATGGGCTACTGGGTGAATCCCAACTGGTTTCTGTTCACCGCCTTCGTGGGGCTGAATCTGTTTCAATCGGCTTTCACCAACTGGTGTCCGATGATGACAATTCTTCGAAAGCTTGGGGTCCGGTCTGAGGCTCAGGGTTGACAGACGAAAGCGTCTGTCCCACGTTGTACTACTATCCGCGCACCGCGACGATTCTTGCGGGGCACTTCGTCGCAGCACCGTAGCGTAGCCTTCCAGGCGGGGTGCCCTCTGGGCCGCCCCCATTCGTGGGGGCATTCTTCCTCCGCGCCGCCGCGCCATAGAACTCTGCGCGATGTTCCGTTTGCGGCTTGCCGCTATGTGGGGCAGGCGGGGAACCCTCTGGGTCGGGAGTGGTTGCTTCTCTGCCTGGCAGCCCCCTAGTGGAAAACCTCGCAGCTTACCGAGCCGCTTATGTCGAAGCGGTTGCCGCGCAGATTGCGGCCGGTTTGGCCGTCCAGGTGGCCGCCGCGAAAAGTGATGGCGCCTCCCTGAAGCGTGAAGGTGCCGGAATTCTTGCGGTCGAGATCGGTGTATTTGCCGTCGCTCACGACGCGGAAGCCCAGCCCGATCAAAAGCCGGCCTCCGGTTCCGTAGCAGGCCCATTCTCCGGCGGCAAGCGTGGAGCCGGCGCCTCGCGCCGCGGGCGCGGGCGCGGCGGCGGCGGCCGGCGGAGCGCCGGCAGGCGCCGCACTGCCCTGCAGGCTCGCCAGCGGGATGCTGGAAACACCCGCCGAAGGATTCGGTTTGCAGGTCTTATCGGGGCCGTGGGTCACGGTCATCGCGCCCTGGACAATCCACCCGCCAAAGTCATCGCGGGACAAATCGAATTGGCTATGGTCCATGCGGCCGACGCAGGTATTGCCGTAGTAGCGGTTGGCCGGGTAACCAGGTTCGTAATCGCGAATCAGCAATGTCACCTGGAACGGGTACCTGGTGTCGTGCGGTGTGCCCGCACGCACATCCTGGAACAGGACATTGCGTTCGGAAATGCCCACCGGACGGAGCTTCAGGAGACTCTGCTGGAGAACCTGCTTCAGCACATCGGCCGTCGGCGCCTGCGCGGACGCCAAGGGCGAGAACGCCAGGGCCGCGATAGAGAAGCCCAAGCCATGCAATAACCTTTTCATTTTGATACCCTCTCTGACCGGAGTAGGCGCGGCCGTCCTATTGTGACACGCCGCGGCGGAATTTCGGGAACGCCCTATTCCCAGCGGCCCGACAGGCGCGCCAGCGGCTTCGCGATGGATTGGAAGCGCACCAACTTCACCGCGTCCCGGCCCCGTATGGAGGCCAGTGCCATGTATCCCTGGTCGAGAATCCAATCGATGTCGCGCTCCGTCAACAGGACTTCGGCGCAGGGCTTGACCTGCTTCTCGCCATCGGCTTCGAAGACGTGCACGGGCAGTCTGTCGATCTCCGCATACGCCCCGGGCCGCATCTCCCATCCGTCATTGGCGAACGCCTCCGCCAACAGTTCAACGCAGGCAAACGCGGGGTTGCCCCAGAGATACTGTCGATGGCCCGGGGCGCCGGGCATCTCCTCAAACTCGAAGCTCTCCACGGGGTTGGTCTTCTTCCCGTACGGCAGCCGCAACAGGAATCGGGGCATCGCCAGGCCGATCCAGCAAGCTTCCGGCAATTGGCGGAGCCGCTCCCAGTCCCGCGCCGCTTCTTCGGTCTCCGTCCCGCTGTCCCCCGGGTCCGCCTCACCCAGAAATGGAGCCCCCGCAAAGCTCATGATCCTGGCAAGGCGGCCAAGCATCTGCGCATCGCCTACCGTCCGCGCGAATGCATAATTGCCCGCCACCACGCTCCACGGGTCCCCTCCCCTGCCCACGGTCTCTTCCACCAGAATGCGCCCCATCTGGCTCTCCCGAAGATCGTCCGCCGCACTCAGGTCGGCCGCGAGTTCCGCCTTGGAGACATCCAGCAGATACAACTTCAACTGGCTGCCGGTCTCGATCGCCCGTACCAGACGAAACACTGCCCGCCACGCAGCCTCCAGAGCCTGAAACGTGGAGTGGTGCAGCAGGGCCCGCATGCGCGCGCCCGATTCCGCGTCCACCATCTCCCGCAACCGGGGCAGTTCAGGGTTCTCCGCCGGCACGGTATGCGGCGCCACCACGCTCTCCACGAAGCGTTGCAGGCCGCCGCGGCGCGTCACGGACGAAGGCGCTCTGGGTTCCGCGGCCTCCACAATGGAATCCAGCAGACTGACGCCCGGCGCCGCGTCCGGCAGAGCGGGGCGTTGCGCTTCCGCCGGCGGCGCCTTCCGCACCGTCGCCGTTGGCGGGGCTTGCTCCTGCGCCCATGCACGGATCTCGGCGGCAGCTTCGCCAAAAGTCGCCGGCTGCTCCAGTTTCCGCCGCACCTCGCGCAGCGCCTGGAATAGCCTGTTTTGTTGGTAGATCCGGTCTGGATGGAAATCGTCCAGTTCCCGGAAGCGCATGCCGGAAAACCCGGGGCCCACGCCGGCCAGCACTTCCTCGAAATTGTCGCGATCGACTTCCACGGGCTTCCAACCCGTGGATGACTGCGCCGCTTGCGCAGCGCGTCCGCTGAAGTCGCCGAACAACAGAATGCGGAACGGAGTCTCGGGTTCGAGCACCGCGGCTGATGGATGGGCGCCTGGATTGACATCCAGCTTCACAGCACCGAAGGAGGACTTGATCGTCATGGCAGCTAACTCCTAACGCTGGCTGAGTGTAGCAAATTATCCATCACCACGCAGGCAGCCGGAGTGGATCCGTGGACCGGCCTCCTGCCCCGCCAGAATCTGCGCCTCCGCCGCCCGCAACTGTTGCCACCGCGCCTCCACCGCTGGCGCGTCCGCGATCTTCCGCGCCAGTTCCAGAAACACCCGGTAGTGCCCGAATTCCGAGGAAAAAAGCGCTTCGTAGAAGCTCGCCAATTCCGCGTCGGCGCTGGCGGCGGCGAGCACCGCGAACCGTTCGCAGGAGCGCACCTCGATTACCGCCGAAACCAGCAGCCGGTCCAAAATCTCCGCCGGATCGCCCTTCCGCACCAGTAGCCGCAGCGAGTTGGCGTACGGGTTCTTGTGGACCCGGTCCAGACGCCCGCCGCGCCGCAGCAGGATGCGCGTCACCTGCGCCAGGTGCGCCGCTTCATCGCGGGCAACGCCCGTCATCGTCTCGACCCACCCCGGGAGCCATTCACCCGGCCAGCGCGTGAGCAGTTCCAGCGCGTTGGTGGCCGCCTTCTTCTCCAGGAAGGCGTGATCGATCAGCAGGCGGATCGGGTCGGCCAACACCGCGCGCGCCCACTCGACGGGAGTACGCGAATCGAGCGGCAGCGCATCGAGCTTGGCAAGTTCGCCTGGGTTCATCACTTATTAAATGTGGCATAAGGCTTCGCCTTGTGCATCCGGCGCCATTCGCAGTTGCTACCATGGCATAACATATGAACCGCCGAAACCTCCTGCGCGCCGCCGCCTGCACCACCGCCGGCCTGATGGCCGGACTGCGCCCGGCGTTTGCCGCCGGCGCCGAGATCGAAGTTTCCCCGCAAGCGCCGGGACCCGCGATCAGCCCGCACATCTACGGGCATTTCATCGAACACCTCGGCGCCGTGATCTACGACGGCATCTGGGTGGGGCGGAATTCCAAGATACCCAACCTCGACGGCATCCGCCGCCAGTTCGTCGACGATATGAAGCGCATCGGCGCGCCCAATTACCGCTGGCCCGGCGGCTGCTTCGCCGACGGCTACCACTGGCGCGACGGCATCGGCCGCGGGCCGCGCCCGCGCACGTACAACTTCTGGCAGGACCGTATGCCGCCCGGGTTGGACCACACCGAGACCAACCAGTTCGGCATTCACGAGTTCATCCGTCTGTGCCGCCTCACCGGCGCCGAGCCCTACCTGGCCGCCAACGTCGGCTCGGGGTCGCCGCGGGAATTCCACGATTGGGTGCTTTACTGCAACGCTCCGGCGAACACCGCGTCCGTGGCCGCCGAGCGCGCGGCCAACGGCGACGCGGAGCCGTTCGGCGTGAAATGGTGGGGCGTCGGCAACGAGAGCTGGGGATGCGGCGGCGACATGAAGCCTCAGGAGTACGCCACACTCTACCGGCGGTTCGTGACCCAGTTCCCGGCCTACGCGCCGAAGCCGTATCTGGTGGCCGTCGGCCCGCGCGGCCATTCGCGCGACCTCGACCTGGGCTGGACGACGGGGTTCTTCGAAGCCATGCAGGGCGGCCACCGGAGTGCGGTCGATGGCCTTTCGATGCACTTCTACACCGATTTCCGCAACACCAAAGAGAGAGTTGCCACCTTCGACGCGCGCGGCTGGTACGACGTGATCCGCGAGGGGCTGCGCACCGAGAGTGTGATCGAGCGCCACTGGGCCCTCATGGGCAAGTACGATCCCAGTCACCACACCAAGCTGATTGTGGACGAGTGGGGCGTCTGGTATCCACCCGGAGAAGAGACCGCGCCCGCGCACCTGCTCAGCCAGCCGCTGACGCTGCGCGACGCGCTTCACACGGCGGTGACGTTCGACGTCTTCAACCGGCACGCCGATAAGGTCGCCATGGCCAACGTCGCGCAGACCATCAATTGCATCCACTCGCTGTTTCTGGCGCAGGGAGACCGCTTCACGCGGACGCCGGTCTACTACGTGTTCGAGATGTACCAGAACCACATGGGGGCGCTCTCGGTGCCGCTGCGCGTGCGCTGCGACGAACTGGAGGTGCCCGCGAGCGGCGGGAGTGTGAAGATGCCAGGCCTTTCGGGTTCCGCGTCGCTCAAGAAGGGAATGCTGACGGTGACGCTGACCAATCCCTCGCTCGATTCGCCGGTGACAGCGCGCATCCGCCTGGCGGCCGGAAATGCCGCCGAGGCGCGCGGCAGCGTGCTCACGCACGTCGATATGACAGCCAGGAACACGTTCGACCGTCCGGACGAAGTGAAGCTCGCGCCACTGGCGGTGAGCGTCCGCGGCGGCACAGTGGAAGTGGCGATTCCGAAACACGCGGTGGTATCGATAGCGGTGAGGGTGAGCTGAAGCGCGCCTAGCGGGCATCGTCTATCCCCTGATTGCAGGCAGCGACGAACCCGTGCGCGAGATTCAAAAGAAGGTGGGCAGCAAGGCGGCATAGGGCGGGTGGGGCCGGCGGTAAAAACCCGGGGACAGACGGAACGTTTTCCGGTTTTCTATAGCTCGAAAGAGTCAGGAAAACTGAAGAAAAACCGGGGACAGACGGAACGTTCACTGTTTTTTAAGGATCGAAAGCGCCGGAAAAACTGGAAAACGTTCCGTCTGTCCCCGGGTTTTCCGGGTTTTCCGGAAACTGGAAAACGTTCCGTCTGTCCCCGGTTTTCCCCGGTTTTCGTCGTCCCCGGTTTTCCTACTCGAAATTGCGGCGGAAGTCTTCGAAGGCGCGTTTGAGGTCCGCGACCTCCCGCTCCAGGGCCGCGATCCGCTCGCGATCGGAAGGGCCGCGCTCCGGCGGCGGGGCCTCCGCTTCTTCCGCCACCTCGACATCGCCGGCCAGCAACTGCGCCCAGCGCTGTTCCTTGTACCCTGCCTGGCGGGGCAGTTTCTTGACGAACCCGATCTCCGCCAGTCTCTGTAGCGTGTTTTCCACGGCCTCCAGATCGTCGAAGGTGTAGAGCCGCTCGGTGCGGCCACGCAATTCGCCCACGGTTTGCGGACCGCGGAGCATGAGCACGCAGAGCACGGCCTCCTCGCGGCGTCCCAGGTTGCAGCGCTCGGTGAAGCGATGCTCGTGCTTGGGAACGCGGCTCCCGCCCGAAATCCGCGAGCTCAGTCCCTTGTCGCGCAAGCCGTGCAGGGCGGTTTCCACGGTCTCTTCGTCGTAGGCGGCCACGGGGTCGCGATTGGATTTCTGATTGCACGCGTTGACCAGCGCATTCAGCGACATGGGGTAATACTCCGGAGTGGTCTTCTCCTTTTCCATCAGCGCGCCAAGCACGCGCAACTCGGCAGCGTCCAGTTGCCAGTCCATCTTTTCAGTGTACGTTGTTACCATGTGAATTCAGCGATGTCGTACGAATGGACCGAACCCACGAGGCCAAGCCGCCGCCGTCTGGCCGAACAGCCGTCGCAGTTCTCACGTGAACAAGTCGCGCACGCCATGGAACGCTCGGTGGATGCGCTCGCCGCGCAGCAGACGCCGGAGGGCTTCTGGTGCGGCGAATTGACCGCCGATACCACGTTGGAATCCGATTATATTCTGCTCCAGCTCTGGCTGAATCAGCCGGATGAAAGCGGCTGGAATCCGCCCACCCGCGAGCGCATCGGCCGGGCGGCCCGGTCCATCCTGGAGCGCCAGATGCCGGATGGCGGGTTCAATATCTACGCCGGCGGCCCCTCCGAAGTGAGCGCAACCATCAAGGCGTATTGCGCCCTGAAGCTGGCCGGCATGGCGCCAGAGAGCGACGCCATGCGCCGCGCCCGCGAGCGTACGCTGGCACTCGGCGGCTTGCAGGCGGCCAACAGTTACGTCAAGATCAACCTCAGCCTGTTCGGGCTGTATCCGCGCAAGCACGCGCCTTCGGTGCCGCCGGAGATTGTGATGCTGCCGGGCAACGTGCTCTACGAGATGTCGTCGTGGACGCGGTCGATTCTGGTGCCGCTCTCCATCGTGCAGGCGCGCGGAAGCAACCGGCGCGCGCCGGCGGGGTTCAAGCTGGATGAGCTGCTGCTGCCGGGGGTGAGCCTGGCGCTGCCCAAGCGCTGGGGACTGAGCGTGCTGTTCCATCAACTGGACCGCGTGTTCAAAGTCTGGGAGAAGCGCGGCAGCGAGCGGATTCGCGCGGCCGCCATCCGCGAAGCGGAACGCTGGATCCTGACGCGCACGCGCCACACCGAAGGCTTGGGGGCCATCTACCCCGCCATGATGTACTTCATCATGGCGCTGGAGGCGCTGGACTATGCGCAGGACCACCCGGATCGGGTGGAAGCCATCCGCCACTTCGAATCGCTGCTCATCGAGACCGAAGACCGTTTCATTTTCCAGCCGTGCGTGTCGCCGATTTGGGACACGGCCATCTGCGCCTACGCGATGGGGGAAGCCGGGTTGAAAGACGACCCGCGGCTGACCCGGACGGCGGACTGGCTGATCAGCAAAGAGGTCCGGCGAAAGGGCGATTGGAGCATCAAGCGGCCCGATACCGAACCTTCGGGATGGGCCTTCGAGTTCGCCAACGAGTTTTACCCCGATATCGACGACACCGCCATGGTGCTGCTGGCGCTGATGCACGCCAAAGGATCGAACCCGGATTTGCAGGCGGCCTGCGAACGGCGCGCCATCAACTGGCTGCTCGCCATGCAATCCGGCGACGGGGGGTGGGCGGCGTTCGATGTGGACAACAACTGGGCGGTGCTGAATCAGGTGCCCTTCGCGGACCACAACGCGATGCTCGATCCGACGTGCCCGGATATCACGGGGCGGGTGCTGGAGTGCCTGTGCCGGCGCGGCATGGCGGGCCACGAGGCGGTGCGCCGCGGGGTGGCGTATCTTCTGGGGGCACAGGAAAAGGACGGCAGTTGGTATGGCCGGTGGGGCGTGAACTACATTTACGGATCGTTCCTGGCGATGCGGGGCCTGGCGGCCAGCGGAGCGGCGGGGGCGGGGGACGCGCTGGATCGGGCGGCCAAGTGGCTGCGGGCGATGCAGAATCCGGACGGTGGATGGGGCGAATCGTGCGCCAGCTACACGCGGGATTGCTTCGTGCCGGCCCCCAGTTCGGCGTCGCAGACGGCTTGGGCGCTGCTCGGGCTGCGAGCGGCCGGCGACAGCCAGTCGGTGCCATTCCGGCAGGGCGTGGAATACCTTTTGGGGCTGCAAACGGCGGACGGCACGTGGCCCGAAGGGGCGACCACCGGCACGGGGTTTCCCAACGTGTTTTACCTCACGTACGCGATGTACCGCGATTACTTTCCCTTGCTGGCGCTCTCCCAGGTGGGGGACTGACATGAAAAATGGTGGGGCATGCTTTAGCTTGCCAGCCGGCCGGAGGGCCGGCCATGCCTCCACGCCGGTGGTTTTTCGCCCCTGTTGGGATGGGCCTTCGGCCCGCGAAAGCTCATGAAAAACTGCCATGGTGACTTCATCGCCACCCACGAGCGCCCCCGGGA
>Ga0209014_10000428_pt1 | contig 24371 bp, 21 predicted proteins | sample BarGraNGADG00212_FD_184491 | JGI IMG/M metagenome (GOLD analysis project Ga0209014, IMG submission 184491) | Arctic peat soil microbial communities from Barrow, Alaska - Barrow Graham LP Ref core NGADG0002-212 (SPAdes) (version 2) | ecosystem: Environmental > Terrestrial > Soil > Wetlands >...
CTGATGTACTCGAAGCTCCCCTCGGCTGTCAGGGTGGCCGAGGTCAGGATCACGGAGTCCTTGCAGGAGAAGAGGGCGCTGTTCAGCGCCTCGCCGACGTGCAGCGGGGCGGAGGAGATGGCGAGGTCCTGCGAGGCCGCCGACCCACTCACCCAGTAGATGCCATTCTGTCCCGGCTCCAGCACTATCTCCCCGCCCTGGTCGATTATCCTCTCCAGGTAGCTCTGGAAACCGGCGATGTCGGCCAGCGCGCCCTCCCTGTGCAGCAGTTGACCCTCTTCCACCTTCTGCAGCTCCGACTCCAGCTTGTGGAGCCTTCTGCGCAGGGTGTCTATCCGCTCCGACAGCTGGCTCCATCGCACCTCGATCTCAGACCAGGCGGGCTGACCCCGCACGGAGTAGGTGACTCTCAATCGGTTCCCCATGCGGGAGCGCTCCGCTACATGGTCGTGGAGGAACCAGGAGAGCGTCTCGAAGAATCCACGGCCCTCCTCCTGGAGTATCTCCACGGAGTCCTCTCCCTCGGAAACCAGCTTTCGAATGGCGATAACCCTGTCCGGCTCCATCTCCGCGGGCCGGAGGGCCGCCAACAGGTCGGGAAGGAAGCCGGCTGGCCGGCGGCCGGCCGCGACCTGGAAGATAGACGCGAGGAAGGAGTTGAGGTCGCCCCAACCGAGGGTGAATCCAAGCTGCTCTGTCGCTTCCTCCTCGAGATGGTGGGCCTCGTCGATTATGAGGTGAGAGTACTCCGGCACAACCCCTCCGGAGTTGGCCAGATCCGTGAGAAGCAGGGCGTGGTTCACCACAACTATGTGTGCCCCCTCCGCATTGCGGCGCGCCCTTGTGACGAAGCAGTTGCCCCGCCTGAACTGAGGGCACCGGGTCAGGGCACAGGACTCCGCCTGGGCGGAGATGCGCTGCCAGAGGGGGGACTCGGTGGGCGAGAGGTTTAGCTCCGCTCGGTCGCCGGAAGCGGTGATTGAGAGCCAGACCAGCGTCTTGATCAGCAGAAGGATTTCTGGCTCAGTGAGATTCGGCGTGCGGGAGAGCACTAGCCAGCGGCGCAGGCACAGGTAGTGGCTCCGCCCCTTGAGCAACGTGGCCCGGAACTCCAGGGGGAGGCAACTCTGGAGAGCGGGTATGTCCTTGTGGAATAGCTGGTCCTGCAGGTTGACCGTATTGGTGGAAATGACCACCCTGCTGCCGTTCCGAACGGCGTAGTAGATCGACGGCAATAGGTAGGCAAGCGACTTGCCGGTGCCGGTGCCGGCCTCCACCAGCAGGTGGTTGCTGCCGTTGAGCGATTCGGCCACGGCATCCATCATTCGCACCTGCTCCTCGCGCGCCTCGAAACCCGCGAGGGAGGAAGCGACAGTTCCGCCGGGACGCAGCAGGTCCCTCAGTTCGTCCAGCGTTAGTGGGGCCGGCTTCTCCAAGGGTCTGAGAACGGTGCGGGGATAGGTGGGTTGGGGGGTCTCGAAGATGGACGGCTCGTCAGGCCATTCGGGTGCTGACTGCTGAGTGCTGAGCGCTGAGCCTTGCCCATCACCCCCTGTTCCGTGGGCGGGGTCCGGAAGCGATGGCCCCTCGAAGTGGGACCGCAGCTTTCGGCGTTGGGCCTCGCGGAAGAGATCACTGAAGGGCCAGACATCCATCTGCCCGGCCAGATAATTGATGTGGGAGAGTATCTCCAGGCTGAGGAGATCGATCCGCCCCAGAAGGGCGAGGAACGTCCCGCCGGTGGTGACGGCGTCTCCGAGGGCCCGGTGTTCCTGGTCTGGCTCCACGCCGAGGGATCGAGCGATGGTGCCGAGATCGTACGATGGAAGGCCCGGGAGCGTCAGGGCGGCCATCTCATAGGTGTCGTACATGGGGTTGGAGAGGCGGATGCCATAGGCGTCCAGGCAATCCATGTCCATGTTGATGCTCTGGCCTACAAGGGCATCGTCTCCCAGGAAGGAGAGGAAAGCGGGGACGACCGATTCCATCGAGGGCGCGCCCCGCAGCTCTTCACCGCGGATTCCGGTGAGCACTTCGACGCGATGGCTGATCTCGCAACGAGGATCTATCAGTGTGGAGTAATTCTCGACCGCGACGCCGTCCCTATACCTGACCGCGCCGATCTCGATTATGCGCTGTTGGTCGGCAGAGTAGGGGGTGAGTTCCAGGTCGAGGGCGACGAAGCTCTCCACCTATTGTGCCATCCTTGCTAGTGAGCCTCGTCTCTGCGGCTCATCTGGGAGCGGACTCGGGGAAATCCAGGGGGACTCGGTAGGAAAGGTCCGCTCCCACAACAAATCCAACTGCCATTCTAGCATCCCCAAGGGACTATCGCCAGAGGGCAGGAGTTGTTCTTACCCTGTGTATCCTGTTCGTTTCTCCTCAGCGTGCCGTGTCTCGACGTCGAGGATGTTGACAGGCTGAGCTGCGCTATCTGCCTAGGGCGGCCTCCATTACTTTGCGGCCGGCCGGGGTGGCGAAGTCGGAGCCAGGGCCCTTGTTCTCCATGATCACGGCGACGGCAACCGTCGGGTTGTCCGCTGGGGCATAGCCGATGAACCAAGAGTGTGTCTTCTGTCCGGGTCCCACCTCCGCGCTTCCAGTCTTGCCCCCCACCTGGATGCCCGTGATGGCCGCGGGCTTGGCGTATCCCTCCTGCACGCTGGCCATCATCAACCGATTCATGGACGCGGCACTCTCGGGGGTCATGACCTGCCGCACCGGAGCCGGAGAACGGCTTTCTATCAGCTTGCCGTCGTGGTCGCGGATCTCGGCCACCAGATAGGGTTGGGGCATCTTGCCACCGTTGGCCACGGTGGCCGCGCTCGTCGCCATCAGCAGGGGCGTAACCAACAGCTTGCCCTGACCAAAGGCAGTGTTTGCCAGCTCGACCGGAGAGAGCGACTGGCTGCCTACACTGCTCACCGACGTTGGAATGTCGAAGGGGAACGGGGCTTCCAGCCCGAATCGGCGGGCGTAATCCAGGAAACGCTTCTCGCTTTCGCCCACCCCTTTCGTCCAGGGTACCGGGTTGGGCAGATTGTCGCCCACGGGGAGCGGATTCGTGTCTAGCCCCAGTCCGGTCTTGGCGAAGGTCGCGTTGCAGGAATAGGCGAAGTCGTCTACGTAGGTGACGGTGGAGATGCCCAGGTGGTTCTTGTTGGCGATGCGGAATCCATCCACCACCAGATCCTCGGTGCACTGGTATTTCTTGTCCAGGTCCACCAGGCCGAGGTCGATGGCGGCGGTGGCGGTGACGATCTTGAAGACGGAGCCGGGCGTGTACAGACCCTGGGTCGCCCTATTGTAGAGCGGCTTTCCGGGGTCGTTCTGGATTCGGTCCATCTCAGTGTCCACCTTGTTGGGGTCGAAGTAAGGGGTGGACACCATGGCAAGGATGGCCCCGGTGCGAGGGTCCATGGCGACGATTGCTCCTCGGTCCGAACCCATTTCCTGGGTGGCGACCGATTGGATCTTGGAGTCCAGCGTGAGGCGAAGATCGTCCCCCACGGGAGTCCGGTGCAGCATTTGGCCCGCGAGGGCGTCTACTGGGTTCGATTGCACGTCTCCCCGAAGATAGCGAGAGAAGCTGTATTCCAGGCCGGTTGCACCATAGCTGTCGCTATAATAGCCGGTCACCAATGACATGGTGGGGTCCGTGTAGCGGCGCACAATCCCATTCGGGGTGCGCTCGCTGCTTACCAGTACCCGCCCATTCCGATCCAGCATCTGTCCCCTCAGAATCTCCTTCCCCTCGTCCACCAGCCTGGCGTTGTAGGGGCCGTACACCAGTTCATCGGAGCGGACAACCTGCCAGTAGGTGAGCCCCACGGAGATGGCCACGAAGCTGAGAAGTAGGAGGGATGCCAACCTCCGGATGCTACGCTGCATCAGTTGCACCCCCCTCCTGAGAGATGCGTACCAGCAGCCCGAGAATGATGAAGTTGGTCACGATGGAGGACCCGCCGTAGCTGATGAATGGAAGTGTGATGCCGGTGAGTGGGATCAGCTTGGTGGTCCCCGCCAGGATGACAACTGCTTGAATCCCGAGCACGGCAGTGAGGCCGGCCGCCAGCAGCACTGAGAACTCACGCCTGCCTCCCAGGGCAATCCGAAAGCCACGGTACACGATGAGCATGAACAGGGCTACCACTGCCAGTGATCCGGCCAGCCCCATCTCCTCGCCGATTGCGGCGATGATGAAGTCTGTCGACACCGCTGGTATGTAGCCGGGGTGTCCGTAGCCGATTCCGCTGCCCAGAATTCCGCCGGATGCCAGTGCGACCAGCGCCTGCACAACCTGGTAGCCCTGCTCCAGTGCCCGAGACCAGGGGTCTAGCCACACCTCCACCCGCAGCCGCACGACGGGGAAGAGCAGGTAGCAGACGTAGGAACCGGCCATGAACGAGGCGAGGCCGCCCCACAGGTAGGCGGACCGGGAGCTGGCGACGTAAAGCATAGCCAGGAAGATGCAGAAGAACAGCAGGGCCGCACCAATGTCCCTCTGCCCCACCAACAGCATCATTGAGATCGCCCACATCACCACCATGGGCCCCAGGTAGGGCAACGGTGGGAACCTGAGCCGGCCGAGGCGGCTCGAACTCCAGGACAGCAGCTCTCGCTTGTCTTCCAGGTATCCGGCCAGAAAGATCACCAGCAGTACCTTCAGGATCTCGGAGGGCTGGAAGTAAACCCCGCCATAGCCGAACCACGAGCGTACCCCGCTGTTGTTGGGGTCTTTCCCAAGCAGGAAGGTGGCAGCAACTAGCAGGATCCCGAGGGCGGCAGCGGTGTACTTGTACGACTGGAGAACCGACACGTCGGGCAGCAAAATCACCGTGGCGATCATTAGCCCACAGCCGATGACGATCCAGACGAACTGTCGGGATGCCAGGTCTGGTGACAGGCGTGCGACCATCACCAGCCCAATGGATGCCATCATCACGGCGATCGGCATCAGCATTTGGTCGGCTCGTGGGCACTTCCAGATCAGTACCGCGTGAACTGCGAGCAGCGCGGCTACCACTGCCGCCGCACCCAGCAAGTGGCTCTCATCCAGACTGTCGGGCCGCGTTCGGCCCAGGAGCGCCAGCCCCAGGAATAGGAAAAGGAGCGGCAGGAGCAGTAGCGATAGCTCAGTAAGGCGCCATCGTCGCACCGGTCCGATTATTGCTTGCCGCCTTCCGATCCGTGTCTCAATACTCATTGATTTGGAGTCACCCATGAAGCTGGATCTGAGCCCGAAAGAGTCCGAGATCTTCAAAGAGGAAGCCATTGAGTCGATTGTCGCCCAACTAGAGCAAAAGGCTCCAGATTCGCGGTGACCACCGAGGGAAGGCTGCCCAACCCTCTCATGGGGCCAACTCCAGCTTGACCTGGCCGATGGTGATCTGGTCACCCGGCTTCAGCGAGACCTTTTCGTCGACTCGCCGGCCGTTGACGAAGCTGCCATTGCGCGAGCCAAGATCCTCTAGCCACCAGCGACCATCGAGGAGGCTGAGAAGAGCGTGGCTGGTGGAGACGAAGCCGTCGGAGAGAGCGACATCGTTCTCGGTGCCGCGGCCGATCGAGCAATCGCCGACCAGGCTGAAGCTGTGGCCTGGGGGTAGCGGGGTGCCTCCTCCTTCGACGACCACCAAATGGGCCTTGGGCCGTGCGTCTTGTACCTCTCCCGGGACCGGCCTTCGGAGATCCCTCCAGATCACCGCAACCAGCTGGCCCAGGAACAGGTAGAGCACCAGCAGAATGGCGAACCGCATTATCAGAATGGTCGTTTCGGCAGTCAGGGCAGTGGCTCCCTAGACCTCAGAATCGGCAAGGTGAAATGTGAAGGCAGTCCCGCCGAAGTCGATCGTATCCTCTTCTGACAGGGGGTGGCGGGTGACTCGCCGGCCGTTGACGAAGCTGCCATTCGTACTCTCGGGGTCCAGCAGGAAGTACTGGCCTGCTTCTCGCACGATGCGGGCTTGACGGCGGGAGGCGTCGCCGGAATCCAGGACGATGTCGTTGTCGATTGCCCTACCAATACTGGTTTCCTTGCCAGGCAGGGGAATGGCCTGGCCAAGGGCGTCCCGCAGAAAAGCGGCCCGAGAGGGTGCGGCGGCAGGGGTTGCGGCCGCCTTAACGACCGGCATGGATACGGTGCCCCCCCAGCCGGGGGTGTCGATGGACCGAACGGGCGAGGGAGTCGGATCCACATCCACCATGGTTGCCTCCACCCTGATCTGCCCGAGCCTGCCAGGCGGGTCTGACGGCAGCAGGGCAACAGTGGGAGTGGAGAGCGGTTTAAGACCGTGGCGGGATCCGTAGTCCCGAAGGTAGTTCGCAAACTCTCGCTCCAGAGTGCCCCTGAAGCCGGAGATCGCGGCGAGGTCGTCCGGGTGCAGGCAGGCACGATACCGGTTCGCCACCATTGGGCCCTTGGAGCCCACCACCTGGCTTCGCTCCATCCCGCGGGCAAGCGCCTTGGCAATCTGGACCGGTTGGAGTTTCGGCTTGAGGGCCCGCTGAAAGCCTCCTTCAAGGAGCCTCTCCGCCAGCTTTTCGAGGAAGGTTACCTCTTTCATGAGCCCCAATTATAGCACAGCCATTCCAGATGCTATAATCGAACCCGTTCTCGTAGGGGCAAGTCGCCCGTGCTCCCAAGCACTAGAGACGTCGAGGGGACCGCGAATGCTGGAGAGTGGTGTGGACATAATCGAGATCGAGCGGATCGAGGGAGCCATCTCCAGGCATGGCTCTCGCTTCCTGGAGCGCATCTACACCCCCGACGAGATCCAGCAGTGTGTGGGTAGGGTGGCCTCTTTGGCGGCTCGATTTGCCGCCAAAGAGGCCACCTTCAAGACGCTGGGCGCTCGGCTGGGATGGCGGGAGGTGGAGGTCCATCGGGAGAGAGGCGGGAAGCCTCGGCTCGTGCTTCACGGGAGGGCAGCCCAGGTCGCCGATAGTTTGGGCCTAAAGGTCTGGTCGGTGAGCCTATCCCACAGCCGGGGCAACGCCGTGGCGGTGGTGGTGGCGAGGGAATAGGGTGTTAATAAGATGAAGATCGTCACCGTTGAGCAAATGAGGGCCGTTGAGCAAGCGTCGGTGGAGCTAGGCGTCTCCCTGGACGAGCTTCAGCTCAACGCAGCCGGAGCCCTGGCGAGGGAGGTGGAGGGGCTGTTCTCGGAGGGCTGCGGCCCTGCCCTCTTCCTTGTCGGCCCCGGCAACAATGGGCGAGATGCCCTGATTGCTGCCGAGCTGTTGGTGCAGAGGGGCTGGATGGTGAGGGCCTACCTGGCACCGGGTGTTGGCTCCGAGGATGTGTTGACTCGGCTCCGAGAGGGAGGGGCCGCCGTTCAGCAGCACGCGGATGCGGGCGGATGGGGGCTGCTTCGCGCCTGGATCGCACAGGCAACGGTCGTCGTCGATGGGCTATTGGGCATCGGTATCCACGGCACGCTACGAGAGCCGATGGCGGGCATCGTAACCGTTGCCGGGGATGAGGTCGGGGTGAGACGCGTGTCCGTGGTGGCCGTGGATCTTCCTAGCGGCATCGACGCCGACAGTGGGCAGGTCGCGGGCGTGGCGCTGCGGGCGGACTACACCTTATCCCTGGGATGCGTGAAGGTTGGGCTGCTCAAGTTCCCTGGAGCCGGATATGTGGGCAGGCTGATCCCGGTGGACATCGGCCTACCCGAGGCGAGCTGCACTGGTCTCCGAGTTGAACTGCTCACAGGTGGAAGCACGGCGCCCCTTCTTCCGGCCAGGCCGCTTGGCGGCCATAAGGGAACCTTCGGACGAGTGCTGGTGGTGGCGGGTTCCCGTAACTTCGTCGGGGCCTCATACCTGGCGGGGGCGGCGGCCGCTCGTTCCGGGTGCGGCCTGGTAACGCTGGCTGTGCCGGAGTGGCAGCGCACGGCTCTGGTGTCTTCCCTGCCCGAGGCCACATACCTTCCACTACAGGACGGCAGCGAGGAGGCGTGGGAGGCCAACGCCCAAGCTGTGGCGGAGACCCTGCCCTCCTGCAACGCGCTGGCTATCGGCCCGGGCCTGGGCCAGGGGGAGTCCGTTACCCGCCTGGTGATGGCCGTGCTGGAGTCCAACCGCGGCGCGCAGGCAGTCCCTACGGTGGTGGATGCCGATGCTCTGAATGCGCTGGCCGGCGTGGATCGGTGGTGGGAGCGAATCGGCGCGGGGCACATTCTGACACCCCACCCTGGGGAGATGGCCCGTCTTACCGGGCTCTCGACGGTTGAGATCAGCGAGGATAGGCAGGCGGTAGCGCTGGATGCGGCGAGACGCTGGGGCCAGATCGTGGTGCTTAAGGGCGCTTTCACCGTGGTAGCCGCTCCCGAAGGCACCGCATGGATAAGCTCCGCCGCGATTTCTGCGCTGGGTAGCGGTGGAACGGGGGACGTGCTCACCGGTTTGATGGCGGGGTTGCTGGCCCAGGGGGCGGAAAGCGTGGATGCGGCGCGGGCGGCCGTCTACCTGCACGCAGCGGCCGCAGAGTTGTCACTAGCCAGCAGGGGGACCGACCGGCTGCTGGCTAGCGATCTTCTTCCTGAGATCCCCCGGGCGATCTGCGACCTGCAGTGCCTGGAGGAACGCGCCTTGTAGGGTTTTCTCCGGCCTGCTAGGCGCCCTGATCGGGCCCCGAGGCGGGGTGGCCGGTCCTGGGCGGGATCTCGTCGGAGAGGGATGGTTCCGCCTGGGGCAACTCACCCGTCTCCTTTGCCACGCGGTACTTGGCCAGAAGATCGGACTTCTTCTGCGCGGCGGCGTCCTTGCCCTCCTCCACGGCCCCTTGGATCCTGGATTTTTGGCTGTCGAAGACCGTCTTGCCCTTGGATAGCAGGTCGTCCGCCTCACCCATCGCCTTGTTGGCGACTTCCTCGGCCTTACCCTTCAACTCGATGCCCCGCTCCACAAGGGTATCTCGGGTTTCATCGCCGCTGCGGGGTGTCATCAGGAGGGCCGTGGCGGCACCGACAACTCCACCAATTAGAAATCCGACGAAGAAGCCGGCCCCACTCTGTTCTGATTTCATTTGTGACCTCCGTTCTTAGTCGATTTGGTCGATCGGAAGAGCGCGGACACGAAGCCCCTGGCTCCGAACACCGCACTGGCTACTTGAACTACTGGGCTCACCACGGCGTCAGTGACGAACTCAACGGATCCCTTTACGGTTGAGGCTGTACCGCTGGCCGATTCAGCAGTATGTTTGGCTGTTTCCATCAAGGTTAGGCCGACGGCGCTGAACTGCTCTGCCTTCTGTTGGAAAATACGTGCCAACTGGTAGCCCTTCCAAGCTATGAAAAGAAGGACGATCAGGAGGACGATGTTCTCCAAGGCCAACAGGATGATGGCGACGTCTCGAATAGTCGCTATCATGTTCCACTACCCCCAGTCTTAATAATGCTATCACAGCCGCAGGGAGCGCGCAACGAATAGACAGACCCATGTGGCAAGGCTGGTAACAACGACGTTTACTTCTCCGATCATCGGCCCAGAGTCGGGCAGCTGCCTCCCAACGGTGAGGCCGACTAGCGCCGCCGCGGCGCCCAGCACAACGTAGGGAAGGAACAGCCTGAAACCGCGGCCGAAGCGAAGGTAGAAGAGGCAACTGTTGATAATCCCCAGCAGCGCCCCGACGTAGTATGGGGGCGGGACTTTGGAGATCGCGGGCGTCAGGGAATTGAGCAGTCGGAGCGTGAAGTCTTCGATCATACTCGCCGGAGCCACAAAGAGGGGGCTGCACCTCCGCCGCACCCTCAATCCACATTCATTACAGTACTCAGGAAGAAGCTTGCCGCGAATGTAGCATACGGCGGAAGTGGGCGTCAACCACTGCCGAAATCATCTGGTAGGCACCGCTGGCCGGCTGGCCCCAAGGGGCGGGGGCTGGTACAATCGCCGGGCGGAAAACTGGAGAGTAGGTGACAGATGGCAGACTGGTGCTGGCGTATTGCGGAGTCGATCCCCGACGGGGTCGCTGTCGTGCTGGAGGGCTGGCCGCCGCTGATTCGCCAACTACTATTCAACAGAGGGCTGCTGGATCCGACGCAGATCGAGCAGTTCATTTACCCTGAGAGCGGGGAGATGCACGACCCCTTCCTGCTTCGTGGGATGGATCTGGCCGTGGACCGGGTGTTTGGCGCCCTGCGGAACGAGGAGTTGATCGCCATATACGGCGATTTCGACGTGGACGGGTTAACCGCGACCTCGCTGCTTCTGGAGGTGCTGCAGTCCCACTTGCTGCAGGGCCACGTGATCTCCTACCTGCCCCACAGGGGTAGGGAAGGGTACGGGCTGAATCAGGATGCCATAAGGGGACTGGCGGAGCAGGGCGTACGGCTGCTGATCACGGTCGACTGTGGAATCGGTGCCGACGCCGAGACCCAGCTTGCGGCCGATCTGGGGATAGACGTGATAGTCACCGACCATCACCGGATCTCGGAAGGGTTGCCCCCGGCGGTTGCGGTGCTGAATCCGAAGCAAGATGGGTGCGAATACCCTTTCCGCGATCTTGCCGGGGTTGGAGTGGCCTACAAGCTGGCAGAGGCGCTGCTCTTCAGGGTGTTTGGGGATTTGGCCGAGGCGAGACGAAGGCTTCGGCCCCAGATGGACCTGGTGGCGCTTGGCACGGTGGCCGACCTGGCACCTCTGTTGAGTGAGAACCGGCTGATGGTGAAGATGGGGCTTCAGCAGATGAATCGTGGCGAGCGGATGGGGCTGAGATGTCTGTTGGATGTGGCTGGTTATGCCGGCCGGAGCATCGATGCCGAGAGTATCGCCTACGTGTTGGGTCCGAGGCTCAATGCGGCGGGGCGAATGGGCGACGCCCGACTTAGCCTGGAGTTGCTAACCTGCCAGTCCCAGGAGGATGGGGCGAGGATGGCCGCCGAGTTAGACGCAGCCAACAAGGATCGTCAGGCCGCCACGTTGGCGGCGCTGAGCGTGGCCCGGGAGGAGTTGGCGAGAATGGAGTCGCTACCGCCCGCGCTGGTGTTGGCGGGCGACTATCCGGCGGGGATCGTGGGCCTGGTGGCGTCGCGGCTGGCCGAGGAGTACCGACGGCCCTCCTTCGTCATCGAGATGGGGGAGGAGGAGTGCAGAGGTTCGGGGCGCGGATTGCCTGGCTTCGACGTCCTGAGAGCGCTGGCCGGGGCATCGGAACTGCTGATGCGCTACGGCGGGCACGTCCAGGCCGGTGGGTTCGCGTTGGATCCCTCACGTCTCCCCGACCTGCGTGATCGGTTGGAGGCCGCGGCTCAAGAGCAGATGGGTTCCGAACTGCCTCTGCCCCAGCTGTCCCTGGAGGCGCGGGTGGACCCGAAGCAGATTGGGCCAGCCCTGTACGAGGAGTTGCAGCTGCTTGAGCCGTACGGTGTGGGAAACCCCAGGCCACTGTTCTACAGCAAGCAGCTGTTGGTGCGAGATGCGCGGATAGTGGGAAACAACCACCTGAAGCTGTGGCTGAGCGACCAGAGCGGACGCTGTGCGGCTATAGGTTTCGGGTTGGGTGGGGAGCAGTATGCCTTTGCCCGATCTGGGGCCAGGGTCGACTGTGCCTTCACCCTATCGCGGAACGAGCGCAATGGGACGGTCGCATACGAAATGATTTTGAAGGACCTGCGGTCGGCAGATCGCCATGGTCCACTTCTTGCGTAGAATAAGGGCGAAGGGATCGGGATCGGATGCCTTCGATTTTCTCCTCCTCCCACAGTTTGGCGGGGTCGGGTCGAAAGAGTCGACCCCGCCAAAAGGCCCCTCAAAGCGGACTCCCCGACAGCTCTAGGTCCAGCGTAGGTGGCGCATTCTTCGCCCCTACAGGAGTCCTCCGACGTGCTTGCGTCACCCCTACAGGAGTATTTCCCGGCACACGCCTTGCTGTCCATTTCGTGATGGCTCTTGACAGAATCCGCGGATTCCCTATAATGGTCACTAGAACGTTTGTTCTGTGTTGTTCTGTCTAGAAAGGGACGATTGCCATGAGTGCCGAGTTGGAGAGGACGGATTTGGCGCCCCAGAACGCCGACGAGAGGCCGGAGACAGGTGGCGCAAAGGGCAGGGGCGAGCGGAGGGCGGACCGCCCCTTTGATCCCAGCAGATACCTCAGTAAGCTGGGCGGCAAGGACTACCTGGAGGTGAAGTGGAGGCTGCTGTGGCTGCGCACCGAGCATCCGGACGCTGTGATGCACACCGAGATGGTGAAGCTTGAGGAGAGCTTCGCTCTCTTCAAGGCGCGAGTGTTCATACCCGGCGGCGGCGAAGCCACCGGCTGGGGCTCCGAAACTCGACAGGACTTCTTCGACTTTATCGAGAAGGCGGAGACCAAGGCGCTGGGACGCGCGCTGGCGGCTTTGGGCTACGGTACCCAGTTCTGCGAGGACTTCGATTTTGCGGCGGGTTCCGCCGGCAACTCCCACGTGGTGGACTCTCCGGTTGCCACGCCCTCCGCGGAGGGCGGTGTGGCACAGCCGCAGCGCCCCACCCCAATCTCGCAGACCACCAGCTCCTTGGCGACTCCTGCCCAACTGAAACTGATCTACCTCACGGCCTCGCGGGAGCTGCACCTGGCAGAGGATGAGTTGGAGCAGCAGTGCCAGGCCCAGTACGGCCGGCTTCCAATCCACCTTACGAAGCGGGAGGCTTCGGAGTTCATCGACTCTCTCAAGGCCGGTGGCCTGGCCCGAGCCAAGTAGTCCGTCCTATTCCGCAGGGGCGGCGCACGCATCGCCCCTGCGGAATACGAGGATATCAGTCCGTCGGGGTTGTCCCCGACCGGGACGGCCTGATATCACAATCACTTGTTGCTTAGGTAGCGTGCCGCACCTTATGATGGCGACATCTTGTCGATGGATTCAAAGGGTGCACAGAGCAGTCACCAGCGCTCGAACCAAAACCCTCCTCGCGCTCCTCGCCGTTCTTCTGGCTGCCCTGGCCCTTCGCCTCTTTCTGTTGGCCGGTCCCCAGACCGAGTTGGAGGGGGATGAGGCGATCGTTGGACTCATGGGTCGCCACATACTTCGCGGCGAGTGGCCACTCTTCTATTACATGCAGCCCTACATGGGCAGCCTCGAGGCATACCTGGTTGCCGGTGTGTTCGCCCTGGTCGGGAGTTCCACCTTCGCGCTGAAGCTGGTCCCGATGCTCGGCGCCCTTCTGTACGTGGGGCTCTTGTTTGCCACGGGTTACCGGCTTGGTGGGCTGACCGCGGCCGTAGTCTCAGGAGTGTTTGCCGCCGTTCCCCCTGCCTTTCTTGCCGTCTGGAGCCTGAAGGCGCGGGGGGGGTACATCGAGATCCTGGTTATGGGCCAGCTGCTGATATTGCTGGCCATGCATTTGGGGAAGCGTGGGCGAGTCGGGCCCAGGGGCGGCTTCCTGCTCGGGTTGGTGTCCGGGCTAGGGTTGTGGACCAATCCCCTCATCGTCGTATACCTGATCCCGGTTGCGCTCTACCTGCTTCTTGTACTGCGGCGACGGGTCGTCGGGGTCTGGGTTCTTGCGGCGCTGGCAGGGGTGCTGATTGGCAGCGCTCCACTTATCGGCTACAACCTGACAAGTGGGTTCGCCACCGGCAACGTGATGGAGGGGGGCGAGGGAGGGCTGGACAACGCGCCTGACTACCTGCACAAGGTCCTTCGCCTATCCCTCCCTATCCTCGCGGGCCTCGTCCAGGCGAGCTCCTCGCCCAAGCTGTTCGGCGATGCCCTGGCCGCCAACCCCGCGAATCGCGGTTTGTTTGCGCAGGCGGTATCCCTTCCGTTCTTCCTTCTGCTTCTGTTCGGGGCCCGAAGACTGCCGTCTCTGTTGAGAGGCAGGGAAGAGGGGGAGAGGGGTGATCTGCTCCTTTCCCTTCTGATGATAGCGGTGCCGACCCTCTTCATAGTCACCCGCTTCCGGGAGATGGTGTCGGAGCCACGTTACCTGCTGCCACTCTACTCGGCGGTGCCTTTGCTGGGAGTGGCTATCAGCTCGCTCAGACCCTCTCTTCAGCGGGTCGCTGCGATGGCCTTCACATTGGTGGTCGTGTTCAACCTGGTCAGTGTGGCGAGGCTTGACCCTAAGCTCAATCTGCCCGACACCGCGGTGGGCAGCACCGAGGCCAACCGCGCGGAGCTGGCTGACTTCCTGCTCTCTCGCGGCCTGAACCGTATCTACACCGACTACTGGCTCGCGTACCCCTTGGCCTTCGAAAGCCGGGAGCAGGTGGTGCCATCGGTGATGTCGGGCGGGTTCAATCGGTACATCCCGTACGCCCACCAGGTGAAGGTGGCCCTCAACCCTGCCTTCGTGTTCATCGAGGGGTCGAGGGAAGAGGGCAGCGTGCTGCAGCGATGGAAAGAGCGCGGGGTGGAGGCCCGACGGGAGAGAATATCCATCTACAGCGTGTACTGGGATGCGCGGCCGCTGGATCAGGCCCGACCTTAGCGGCTGGCGGTGGGCCTGCAGTGTTGAGAAACCCCGCCCGCTTGATGAGGGGCCGGCGCCATTCACAGGTCAAGCCGATTGCATCTACTCTCTGGTTCTGCTGCCGTGTATAATTGGGCGACTTGCATCCCCGCACTTTCCCCCTTGGAGGCCAAGAGTGTCGCAATTCCCCGGAGGCTATGAACATTTCAATCCCGTGAAGAGCGCTTCCTCCGGCAGCCCGACTCATGGAGCAACGGGGAAGGAGGGGGCGGCAGCAGAATCGTTGCGACTGATTGCTTTCACCCTTGGCAACGAGTGGTATGCGCTGGAGGCTTCAGAGGTTCGAGGCATCGAACCTGAAGCAACGATCACTCCTGTTCCGCGATCTCCGGAATGGCTGGTGGGAGTGTTCAACCTCCACGGCAACATACTGCCTGCCATCGATCCTCGGCCGATTCTGGGGGTTCCTCGAGTGGACTCACAAGGGACCGGGTTGATGATCATCTTCCTGTGGGAGGGCAACTTGGCAGCACTCAGGGTGGATGCCGTGGACGAGATATACGAGCTGCCCAACGCCACCCTTGAGCCTCCCCTTCCCACGATCGAAGGGTCCAGAATGGATATGATTCTTGGCCAGGTCAGGGTGCGCGACAGGCTGATAGGTGTTATCCACCTGTCCAACCTGGTACGCCACGTATTCGAGGGGTGACCGTAGGATTGGAGCAACTGTTGCCCGGCAACAGGCGTGGTGTGCGAGGATCGAAGGTGGCCAGCGGGTCGGTGAGTCTACTTGTGGTGCAATCCGGGCCATTCCGCCTCGCATTTCCATCGAGACTGGTGCGCGCTGTTGTCCCTTCCAGCGAGATAGTGCCCCTTGGGCTAGCAGAGTTGGAGGGGTTGCTGTGGAGAGACGGCGCACTGCTTCCTGCTCTGGCGCTCGCGCCGCTGCTCGGGGTTGACGGCGTGTCGGATCGGGGCGGTGCCGGGCACGGAGTACTGGTGCGCTCGGACAGTGGGTTGATCTGTTTCATTGTGGACGAAGCCTTGGATCTGGTGGAGTTGCCGTTCAGCTCCATAAAGCCGCTACCGCTCCTTGTGCTCAGGGCCATGGGGATTGCCGGGGTGGAGTCGGCGGCGGTGCTGGACAAGCTGCTCTTGGTGGCTGACCCGGTGAAAATCCTTGGTCCGCAGAGGGTTGCGCAGGTTGTAGAGGCCGCGGCGCGGGTCGGAGCGCCCGCCGCGTCTCCGGGAGCGTAGGGCCGCGATGACAGAAGGTATCGATCGATCCGCCTATATGGGGGCATTCAAAGAGGAGGTGGAGGAACACCTCCAGGCGCTTACCATGGGCCTCATTTCGCTAGAGAGTCATCCCGACGATTCCGGCTCCATTGGCGAAGTATTCAGGCGGGTCCACACTGTCAAAGGGGCCGCGCGGATGATGGGGTTTGGGCAGGTAGCAGAGCTGGCCCACGCCATGGAAGATGTCCTGGACGACCTGCGTTCGGGCCGAATGCGGGCGAGTCCTCCCCTTCTGGACGCGATGCTGACGGCCGTCGACATGCTTCGCCGCGACCTGATAAAAATATCTCCAGAGGGCAGTGGGGAGCGCCAGGACCTCCAGACGGTCATCCGGTGGCTATCCGATTTCCGAGCATCCAAAGAAGAGGTGGCTCAACCCACCTTTCGGCAGGAGCCTATCCCACAATTGCTCGAGGAGTCTCGTCCGAAGGTCGCTGCAAGGGAGACCGTGCGTGTCGATGTCAACAGGATAGACACCGTTCTCAACCTGGCGGGCGAGTTGATGGTGGTGGACGCTGCCAGGAAGCAGTGGGTCGATGAGCTCGATCAGATGGCGGAGTTGCTGGACTCCATTCGGGTGAGGGTGGAGGGGGTCGGGCTGAAGTCAGTGATTGATGAGACACATCAACTCTCCGCCGCGTGTGCGCGTTCGAGCAAAAGGTACCACCGCCTGATTGCCCAGCAGACGGAACTGGTGAGGGAACTTCACTACCAGGTCTCGACCCTCCGCATGTTGCCTATTCGTTCTGTCTTCTCAGCCGTGCCAAGGGCAGCCCGGGACCTGGCCAGGGAGGAGCAGAAGGAAGTGGATGTCCTACTGGAGGGCGAGGACACCGAGATGGACCGCGAGGTTCTCGAGCGGGTGAGGGATCCCATTTTGCACCTGGTTCGAAACGCGGTTGCCCACGGGATCGAGACTCCCGCCGTCAGGCTGGCGATGGGGAAGCCGCGTGCCGGTCTGCTGAAGGTGGCGGCATTTAGCCGTGGACAGAGGGCAGTGATCGAAGTGGAGGACGACGGGGCGGGCATCGACCTGGCGGCTGTGAGAGAGGCGATGGGGCGCAGCGGACTGCTCCCGGCCGACCGCTCGGAGATAGTGGAAGAGGACGAATGCCTCGATATACTCTTCAGGCCGGGCTTCACCACCAGCACCGTGGCCAGCTCAGCGTCAGGACGAGGAGTGGGACTGGATGTGGTAATGGCCGAGGTAGAGGCATTGAAGGGGCACGTGTGGCTCGAGCACAGGGCTGGGCTGGGGACCAAGGTCACCATGGAGTTGCCCATCACCCTTGCCTTCACCCACGTTCTGCTGGTTGAGGTCGGACCTAGCACCTATGGGATCCCCTGCGCGTCCACCCAGGGGATTGCCGAGATCCCGGCCAGCAGCGTGCGCACCCTTCAGTCTCGGGAGTCGGCCGAGCTTGGTGGCCGAACTGTTCCGCTGGTGTGGACCCATTCACTACTGGGGACCAGCGCCATGCCGGAAATGGGCGGGTCGCGGCTCCCCGCTCTGCTGTTGGGGTCCGCGGATCGGCCCATCGCCTTCGTGGTGGACCGGGTGGTAGGAGACGAGAACGTCATCGTCAAGCCGCTCGGGCCGTTCCTCAGGCGAGTCCCCATCGTCTCGGGGGGGATCATCCTGGGGGATGGCCAGGTGGCGCTTCTTCTGTCTGCAGGGGCTCTGGTGGACTCTGCCCGGAGCGTTGTGGGCGCCACCCAACCCGCCGGTGGGAAACGCTCGGCCAAGCTGGCTCGTAAGGGAAAGCGGGTACTGGTGGTCGACGACGCCGCCATTACCCGGGAGTTGGAGCGCAGCATCCTGGAGGCTGCCGGCTACGAGGTGGAAACGGCAGTGGATGGGCAGGATGCACTGGAGAAGTTGAAGAGCAAGGAGTACGACCTGGTGGTGGCGGACGTGGAGATGCCAAGGCTAGATGGCTTCGGCTTGGCCACTGCAATAAGGGCTGATCCCTCGCTGGAGAAGCTGCCAATGGTGATCGTCAGCTCCCGCGAGAGCGACGAAGACCGGCGTAGGGGGATGCAGGTGGGCGTGCAGGCCTACGTGGGCAAGGGATCCTTTGACCAGATGAGTCTGTTGGACACCATTGAGTCGCTGATTGGGTAGTGCTGGCCCTATGGGCGCGAGGGTGCGCAGGAGCCCGCCGGAGATTATCGGAATATCGAAAGGTCTGACCGGGCACGTGATCGTGCAAGACGAATCCACAGCGACCATATTTGGGATGCCTCGGGCAGCAGAGAGGCCGGCGCGGCGGACGAGATGCTGCCTCTCGGTGCCATTGCTGGCAGACTGGTGGGGTGGATTGGGCGGTAGCGCTTCGGGCGACAATCCAGGAATGACCATGACGCGGGCTGAGTACCTGCTTTTCCAGGAGTTGATTGGCCGTGCCAGTGGACTGCGCCTGGAGGAGAGGGATTGGACTCCGCTTAGAGCGGCGGTGTGGGAGAGGGTGGATGCCGTAGGTAGTGCTACCCTGGGCGAGTACTACGAGAAGCTTCGCGTCTCAGGGGGCGGGGAGGAGCTCGGCCGCCTGATCGAGTTGCTGACGGTACATGAGACCGCCTTCTTCAGAAATGGGCTCCACTTTGACCTTCTCATCCAGTCGATAATCCCCGAACTGGTGGAGAAGAGGGATAAGTCTCGCCCGATTCGCCTATGGAGTGCAGGCTGCTCGACTGGGCAGGAGGCATACTCCATGGCGATTGCTCTGCTGGAGACGGTACCCGCCGAGGAGGAATGGCAGTTCGAGGTTCTGGCCACCGATATCAGCAACAGGGCTCTGGATGTGGCCAAGCGGGGGATATACCCGGCTCGGGCTCTGAGCAACGTGGATCCGGTGCTGCTTGATAGGTACTTCAGCCCGTGCGAGGGCGGGTACCTGGTCAGCGACAGGGTAAAGAGCTGCGTGAAGTTCGAGTACCTGAACCTGGTAAAGGAGCCGTTCCCCCTGGCGGCCCTCAGCCCCTTCGACGTTGTTTTCTGCGAGAATGTAACGATCTACTTCAAGGTAGAGTCCACCCGTCGGGTGATACAGAATTTCTACGATGCCCTGGATGAGAGTGGGTACCTCTTTCTGGGCTACTCGGAGACGCTGTGGCAGATCCCCAATGAGTTTCTGCTGCGGGAAATAGACGATACTTTTGTTTACCAAAAGTCGACTCGACGGGGACCCATAGCTCAAACGAGCCCTGCTATGGGCAGTGGGGCCTCAGGCGGCACTGCCCACGCCCGGCCGGCTCAGAAGCCGGTGAATCGGATTGTGCGGACGCCGGCTCCGCCTCCTCGACCGCCCAGAAAGAGGTACACCCTGGAGGAGGCTATCGCCCTGTACGAGGGTAGATGCTTCGAAGAGGCGTTACTGGCGGTGGAGAGCGTGCTCTCGACCTTCCCCACCGACCGCAGGGCTCACCTGTTGGCGGCGAAGTTGCGGGCCGACCGGGAGGAGGTGGGACCAGCCCTCAGGCACTGCAGGAGGGCACTGGATGCCGATCCCCTGTTGGAGGAGGGACACTATCTGATGGGTGTCTTGCAGATGCGAACCGGCGATAACGATAACGCCGCGGAGTCGCTCTCGCGGGTCATCTACCTGAACTCCTCGGGGCATCGATCAGCGCTGTCCCATTTCCACCTGGCCGGCCTTTACGCCGACGCCCACAGGTGGGATGGGGCTCAGAGGGAGTACCGCAACGCCCTTAGGCTTCTGGATCGATTCCCCAAGGAAGAGTTGGTCGGGGAGTTCTCTGCCGATTTCCTCGCAAGGGTGTGCCGCAGACGGCTGGGGGAGCTTGGAAACGTTGACTAAGCTGGAGGCTGGTATGGCAAGGGCAAAGGTGCTCGTGGCCGACGACAGTCAGACGTCGCTGGCGCTGGTTAGGGATTTCCTCGAGCACAACGGCTACGAGGTCGTGGCGGCACGTGATGGTCTGGAGGCGATGGAGGCTGCCTACAAGGAGAGCCCCGACCTCGTCCTTCTGGATGTGGTCATGCCACGGATGAACGGCTATCAGGTTTGCCGAATGCTCAAACTGGATGAGCACACGAGCCACATACCGGTGGTGATGCTGACGTCCAAGGATCAGCCGTCAGACCAGTACTGGGGGCTCCAGACCGGTGCCGACTGCTACGTAACTAAAGAACAGCCTCTGCATATGGTGTTGGCGTCCGTGGCCAAGGTCCTCGCCGGCCGCTCGGAGTCGAATGTCCTGCCGTCTGCCTCGGCGGGAGGTCGGTCCACAAGCGCCGTCGATTTGCTTAGCCGGCTCAACGACGTCCTCGACCGAAAGCTGTACGAGGCGACGATACTGGGCGAAGTCACAAAGCTTGCGTGGTCCACGACCGAGTTGGACACGATCACCAGGGAGATCATGACGCTCTTCGGAAGGCTCTTCGACTTCACCCTTGCCTGCATGCTGGTCCCGGGGGATAGCTCCAGGACGGGGGAGTTGGTCTGGATGGTCCGCTCCTCCATTTCTTCCAGCGCGATGTCCGCCTGCGAGGAGACGGTGTTCGAACTGCAGGCCGACCGCAGTGGGATCGACATCGATCGGACGACGGTCAAGCAGCGGATCGTGTCGGCTCCCGGGGTCCGTGTGGGGGCCGGGGATATTGCTGTACAGCCGGCGGGTAAGTGCTTCACTGTCCCGCTCGGTTCCCAGGAGCAGGCCGCCGGCATCTTTGCGCTGTGGGGCGGCGAGCGCACCATGGAGTCGCAGGAGTCGCTGCAGATGATTGGCATGCTGGCCAATGCTGCCTACGTGGTGTTGGACAATGCGCGGCTCTACCAGGAGATGCGGCGGCTGGCGACTACCGACGGGTTAACCGGTCTGGCGAACTACCGGCAGTTCGAGGAGGTGCTGGAACGGGAGTTTCAGCGGAGCGTTCGAACCGGCGAGCCGATGGCCGTTCTCATGATGGACCTGGACGACTTCAAGGGGATCAACGACGCCTTCGGCCACAAAACCGGGGACCAAGTTCTGCAGGCGGTGGCCGCGGCCTTTATGGGGAGCGCTCGGCAGTACGACGTAATCGCACGTTACGGCGGCGAGGAGTTCGCGGTAATCCTGCCGGGGACCGGCGCAAGGGGTGCCGTGGAGATGGGCGAGCGTCTGAGGCTGTTGGTCCGCACCGTGGGTGGCCGTTTGAAGCTGGAACGGCTCAGCACGAGCGTCGGGGCAGTGCTGTACCCCAACAGGAGGATCGCCGGTGCCCAGGATCTGGTTCGAGAGGCGGATGCCGCGCTATACCATGCGAAGGCGGAGGGCAAGGACCGGGTGTGGTTGGCGCCCATGGGGTGAGGGACCCTCTTCCTGCCCATTGCGAACAGTATGAACACTAATGTTGACCCTCAAGTGAAGGCCTCCCTATAATTGACTGAGTGAGAATCCTCGATTTTCGGGCGGCCTGGCGCTCTTCCCATCTCTGAGCGGCGCTGTTGGGGATACCTGGCGCGGTGGTAGCGTTACTTCCAATCGTTGGCTGAGCAGCGTAGCTCGTGTCACGGATGAGTGGTGGGGTTCCTCGTGTTGCTCTTTTGGTGGCCTGAGGCTGAGTTGGCTGGGTCAATCCTCCACCGAGACGGGCAGCGTGCGTTGACCTCTCTAGCCTGGCCCGGTCCTTCTCTGATCCAACCTGTGCTCCGGCCGGCGTTCGGTCGAAAGGAGGTGTCGAGCAGGAGATAGCGACAGTGTCCACCCATTGTCCTTCCAGTAGCCCATCAACCCATAGAGAAAGGAGAGGCTATGTCTCGCGGAAGACTCCTTGCGGTGCTCATCGCCCTGGTCTTGTCCCTGGCGGTAGTTCCCACGGCTTTCGCCTCTGGTACCGACGTGAAGGTCGGAGACGTAGAGGCCACCGTGTATGCTCCGAGCGTCGTGTGGCAGGCGACCAACTCTCACGTGGTCGTGAAGCTGGAGAACCGTGGCTCTAAGCCCGCCACGGTGGAAGGTCTGTTCAAGTTCCCGGAGGGGAAGGACAACCAGTTCACCTACGGCACCAAGTCCCCCAACACCGCTCCTAAGGATGGGGACACTAAGACCCTGAAGGACTTGAAGCCCGGCGAGAGCAAGTACATCGCCTTCACCTATATCACCCCGAAGGGCAACGCCCAACTCGGGATGTACACGGCCAACCTCACCCTGAAGGTGGACGGTGCCTCTCAAACCATCCCATGGACCTTCGACATCCGCACCGGCGCCGTCTTCATTGCCCAGACCGACAGCATCGTCTACATGATCTACGCCGTATCGGCGGCGATGTTGGTCTTCTGGTTCGCCTACTTCAAGCTCTTCGTGAACAAGAAGTTCAACATCCTTGCCGGTGAAGAGGCGTAGAAAAGGAGGAGTGAGCGATGGCTACTGTTAGCGCAACAGGTGTCGGCGTAAAGCCCTGGTCGTTGGGAGAGGGCACGAGCTTCGGGACCCGCGTCAAGGACCTGGGCCCCGGCGCTTTCGTCGCCGCCACCTTCATCGGATCCGGCGACATTGCCACCGGTGGCACGGCGGGTGGCGCCTTTGGCTTCGGCTACTGGTGGGCCTACTGGGTTACCTGCGCCACGGCCTGGTTCTGCCTGGACGTGGTCTCCCGCTACTACCTGGTTACGGGCAAGGCGGGCGTTTCCATGTTCCGGTCGATCCCGAAGATCGGGTGGTTCCTCGCCCTCTTCATCGGTTTGTTCGGCGTCTACTATGGCGTCGGCAACGTGACATCCCAGTTCTCGGCTTCGGCGTGGGCCGTCACCGGCGTGTTCCCGCAGATGGACTACGTGCTGGCCGCGGGAATTGTTGCGGTACTATGCATGGCCCTGATTTGGATCGGCAACTATGCGATCCTCGACAAGGTGATGAGTCTGATGCTGGTCGCGATTATTGGCAGCTTCTTTGCGGCTGCCTTCGCTACCGGTGTCAACCTCGCCGACGCTGCCAGAGGTATGATTCCGGCAGGGGATCCGGCGGGCGGCTTCTCCAACAACTTCCAGGCCATCGCCGGCACCAACATCAACGGTGCGGCGGTGCTGCTCTTCGCCTACACCCTGATGGAGCGCGGGAATCGCCCGGAGGACCTGAAGGGCCAAGCCAGGTTCCTCAGCTTCGCCAGGTCTAACGCCCTGCTCGGCTCCTTCGGGGCCGTGTTGGTTTCCTTCGCGCTGCTGGGCGTGATCAACCAGGTGATCTACCCCTACGGGATCATTCCCCGCAAGCCCGAGGACTTCGCCATCCTGATCGAGCCGGTTGCCGGCCCATGGGCCATCCCGATCTTCAGCCTGGGCGTGCTCGCTGCCTCCTTGTCCTCGGCCCTGGGCAACGGGATGATCGGCGCCTACGTGACCTGCGAGTACTTCCTCAACAAGCCCGTTCAGAGCAACAACATCCACTTCAAGATCGTATACATAGTGAACGCCGTCATCGCCGGCGTTATCGTGATGGTCAAGATCGACCCTATCTTCCTGAAGACCATCACCTCTATGATGAACGCCAGCTTCTTCGGGGTCGTTGGCCTGGTGCTCGCGTACTGGGCCGGCAGCAGCAAGCTGGGCTACTTCCGGAACGGGAGCAGTATTCCCCTGTGGGCGCTGACGATCCTGACCATCGCGGTGGCCGGCTACGTCGGCGTCTTCAACCTGGGCGGCTACTTCGGCCTGAAGTTCTAAGGAGGTACACTGTGGATATCTTGGCGTACGTCGCAACGGTAGGCTACCTCGCACTTTGTGGCTGGATATTCTACGCATCCCTGTGGGGCAAGGCGTAGGCGGAGTGGCTGACCGCAATTAGTCGCTGGCCACAACGATTGGGACGCGGGCCCCTGCGCAGGGGCCCGCGTCTCGCTACAAATTCGTGCATAATCGGAGGCCAACCTTCGTGGCGAGCATAGTGGCTCGCCGCCGGAAAGAAGTCTTCCATGGCAAAAGTATTTTTCGCTGTTCTCGGCATCTTCATTGTCTTTGGTGGTTTCGCGGCCTTCGAGTTCAGGGGCAAGATGAGCGCGGCCAGATTGGGGACAGACGTCACATATGCGATCGATACCCAGGGTGATGCCGCCGTTGAGATGGCCAACAAGTCCTTTTTCACGGACGCGGATATAGAGAAGAACTTCGACGCCATGGTAGCCCGGGTCGGCCGGCCCGATGTCGAGGCCTACCACAAGGGAGTCGAGAGCTCGCTGAAGAACATCTCCGACAAGACCGGGCGGCAATTCACGGTGTCCGGCTTCGAGGCCAGCTTCGACCGGCACCCCGACTACGGTGCCCAGGTGTATCGCTTTGGCTGGGCCGGCTTCGCTGAGAAGAGAGACGCGGTCTGGGTGGTGGACTTCAAGGCAGCCAATGCCATGAAGCTGAACAAGGACTCGTCGCTTACGGTGATCCTGCCGCCCAGTGCTGTTCTGATGAAGGCCGAGCCCGCCCCCACGGGGGGCGATGGCATAGGGAAGCTGGTCTGGACGGGCACCGGCGAGATGCCGTGGCCATACGTCGAGTATAGACGATAGCAGGAGTTGGCCATGATGCACGAGCTGCTCCACCACGCATCGGAGGCTTAGGCTGTCTATTGTGATGGCGGCGGTGAACAGGTCTCTCTGCCGGTGATCTGTCGCTGCAAGAGTAGTCGAATCATAGCTGAAATTAGCTCAGTTAGCAGGGCATCTCGTTGCGGTGGGGGGC
>Ga0209014_10000429_pt1 | contig 24360 bp, 13 predicted proteins | sample BarGraNGADG00212_FD_184491 | JGI IMG/M metagenome (GOLD analysis project Ga0209014, IMG submission 184491) | Arctic peat soil microbial communities from Barrow, Alaska - Barrow Graham LP Ref core NGADG0002-212 (SPAdes) (version 2) | ecosystem: Environmental > Terrestrial > Soil > Wetlands >...
CTCTCACGGACCAAGGAACAACGACATCGGCGAGCAACCACGACCCCATTTTCAGCCCGGAACGGGCGCCCCGGAAGAGCACCAAAGACTGGGGTGGAGTTGAAGCGACGCACTGACCCCCCCATTGCGAACTCGGGGCATGGCGGTCGCTGGGGCTTGTTTGAGCAGGGATCTCGCCGCAGAAGCGCAACTGACTCCAATGGAAGTCGATGGCGTTGCTGTACCAAACTGCTGTACTTCTCGACGTGCGAACTCGGGCCGATCCAACTCGGGGAAACCAGCGTCGCCGGGCGGCCAGCCAGCCCATCGCCGTTTTCGACGACACGACGGTGAGCCGTGGTCATATCAGAAGTTCCCCTCGGCTACCTGCAGGCACGTCAAACCCAGTGAACGCCACAAGTCGACCATCTGTTTGCTGTCGTCCAGTACCGCGACGACGTTGTGGCGGCCCGCGACATGCTTGCGATATAGCTCGGCCTTGACCACGACGTCCTTGCGGGTGTCGCCGGCCGGGCGCATGAACGGACCGGCGAACGCGATCGGGATGTGCTTGCGCAGCCACTTGGATGTCTCGGGCCGGCAGACCTCGTCGCGCTCGGTCAGGAACACAACCTTGTTGCCCGCGGCGGCCAGCGCCGTCACGATGGCCAGCACTGGCGCGTTCGTGGTGTCGGCGCCCACCGTGTCCCAGTCGGATGGATCCCGGCCGCCGGACAGAGCCACGGTGCCATCAATATCGACCAACACAACGCGGCGCCCGTACGGCACATGTGCCGGAGCAGGCCCCAGGGCTTTGGTGCGGCGGATAGAAGTGGCGCGGGTCTGCTTGCCGACAAGGGGGCGCTTCGGCCAGATTGCTGGGGCTGGGTGCGGCGGCGAGGGCGCCGCCCTCAGCGACGCGGTCACGTTCCTGATCGCCTCCTCAGGAACAGGGTTCGTCCTTGTCGCATTCCAAACCAGGCACACTTCCAGCGGAACGTCGGTGAAGTCGACTACGACCACGTCCACGCCGGCATCCCGTCCCAACTTGGCCAAGTGGCGCATCTGGCGGTCGGACGCGTTCGTGTCGTCCACGACGACGTGCGAGCCGGCGTTCAGCGCGTCGATGACCACGCCGTCGCGAGCTGTGTCAACCTGCTTCTCTGTGGTGTATCCGCCGTACACGCCGTTGTGCAGCATCGCACGCAGGTCGTCCTTGTTGACCCTGATGGCAGTCCCCAACGCCAGCGCGTCAACCAGTGCCCGGGCGAACGTGGTCTTACCGCTCGCGGGCGCACCACGGGTTAGGAAAAGGCTCTGCCGATGTGGTCTGCCAGCGGCCAGGACATCTCCCGGCCAGGCGATGCTAACTCCGCGCGGGAGGACCCAGGCCGGGTTCGGGTTCTTCGGCCACGGGTTGTACAGCGACGCAGGCCGGTTGGGGGTTACCGCTTTGGTGGTCACGGATCCCATTGTGCGGCGAACGGTCCCGGCAGAAGTGATTAAGGCCGAGTTTGGCCTCCCCACCAAGTGCAGGAGCCAGGCCGGCTGGAGGCACGCCCGCAGACGCGCCACAGGTAAGTGCTCTCTGCGCGCGACAATCGATGGCTGCCAGACGCCGGCAGTCGCTAGGACCGACTTCGACTACGGCGCTTTGAACGTCGACCAACCGGCAGACGCATGACAAGACGATGAGCGATGAATGAATCTCGTGGCAACCTGGCCGTCATCCCGCTTACTGCACTGGTGGATGCCCTGGTCGCCGATCCGGAGCGGCTGGCTAGCCCCCAGATCCCCGCCGGGCCACTGCCCTGCGAAACAGGCTGAATTGTGAGTGCCGCGAAGCCCAAGCTACGGGGCCATGCCAACAGCCCCAACCCCGACGAGCACCTCCTGGGCCCAGGTTCGCCTTCCGCGGACTGTGGGACTCCCACGAGGCCGTTTCCGGGCAACCCCGTAAATAGGACCCCTTCAAACGAGCCATGGAACCCCACCTGTTGGACACCGGAACCCTGTCCTCAGGCACCTTCGGCCGCCCCTCACAACGGATCCGCCGAGCGCGATAGGAGCTCTCTAGTCCGACGTGGGGAACCGTCAGCATCTCGAAGGCAAGCGGCGTTGTTTTCATTTTTATTCTACAGGTGTTGTCATCTATACGTCTGTGATGATATACTTACGAAATAAACCACACACAAGGAGAACGGGAGCCAAACCATGGCCATCAGCACGCTCACTGACCTCGGTAAGAAAGTCGACAACGAGACTGTCGTCGTCGTCACGCTCGGGGACCTTCGAAAGATGATCGGGTACGACCGCCTCGGGAGGTTCGTCCTCGATGAGCTGGCCAGTCTGCTCGAAAGCGAGGGGCTCGGCTACTTTCCTCTCGACAACATCGACGCTAACCCGGAGCCGCGGCAGGGCCAAGAGGTCCGCATCTACCGGCGTGGAAAGAGCATGGGTAAGGTCATCCAGGCCGTCACTAACCCAACGCCGGCCGGCGATCGGATGCTTCGCACGAACTCGTCAGACAGTACGGAACTCATCCAGCAGATCCGAGCATTGGTCTGCCCGTGAGCATCCTGATCCTCCACACGGGCCTTGCCTCTGGGCCAGGAGTTCTCTCCGCCTCGGCAGTCCACCCAAGCGATGCGCGGCGTAGGTCTAGGCCACACTCCACGACCGGGTTCGCCTCGGCTGCAGGAAAGCGGTCCGAAACAAGACGGCTCCAACATGAGAGGGCTCGAGCGCCATGACGATGACCGTGGCCACCTGCGACTCGTCATCGTATGAACGGCGCCGGTCAGTCTCTGTCAGGGACTTCTAATGAAGCAGCCAAGTGGTCGACCGACTAGGTGACCGCACAGTACTGGTCTCCGCTCCGCCATGACTCGCTCATCGTCACTGCACAATCCCGGCATCAGCATCGTTTTGAGGTTCAGACACAGCAGTCGACATCATCTTCATGGCCAGGCGCTCTTGCTCCCTTTCCACCACGGCCTTTGCGAGAGAAGCCTCGGAAATGTCGATGGCCTCGGGACTGCTGTCGGCGATGGCACTCGGCCGGGCGTACTCGTCGAAGAGACGGGACTTGCTGTCGAGGATCTCCAGCATGCGCTGGTCAACGCTGTCCTCGATAAGCAGACGATGCACCTGCACGGATCGAACCTGTCCCATTCGATAAGCACGCCCGATCGCCTGAGCCTCAAGCGTCGGCTTCACTTGTGGCTCACAAAGGATGACCACTGAGCCAGCCTGCATGTTCAGGCCCACGCCACCCGCTTGTATCTGGCTCACCAGGACGGAATGGCCCTTTGCGGCACTGAATACGTCCACGAGCTGCTGCCGCTGAGCGGGTGGAACGCCTCCATTGAGCGGCCCGATTGCACGGGTGCCCAAGGCCAGTTGAACGTTAGCCAATACGTCACGGAAGTAGGAGAAGACGATGACCTTGTGGCCGTTGTCCCCCGCCTCGTCCGCGATCTCGACGAGTCGTGTCAGCTTCGCTGACCGCTTGGGATCTGAGGTCGCGAAGGCGGCTCGGCGCATTGCCATGAAGTTCCCCGCCTGGACCGCGATCCTATAGGCGGTGAAATCGGCTGAGCCGAACTCTTCCCATTCATCGACCTGCACCAGTGGTGGCAGTTCGGCGAGCACATCCTCCTGGTTGCGCCTGAGATAAACGGGTGCGACTGACTTCCTGAAGGCACTCGCGCCAACGATGGCCTGGGCTCCCCCGATCTGGGGGATCAGGTCGGGCTGCAGATATGCAACCAGGCTCTTGAACTCTTCGACACGGTTCTCCATGGGCGTACCAGTCATGAACATAATGCGCTCAGCCTGCTTGATGATCCGCGCAACGGATTGCGATCGCTGCGCGTCTGGGTTTTTGACGAAATGGGCCTCGTCCACCACGAGCATCGCAAGCGTTACATCTCGGCTGATCCCGATAACGCGCAAGGCCTCGAACGTGGTCACGCCCACGCCGCCGTTTCGATTCCATGCCTTCAGGTTTGCCGCGCGTTCTAGACCATGCAGGCGGTAACTGTGCAGGATGCTGCGGTCCGCGATCTCACGGGTCCAGTTGATGAGCACGCTCGCAGGACAAACCACGAGGAACTTCGTGGCTCCGGTCGCTCTGAGGTGAGCCATGGCTGCGATGGCCTGAATGGTCTTGCCGAGACCCATCTCGTCGCCGATGATGACCCGTTTCTGCACTAGCGCGAATCGGGCCCCAAATGACTGGTAGCCACGGAGGGAGACACGACTGAATGTGTCGTCGAGTGGCTGTTGATGAACTTGGGCCACGATCTCTGCAGGTAGATAACCTTCGGTCGCGGCCACATCAAGCTTGAGATCGACGAGTTCACCGAGCAGTACATAATATTCAGCGGATCTCCTTTCGAAGTCGCTCCAGGCGTCTTCTGCGTTGACCGCCTGAGGGGAGAGTGCGGATCCGGCTTGCTTCAAACGAGCGTCATTGCCCAAGGCCCAGTTCACCCACCCGCGGACGGTACTCGTTTTGAGGTTTCCTCCGGTAGACCCTCCCGTGAAGAAACCCACCTGCCCCTGCGTCGGAGCTGATATGCGAGCTAGCGGTGCCAGCTCCCGAGCGACGCGCTCCAGGTCCTCTTCCATTCCGGTGACCCCACGGTGGAGCCGGTCCCAGAGATACAACTCCTTCAACAGGGTCGTGCTCAACTTGTTACCTGGGTCCAGGTCCACCCTGAAATTAAGGTCATCCTCAACCGCCTTCGCCACTTGGCGAGCCGCTACGTGGACCTGCATCGCGGTTTGCGGTCCGACACCATTGATGGCCTGCAGCACCGGAACACTGGTATTCACGATGTCCAAGACCGATGTGTATCCCGCCGATTCGATGACGCCGAATCGGAGCCGGCCGTCGGTGGCGTCCTTAAGACGTGCGATCGGCATCTGAGCGAGATCGCGGCGGACCATCTGGTTCCGTAATGCGAGGAAGGCGGGCCTGACTCTCTCAGGGGCCTCCACAAAGGCCCCGATAAGGCGAGACGCCAAGTGTGCCAGTACGACAGCGCTGCGCACGATGTCTGCATCAACGAACGCCTCAGCCTCAACCTGCGCAGGATTCGCTCCCATGGCCTTCGCGACGGCGTCATAGTAGGACCCGGGCCGCGCCTGGAAGTCCCCGTACAATTGCATGCCGTCCCAGGACGGAGGCTCGCAGCGCGTGATGGCCAACTGCAGATGCCGCTCGATCCCATTCTTCGCCGACCAAGCGAGCAGCTGTTGCAGGCTGGCAAGCGAGGAGGTCGCCTTCTCCTTCGTCTTGCCACGCGCGAAGAAGAACTTGACCTTGCCCCTCGACGCAGACGCGGCCTTCACAGTCGATGCGATCTCCGACGAAAGCCTTCGTGCCAGGGGCGCCATCAGGCTCGTGTCCCGCTGGACGCCCTCGTGGTGGCTCAGCGCGGCCAGCAGTCGCAGGCTGTTCGCATTCGCGGGATCTATCTCGACACGGACGACCGAAGATTTCGCCGAGCGCCCATCGCGCGCTCCCACGTCCGCTCGCAATCTCGATAAGGCGTCGTCAACCGCAAGGCCCGCCCGTTCCAAGCCTTCAAGCAGTGCGTTGGCCTGGTGTTCGATCCGTGAAGCCTGAGTGATCAGTGCCTTCGCTGGATCGCCAACAAGCGAAACAACATCGGTCTCAAGCGACATTGTCGACTACTCGTCCTCGAATGCGGACTGCTCGAACTTCAGGGTTCGAGCGTTCTCCAGCACAACCCGGACTTTGTCATCGGGGAAGCCCTTCGGCGCGCGTGCATGCACCTCGATGGTCACCTCGAGCCGAGAACCATCAACGGCCGCGAGCTGCTGAAGAACCTCCTGGCTCACGCGGGTCAGGTCCCGCGCGTAGCGCTCGGGGTCGACCCTGTAGACACCGAAGAACCTGGTGTTGTGCGGCGTCGCGGCCGGTCTGTCACGTTTCTTCGGTGGAGTTTCGACGCCGGGCTCCGCTTGATGCTCATCGTCGCCCCGCTCAGCTTCCTGCTCGAGGGCACTTTGGGTTAGAGCGGCGGATGGAGCAACCAACAACGTCCCGTCGGTGACCTGAGCAAAGTGGGCGTCCCCGCCGGGTACGACGAGGCCGGCGTAGCGGCCTGTCGTCTCGTCGTAGGAATCGGCAAGGGCAAACCCCTCCAGCTCCCATGTCAGCGACGTCAGCGTCGACAGCACACCATCGACCAGGACGCTGCGATCCCGCAGTCGAGTCAGATACGGGTACTTGCAGTAGTACCCCCACAGCTCCCCGACCGCGACGTGGCCGCGGTCCCACACCGAACGCACCTTCTGGTCCAGATCCAGCCGAATTGCCCGCGCCGCAACCGAGCTAGCCAACAGTCCTGATCGCGCGAGTTTGTCGGTGACACGTTCCGCGAGTCGTGCGTTCGCGCCTTCTGCCTTCTCCACCGCGATCTTCGACGGACGCGCGGCGTCAGGCTGTTCGGGCAACAGGACCCAGTGATAGGTCTGCGCGATCCGAGCCGTGACGTCATCGTTGTTGCGATGCACGTTTGACGTGACCTGCTTGAACTGTTGAGGGGAGAGATTCAGCTCCTCCTGGCGATCCTCAACCCACTTCCAAGCCAGGTAACTCCGAGTCGATTCAGCCAGCTCGTCCATTCGCTTCACGTCAGGGGCCAACAGCACCAGAAGGTTGCGGTTGGTCCGGTGCGCGGTACCGCGACGCTCAAAGGCATCAGTCGCGAAGGTTATCGCCGCCGACCCAGAAGAGCCTTTTGAATAAGTCTGGGATGGATGCAGGATTACCAGCCGAACTTCCTCGCCGTCCTGGATCTCGGCAGAGGAATCAGGCGCGACGGAAACAGCAGCGAAACCGCCTCGGTGTCGAGACTCCGTATCCCGCAACCGGCGGACGACCTCGACCCATACTTCCTCGGGCTTCTCCCGCAGGCCGTCGGCATAGTCGGCCGCTGTCCTGGTCACTGACGGCTGGGTGTCATACCAATAGCGGTTGCCCTCGGAGTAGAGGTAGGTGGCACGTTGGGCGAGCAGGTCAAGGGCTGAGCCGAAATTGCCGACGGTGTCGCCGGGCAACGCCGCGCCGAGCCAGATCCGCTGACGCTCAACCCCGCGATGTGCCGATCGCAGGGTGGGCGCGGAACCGATGAAAATGGACCGTGCCAATCTGCGCGTGACGGCACGCGCCTGGAGCAACGGCCGATCCTGGTCGACCTGTGCTGGGGTCGAGTTGAGGCCATCAATGTCGGTGTCGATGATCGGCTTCCACGAGTCGGGCAGGTATTGCGTGATCTCGCTTGCGACCGTCGCCACGCTGAGCGGGATGTTCGCAGGGAGAATCATCGGCGAAGCATCTTGCGCAACCCACAGCGCGTGGACGACCGTGCTCATCAAGCGCAGAACGCCACGGGTCCGCTGGAATCGCTCGAGCGTGGACCAGTCCTCATAGAGCCGGTCGAAGAGCTCGGGATGCAACGGGTAGGCGGCCTTGATACGCGCTTCGTAGGCCGGCTCGCTCACCTCGCGGGGGAACTCTCCTACGTGCCGGGCATAGAACTGGGTGAACTGCCTTGCGACAGCTGCGATGTCGGCCGTTGCCGTGGCAGATGGCTCAACGAAGAGACGTCGCCGAACGATCTCAAAGGACTCCTGCGAGCTCGCAGGCCGCCATTGGTCCGCGACGCGCCGAACGACGTTCTGCAGTCGCTGAAGAGCCTCTTGGCCATTAGGTCCACCGACCTCGATGGCCGAACCGCCTCCCCCAACGTCTTTCTCTGGGTCGTGGGATGCGGGGATGGAGATCACCAGCAGCGCCCCGGGGACAGTCTTGACGATTTCAGTGAGCGATTGCGCAAAGGTGAACTGGGTGTCAAACGTCCCTGCTGCGAGGTCTTCGCGACCCCACAGCTGTCGAGCGTACGCGACCCACTCGTCCACCAGAATGAGGCAGGGGCCATAGTCGCTGATCAGCGATCGAAGAAGATCGCCCGGATTGGTGCGAGACTCGTCAGCTTCAGCTACCCGGGCGAAGGCTTCGGCGCCCCCAAGCTGCCAGGCCAGTTCACCCCAGATTGTATTGACCCGCGTCCCGTCATCCTTGGTCGAGCCAGCCGGCTTGAGGTGTGTGCCCACGAGAGCAACACGGCTTACCTCGGCTGGGATTACGCGTCCAGCAACAAGCTCCTGAACCTCTTGGGGCATCTTCGCCATCGGAATACCGGACATCAGATGCCACAGTGCCAGCAGTGCGTGAGTCTTGCCGCCGCCGAAGTTAGTTTGCAGGTTGATGATCGGGCTGACGTTCGCGTCACCGCCCATCCTTCGTATGGCACGATCGAGCAGGTCACGCAGTCCTTCAGTCAGGAAGGTTCGACGGAAGAACTCGATCGAGTCGGTGTACTCCGTGCCCAGGATCTGGTCGTCCCTGGCGAATGCCACCATGTGTAGGTCAGCCGCAAACTCGCTGGCGGAAAAGTTGCCGGTCGCCACATCAGTGTGTGGCTCAAGGACTTCACGCCAAGGCTTAAGTCCTTGCCCCGCCACAGAAACCGAGCCTTCTTGGGACTTAACAAGCTTCTTTGTCTCGGCCTCGAACGTCGCTCGCTGGTGGTCAGCGCGGAGCCTTCGGACCTGCTCCGCCTGATCTACCCCACCAACTGCCGTCAGTAGCCGTTCCATGGTGTCAAGCGCCCGGTAAGTGTCATCCGCAGTGAAGGACTGCCCGTGCGCGTAACGGTTGCGGACGTCTCGAAGCTCGGAGGCAAACGACTGTTCAACGCGCGACAGATCTGCGCTGAAGACACGCCATTCCTCCGTAAGAACCCGTAGCAGCAGTGCCGGGTCGTCTTCACTTAATATCATCGATTTGCCGTGCTTGGCCTCATCGCGCGCCGCGATCAGGCGCACCCAGTCACCACCGGCTGCGCCAGCCGCTGCCGCCATCCGTGGCGATACGAATGGAAGCAGCCCCTCGGCCAGCAGATCGAGGCCCTTGCCGATCCGGTCCTTGTTGCTCAGACTTGCCATGGTTGCTGTCTCGCCTCAGTTCGTCTTGGTATTGGTCAGGTGTGGACCGATGTATCCGATGTAGATGCGCCCCGTGCGGGCGTAGTCGTCCAAGAAGTGAAGCCGCGGACTGACCATCCCAATCCGGCCTAGTTTGAAGTGCGCTGTCATAGTGGCGTACCCCGATAGATCCACCTCAGTTGGCACGGGGAAGATCCGCTCGTCGCCATACCGCTCCATCGTCGCGGCGCTCTCCGTCGGGACCAACTTGGCTGGAGCGATCTGGCGGTATCCAGACGGAGTGTTTTTGAGGTAATCGTCCACCCCATGGTCACATGCGCCCTCTGCTCGAGCGCGAATGTAGTCGGCCAGGGCTAGCGCCGCGTCCCACGCCGTGTGCAAACACTTGCCCAACAGGTCGACCTCGTCCAATCCGCATGTGATATCTGCGTCTCCGGTGAAGAAAACACACCTGCTGCTCAGTTCGCCCCACCGTGCCAGCATGTTGCTGAAGGAATCGGGATACACCGTCTCCCACTCGGCGGGGACCGCGCCGAACGCCGCCTCATAACTCCCTTGCTCCTGAAGTTGACCCCGAAGCCAGCGACCCTCGTCGTCTCGCTTCTCCAGCGCTTCCGCGGTGACGGCATGTTCCAACTGTTCTTGGTCAAGGGTCTTGCGCAAGGTCGCCACTCTGTCTTCGAGCTGTTCGAGACGAGCCTGTTGCGCCTGAATCTGCGCGGCTGCACGGGCGATTGCCGCGGGGTCGGTACGCGGCGTTGAAGCGCTGGCCGCCACACGCCTGAGGTTCTGCTCATCAAGCGTCTGAACGCCCAGAATCGTCTTGGCCAGCTCAATCTCGGCGAGGTATCTCTCAGCTGCCTCCGAGACGTCATCGCTGCGCTCCGCAGGGCGCACATCTGAGCGTTTAGGGGTGGCCTCGACGACGGGACTAATGGCCTCGTCGAGGCTGGTGCGGCTGTTGGGCTCCTCGATCGCCTCGACGATCGCCTGGTTGTCCAACCGCTCAAACGTGCGCCGCAGCCGGAGTACCTCGGCCGGGACGGGGCGTTGAGCGGCATGGGCGCGAGCTACGGATCCGAGCAGCTTCCGAACCCGACCCTCACTCAGATCCACAAGGCTTGCGGTGCCCAAAATCCGGTGACGACGCGCATCCATCAGGCTGGCAGGGTCGACACCGGGTAGGTAGGTGCGAATCGTCCAGGGGGGGGCCTTGTGAGAAGCGCCAACCTGCTCACCGAAGGCACGCGTCCCGGCAGGATCCAGGACGATGACCTGCGACAGGCCATAGACCTGCCGAGTCCAGTCGCGCACGGCCCTCACAAATGTGTCAAACGGAAGTCCGCCAGCCGAGTCCGTACCCGCAACGAAAACCAAACCATGACGTTCTTCGTCACACAGAAGATCGATCAGCTCGTCGACCTTCTCCTCACCAAAGATCTGCGGTTCATCAACAAAGTCGAGCGAGCCATCCGCGAGGGGAAGCGTCTGCATGAGGAACTTCGCCAGCACCGGGACATCGACGAAGTTGCCTTCATCGTTCTCCACGTTGAGGGAGATCCAGTCCCCCTCCCCCCGCTTGTCACAAGCCATGAGGTCAGTGGTCCACGTTCCCAGCGGTGTCCCCCGCTCGACCAGTCGCGCTCGGAGACTTTTCGAGTGCTTGTCCACGTGATGCACGATTTCGAGCTCACGGTGACCAAGTTCGTGGCGTCCGTCTTGTGTGACATCGATGTCCCAGGACTTCTTCGCTCGCAGCCAAGACGCCAGCTGGTCCTCGGCGACATCAAGCCATCCATCGTCCCCCGTGCATGACATGAGAGCCCGGTAGTCCTGCGAACGTAAGCTCTCAACCCGCTGGGTCGTTGTCACCGTGTCATGTTGATCTGTCGCCATTGTTTGGCCCCCTTGCTCACCGTTTCGACGCGCGTCAGTTCTCAGCCTCATCAAACGTCAAAGTATCGGCAATCGGCTTCGACTTCCCTGCGGATGCCCGAGCAGCAGCATCGAGATCGATCCACGACGTGCCCAAGCCGTTGAACAGCAACGCAGCCGATGTCCAGCCCTTACGTTCGCTAATGTTGTACAAGAGGTAAGCCAACTCCTTCACAATGTCGAGGTCCACCCGCTGACCGGCGGCATTCATGAGTTCTGCCGCAGCAACCGAGCCACGTTCGCTGACAGCCTTCGCGAGGTGCAGCGAAACCTCCCAGACGCTGGTTCGCACATCTGTCAGCGGATCCCAGGACTCGGAGAGGTCATCTGGTCCCAGAAGCCGCGCCTTGCCGGCGACAGCGCGGAATACGCCGCCTCGCTGGAGCCCAGCGATTGACGTATTTGTTGCACGCGCTAAAACGTCGGCCGTACCTGAATCCGTTTCGTCCCATGCATACTGGCTAAACCACTTCACGCAGAACCGAGTGTCGGCATCGAAGTCACCTTCTTGCTCCGACAGTGTCTCGTCGAGTACCTGGTTGATCAGTGCGAGGGCCGTTCGAACGGTCATGTCGGCCCCGTCGGCCTCAACCACGCGTGAGTAACCGGTGAATACGGCCATCCCGGGGCCGATTGCAGCCTGCGCCAGGTCCACCGGGGCGACGCTGCCCTGTCGCATTTCACGAAGAGCACGGGGCAGATCGCCTGTGAGTGCCGCGATGAACCCACGCCGTGTCGTCGCCTCAGCGTGCTCAGGACGGGGGCGACAGGCCAAGACGATCGACGAAGCAAGGGCGTTTGCCCCGATCCCGATAATGCGCCCTGATCGCTCAGTGCGCATAGGCCATGTGGCGGTCACGGAAAGGCCGGCCTCGATCAGGCCGTTCAGCATCGTTTCCCATCCGGTTGACGCGGTGCCGCCTGCATCAGACTCGGCCTGCTTGAACGCGTAGAAGAGAGTGATGGGTATGCCGACCGCCTGATTCTCGCGGATGCGCGTGAAGGTGCGCACGAATCCACGCTCGAAATGCTCCTCTGCCTTGGCCTTGCTGCCGCCGAAGCGATACGGCGTCGCGACCAACTCTTCAGCCTTGGGCGTCAGCATGGTTCCAGTGACGTCTGGATACATGGATCCCAGCGAGCGACGCAGCCAGACGTAGAAGAAGTCTGAAAGATCTGCGTAACCGATGTTGTCGTAATACGGCGGATCTGTCGCCACCACCTGCCCACTCACCGCGGCAACTTCGGCGTTGGATTGCCTCACATGGCCAGAGGCGCCAGGCCCCAGACGATCGATGACACGGCAGATGCCCCGAAGCATGAACAGCCAGTTGCCGGACGACCCACTAAAGGGGTTCGCCTCGGCGAAGTCCCAAGTCATTGGAAGGGCTTGCTTCGTAAATGCGTGAGCCACACCCTCGTTCTTCGGATCCGGCATCCAAGTACATATCGTCGACAGGTAATCCGCCTGGCGACTGACTGCAAAGCCCAGGTAGAGGGCAACTGCAATTGCGTAACGCTCCGCGTCCTCGGGCGCGAGGCCTGCTTCCTTGGCATCCGCCACGATGCGGTCGCGAGCCTCGCCGACGAGGTCACTGAAGGTGACCATGGTCGTTAACTGCCGTGCTGTGAAAGCGTCAGCCCACCGGAACATGCCATACATCGGCAGCCTGTCGACGTCGTGACTAGGCGTTGTGACCAAGGCGTCGGGAGCTGCGACAGAGCGCTTAATGGCGGCTGCACTCTCCTGATCGGGCGTCGCTGGAAGATAGACGCGCTTTCGATCACCTTCAGCAACCACCGCCATCAATCGGGCCCCCATCCGTCCGGCTTTGCCCTCGTCTCGCACATGAGACAGAGGGGACGTGGTCCCGCACCCAAGGCAGGTCACCCCGGTTCGCGAAACGGTTCCATCGTTCAACTTGTTTGGCGCCTTGCTCAGATCATGGGAGATTGAAAACTGGGCACCTCTAGAGTCGACCGTCGCGACAATGAATGATTCTTTACCCTTCTTCTTTCCTAGCCACCAAGTCTTAACGAGAGGCATTTCAAGACCACAAGCCGGGTTGGGACACTGCACCGTTCGAGCCCAGATCCACGCGATCACGTTGACAGCGCTGCCATCGGCGAGCTTGGCCTTCGGGTAGAGATGCCCAATTCGCTGCTGCGCCTCGTCACGCATCCATCCGCCATACTGACGCACGTCTTCGGCCAATCCCGTGGCGCGGGGCCAATGCTGCACGGACCCTTCTGCTGCACCGGGAAACACGGGCGCGCGGCCGGCATACCGCGGCGGAATCTCGATCAGAGCCTTGTTGATGAGGACCGCAACAGGGTTGAGATCTGACGCGTGTGTCTCAAGGCCGAGGCGCTGGGCCTCCAGCGGGATTGACCCGCCGCCGGCGAACGGGTCAAGGATCGGGGGTGGATTGCCGCCGGTGGATCTTAGGATCTCTGCGTGGGCCTCGGCAAAGAGTTTCTCATCGGTGGAGTTCTCCCACACGACCAAGCGCTCCATGATTTCGAAGAGCCGCTTGCGCTCGACGTCCTGAGCCTCCTGCGTCGGAAATTCCTCCGATCGCGCCGAGGGGTCGTCAACGAGCTGTGCAAATAGCACCGCCCGAGCAGCGGCAAGCGGGCGACGCGCCCACCACAGATGGAGAGTGGACGGGTGGCCGTACCGGATGGACTTCTCCCGCGCGGACTCGCGGTTGATGACCTCAAGAGGCAGTGCCACTTCAATGAGCTTGCGGCGCTGGATCGTCACGGATCTCTCCTGTCTGTGAATACTCGGTCACACCGAGACGCTGGCTTCACGCCATTGCCCCGACCCTGAGTCTGTAGGTATCACTGACCTGCAGCGCGCCCGTCATTGGGGGGCCACCCCCTGACGCCACGTCTTGGCCCAACCCAAGACGAGCTTGGTGACGCGGAAGTCATCCGTGCTTGTTCTGTCGAACGGCCTCGTGAGATAACGGACCTGGTCTGCGAGAGCGCCTTCGGGGCTCACCTCGACCAGAGCCAGGCGGTAGTCGTCGCCGAGGTTCTTAGCGGTGAGCACCTCGTTGTGGGTAATGATGAAATCGTCGGCCCCGGCGATCCGCCCCTTCACTTCGATGCGCACCACCTGGCCATCCGGCGCGAGCGAGCGGATGTCGTAGCCGGGGTTGTTGTGCGACATTTCCTGCGGCTTGCGGCCGAGCGCGCGTTCAGCGGAAAGGGTGGCGTCGACTGCGCGCCGTTCGACGACTGTGGTGTCTCGAGCGTATGTAGCCAAGGGCTCGGTGCGCCGACCCATGAGGCGGTCGAGGAGCCCTTGAGGAATGATCAAGGCCGCCCCGGCTACGGCTGGTGGCCGGACGGTCAGTTGGCCATCCGCGTCGAGCTCGGCGAGGCGACGCTCCAACCGACGTTCGAGGTCCCGCGCCCGTTTGTAAGCAGTGTCGGGGCGGATCTTGAGTTTGCGACCGGCAGATTCCTGGTCCATGAGTTCGGCGTACCGGGTATCCCAGTAGTTGATCTCGCCATTGAGCCGGAGTTGGACCTGGTCGCGGGTGCGCGCAACGTTCGGCTGAACCCTCGCACGGACCTGTTTCTCGTGCTCAGTCAGGGAGTTTTCAATGGCCCAGCCGACGGCGAGGTCTTCAGCACCCGCCGCCAACCATGGATCATCGATCACCTTGTCGACCGCTGACTCGTCCTCAGAGGGGACGGGCTCATAGTCCAGGTACGGTGCCGGACCGGCATGCCTGGTTTGCCCGTTCGGCAGGAGCTCAACGAAGTCGAATCGCTTGGAGACGGTCCGTGCAGGGTGTCGGCCGTCCGCGATCTCCTCAATCAGTGCAACGAGTAGGCGTGGAGTCTCGTCCGAATCATTGGGGTCGACGAGTACGGCGCCCTGTTTGAGGTTGGCGTGATGGCGTTCCACAGTGAGATCGACAACTGCATTAAGGAGGGGATGGCCTGGTGCGATTAGCTCGGCAGGGGGCATGCCAGGGGCTTTGATCTTGTCTCGCTCGAAGGTCACGCGCTCATAACTGACCAGCACCGGCGCGGCGACGCCGATCTGCCGGTCCCGGTCGCGAATGGCCGACGGGACATGCGTGATCTGGTAACGACCAGTTTCTCGTTTGGTCATCCGGCCGCCGAGACGGACGAACGCGTTGCGGAAGAAGGATTCGATGAAATGGGGTTGAAGACGACGAGCCTGAGCCTCCTCTAGCCGGAGGCGCATCTCTTCCACGTCTGTCTCAGCGATTACCTCCCGGTTGAGAGCACGCTCGGTGAGGAGCTCGTCCAGACCCTGTCCGACCGTTTCGTCGATGACGACGTTGAGCTTGGCCCGAACCTCAGGCTGGTCCCCGTAGCGGATCGCTTCCATCAGCAGTTGGCGCAAAGGGTGGGTCTCAAATGCATTACCGAGGACGTCGAAGACCTTGCCGGCGTAGGCCTCCCGCTGATGCTCGATCTTGTCCAGGAGAAGTTTGAACACTTCACCCTCGCGGGTGTCGACGGACAGGAGGTTCCACAAGTGACACACCTCGGTCTGTCCAATGCGGTGAATCCGGCCGAAGCGCTGCTCGAGCCTGTTCGGGTTCCATGGCAGGTCGTAGTTCACCATCAGGTGAGCGCGCTGCAGGTTGAGACCCTCCCCGGCGGCATCGGTTGCGACCAGAACCTGCACGTCGGTGTCTTGGGTGAAGCGTTCTTGGGTCGTTCGACGTAGCTCGCGGCGGATACCTCCGTGGATCGCCACCACAGCTTCGTCCCGGCCTAGGAGCGTGCGGATCTGGTCCACCAGGTAGTTCAGGGTGTCGCGGTGTTCGGTGAAGATGATGATCTTGCGCAGGTTGCCGTCATCGTCACGGGTCAGTTCGTTGTCGGCAAGAATCGAGCGCAGCTCCGACCACTTCTTGTCCGTCCCAGAGTGACGGACGCGGCGGGCGATCTCGGCGAGATCGGTCAGGTCGGCGATCTCGTGGTTGAGCTCGACAACGGTGCGTGCTGCAGTGGCGGCATCGACGACGTTATCTTCCAGCTCTTCCAGCTCTTCCCCCGAAAGGTCGTCCAGGCGGTCGTCAAGATCGTCGTCGTCGCGGCCGAGGATGTCATCGACCCTGGAGCGGAACGCCCGCTCCTCCCCTACCCGGGACATCTCATCGCGGCGGGCCTCGAGGCGCGCACGGCGACGTTCCAGACTCCGCAGAATCGCTTGGGGGCTGGACGCCAGTCGGCGCTGCAAAACGGTCAAGGCGAAACCGACAGTGTTACCGCGCCGCCCCTCGCCTTCGGCCTTGAGTCTGTCAGCGCGGTTCATCTCCTCGCGGACGTACTGGGTGACCGCGTCATACAGTTCCTGCTCGGAGTCCGACAGCTCGTAGGGGACTGTGTACGCGCGGCGCTCGGGGAAGAGAGGCTTGCCCTCCATAGTGAGCAGTTCTTCCTTGACCATGCGTCGCATCAGGTCGCCCGGCTCGACGGTGTGGACGCCATCGCGGTACCTACCCTCGAACCTGTCGCCGTCAAGGAGCGCCAGGAAGAGCTGGAAGTCCTCGGGCTTGCCCGAGTGGGGGGTGGCCGTCATGAGCAGAAAATGGCGCGTGATCCGGCCGAGCAGCTGACCGAGCTGATAGCGCCTGGTGATTTTGAGTTCATTGCCGAAGTAGTGGGCCGACATGCGGTGCGCCTCATCCACCACGATCAGATCCCAGTCGGACTTCGCGAGCATGTCGCTCAACTCTTCGTTGCGCGACAGTTGGTCCATTCGGGCGATCAGCAGCGGGTGCCGGTCGAACACGTTGCCTTGGACGCTGGCATCGATGAGCGATCGTGTGAGGACCTCGAAGCTGAGGCCGAACTTGTCGTAAAGCTCGTCCATCCACTGCTCGACGAGGCTTCCGGGGGCCACGATGAGGCACCTTGCGAGGTCGCCCCTCAGGAGAAGTTCCTTGACGTACAGGCCACACATGATCGTCTTGCCTGAGCCGGCGTCGTCCGCTAGTAGGAACCGAAGCGGGGTCCGCGGCAAGAGCTCGCCATATACAGCCTTGATCTGGTGAGGCAGCGCCTCTAGGTCTGACGTGACGATGGCCAGCATCGGGTCAAAGAGTGCCGCATACCGGATGCGTAGGGCTTCTGCTGCCAAGCGCCAGGACTCTGCATCGCCGTCAAAGGCCCGGGTCTGGCCTGCACGCGTGAGACTAAGGCCCGCTTCACGGTCCCGGTTGAGCACAGCCTGGCCGGTCACGCCGTGGACGTCGCTGTAAGTGACGATGAGGAAATTGCTGCCCTGCCACTTTGCGGCCACGATGTCCACGGGCTGCCCGCCCACTATCCCGTTGACGTTCGCGCCCGGGACGAGTTCCTCGAGTCTTGCCCCATACGAAGTCTCCAACGCGGACTTCCGACCTTGCTGTTGCCCCGTCATCTGCTGCACCTGTTTTCGGTTGCCACTATCGAACCTTAGTTGAGCGTTCGGACAGCTGCCCGACTAAAGGACGCACCTCTCTGGCTATTCTCCGGCCGCGCATCGATAGAACTTCACGATTCCCATTCGCGGCCTGGTTGCCCTTGCCGCCGGCATGCGACCTGTCCGCAAATATGGCTGGCGACAGCACTCCCAAGACATCTTGAACCGCATGCTGAAGCACGAGGGGCGATGACGTGACATGGTTGGCCCACAGGCGACCGGGCCCGATCACGTCCGGTTGTGAACGTCCGTGCCGATGACACACAGGGGCTATGACCGAAGAGGTTCACATCCACAGGCAGTGGCGGTGGTGGTCTGTGCCCAAGACGGGACGCCGTATCCCGAAGGAGGACTTCGAAGCTCTGCCCTTGCACGGCCGAGCCGCGCTCGCGGAGGCCATCCACCGGTGGACGAAGGGACAGTCCCTGCCGAACGAAGTGAAGCCGCTAGCAGGCTCGAACGGCCTTTTTGAGCTTCGGGTTCAAGTGGGGCGCGACCCGTTCCGGGCTGTGTTCTTCAACGACACACCAGTGCACAGTGTCTGTGTTCTGGCCGTGTACAAGAACCAGCGAAAGCTTCCGAAGGCGGACCTGGACCTGGCCATCAAGCGAATGAAGCAGTGGAGAGCCGAAGGACGATGAGTTTCCCGATTCCCGTTGCGGCCGACCTCGGAGTACGGTTATTATCGGCTCAGACCGATATTTGCGTAGATCGGCCACAGACTTGGGAGCAGCAGATGCCCATCAACACCACCATCATCAACCAGCCCGATTCTGATCTGTTCGACCTCGATTCATACCTGGAGGATCCGGCGTTCGCGGCGGCGTACGAGGATGTGGCGATCCGGAGCAGGCTCCGAGCTGACCTCGTTGCCCAGCGCAAGGCCATGAAGATGACCCAGAGTGAGGTGGCTGAGCGCATGAGCACCACCCAGTCGTTTGTGTCCGAGTTTGAGAACGGGGGTACTGACCCTCACTTGTCGACGCTTCAGAGGTACGGCCGGGCCGTCGCCGCCCGCCTGTCAGTCAGGATTGAACTCCCCGCGCACTGTGAGTGGGAGCCTCGCGAGCGGTGGGCCCAGGTGGCTGAACAGTCCCGATACGGAAACCGGACGACCACGCTCCGACATGCGATGACCACCTCGGCTGACCAACGCGTGACTGTCGAGAGGTGGTCCCGAGCGATTGAGCGAGCTGAAATCGGGAGCGTTCGAATGACAGTGCCTGCGTGACCACGTCCGCAGACCTCGACCAAGCGCGATCGCTCGCTGCGCGGATCGCAGGGTGCGCGGAGATCGTCGATGTCCGCCTAATGTCGTCGTCTTTCGACCTGACGCGGTTCCCAGATGGGGAGCACCGGCTGAGCTGGTCACTTGAGGTTCAACCACAGACCGACTTCGGGCTTGGCGACGGGCACTTCGTCGTGCAGTGCCACTACACGCTAACCGTCGAGGAAGCATCGAATAGTGACGACGAAACGAACGAACTTGTCACCGAGATATCGTTCCAGTTCGCGGCCCTGTACGTGCTCAACATGGCCCACGGAGCGGAGCCTCCGAGCGCTGACGAGGTGACCGCGTTCGGGCAGTCCACGGGTGCGTTCGCGCTGTACCCGTACGCACGGGCTTACGCGCAGGACGTGACGGTCCGTCTGGGTTTGCCACCGCTGACCTTAGGTGTCTACCGCGTCCCAATCGGGTCCCCAGAAGAAGCCCTCTTTCCCATCCAGACAGCCCGGCCGAAACAGATCAGGAAGAAGACCGCGGCCAAAAAGACCGCAGCCAAGCGCGCGCCCGCGAAATTGAAGAAATAGACCCCGCGGTAGAGAGAGCGACGCCCACACGAAGGGACGATGAATCGTTCGGCCATCTCAGGACCGCACGACTCCTTGCAGTTCATTGAGAGAAGCAACTCATCTCAGGCGCTAACAGTTGAAGCACGAATCTGGTGGCTGTTGGAGGCCCCCTACTGAACCCCAAGTTCGCAGCGAGGCCAGGGCGGGATGGGTGAGCATCGCTTGGGCGCCGTAGATCGAGGCGATGGCAACGACTGCAACAACGGCAACGTGCGCTCCAGAGAGGCTGACTGGCTGACCGTCGCCGAAGTCGAGAACGATGTGCTCGGCCGCGAGGTCCACATTCAGGCCAACGATGCCGCTCCACCAAAGTGAGGACAGGTGCCCAGTCGCGAACCTGCAAAGCAGCCGCCCGTCGGTTACGACCGCATCCGCGTGGCTCGCTTCGGCCCATCGCCCGTCCTGTTGCACCCGAATCCAGACGGGCACCTGGCGGTAGACCGTCTCCCCCGGCTGCAGGACAACGCCCGCCGTCATCGGGTCGAATCGAGTAACTGGCACGCCCCGGGCGAGCTCGATCGCCAGGGCGCGGGCGTCGTGATACGCCTCGGCACGATCACGCGCGAGGCACTGCTCGACAAGAATCGCAGCCTTCTGTTTCGTTCTCACATCTCCGCCCCTCCCCTACTCACCTGGCTCTCCACAGCCTGCCCCACCGCACCGACACTGGCCCGCTCATCGCGCGTGATCGACAAAGCACTTTTGACCGCGGACTGGGCGAGCCTGCGCTGTGCCTCTTGCTCCAGGGAAGTGGGCTCGCGCGTTCCGAGGATTGTTCGGTCGGTGATCCCCCATCGCTCCCGGTAGGCCGCAACAGTGTCGAGCCGCCACAACCATACTTCGCGGCGAACTGGATCTGAGGGCGGGGAGCCGAGCTGCGCCGCCCACGGCTGCCGGTTCTCGATCGCCGTGGTCGCCGCTTCTCGTGCCCGTTGCTCGAGCAGCGTCTGACGGTCATCGAGCGCCCGTGCCATGTCCGGATCGGTCACCTCACCAAGCCTCGGAAACAGTCCTACGATCCGGTCCGCGGCCTCACGCCGCTGCGGACTCGACGCGCTGATCCACCGGTCCACTCGGCTGTGGAGCACGGCCGCGACATCATCGGCACTGGACAGCGTCCGGCCGTTGACGAGCCGCGGCAGGCCGTGCTCCACGTCCAGGCCGAACGCCTCAGCGTCCCGCAGAGCCGCGAGCAAGGGCCCGTAGGCTGGCGAATCGCGCAGACCCTCGACCTGTTCAGCCGGCACCCCGGCGCAGGATGAGGTGACCAGTTCGTCATACCGGTCGCGCTGGGCCACGCCCGCGATGGTGTCGTACTCGGCCCATATCGAGGCGATTCCATGCTGTTCGGCCCAGTCCGCAGCGATCGTTTCGGTCGCTGACAGGTCCGCTCCGCGCGCCTCGAGCACCTGCCGAAGGACGTCGCCGGGGTCCCGTTCGGCGGGCAGCCCGTGTTGGGTGTCGGCGTCCGGGTCGTACATCGTGTCGACATAGAGCGTGTTCGACTCCCGCCCTCGGGTCGTGGCGACGTACAGCACCTCACGCTGGGTGGTTACGGACACGAAAGCGTGCGCGGTGTCGACGGTGCGCCCCTGGGCGCGGTGCGCGGTCGTCGCGTACCCCAGCTCCACGTGCTGGCGCACATAGTCGGCCGGTAACACGACTTGGCGACCACCCGGCATACCGGCCGCCATGGTGCGCGCGACCGTCACTGCGCCATCGGCAGCCACCTCCTGCACCAGCCACTGGTCGCCGTTCTTGACCCACCCCCTGCCGCAGGAAAGGAGCCGGTTGTTCTCGCGCGTGACAACCAGGTCACCCACGCCGACAATCACGCCGCTGAGCGTCTGTATGCCGCGGTCGCGCACCTCTCCCACGGCGACCCGATGGGCGCGGGCGCGCTCATTGAGGGCCGCGACGGTGTCGTTGTCGGAGGCGATCATCAGGGAGCGGTGACCCGCGGCAACGTCGGCCCGCCACGCGTCATACAGCAGGTCGAGCATCGAATCGCGGTCTCCGCCCTCGATCTTGTCGTGCTCCTCGTAGGCCTCCACGGCCTCCGGGCGGCCCACCCGAAGGTCGATGGAAGCGGCCTTTTCCCAGACGTGGGTGAACCTTCGGACGTCGGCGAGCTCCGGGGCCAGGTCGCGGTCGTGCACCAGCATGTGGAACGCGCCGCCTGCTTCGACAGGGCTCAGCTGTGCCCAGTCCCCGACAAGGACGACCTTGGCGCCGGCGTTGCGCGCCTGCTCGGTGAGGGTGTCCAGGGCGAAGGTGCCGGCCAGCGAGGCCTCGTCAACGACGATGAGTTGCCCGGATCGCAGCGACCACTTGTCGACTTCTGCGCTCAGGTTGTCGATGCGTTTGCGGAGCATGGAGGCGCTCATCGACGGTCCGGCGCGATTGAGTCTTGCTCGCAGACTGTCGATCCCTCGGAGTCGGTCGGGCTGGCGGGCCTGCTCGGTCAGCCATTTGCTGGTGTTCTCGGTCGCGGCCCCGAACTCCTCGGCGAGGACCTGGGCCGCGGCCGCGGACGGCGCCAACCCGACCACCGTTCCGGGCCCGAACTGCCGCTCCCAGACAGCGCGCAGGCCGCCCATGGTGGTCGACTTGCCGGTGCCGGCCGGCCCGACAAGGACGTCCAGGACGCGACCGGAGGTGGCGATCTGTTCGACCGAGAAGGCTTGGTCGGCGGACAGACCATGGGCCCTCCCTGGCAGGTTCTCTGCTGCTACATCCGCCACGATCCGTATAGCGACTCGCGGGCTTTGGGTGGAGCGGCCGGCATCCAGGAGTCGCGCCTCGGCGTCCAGAAGCGCCTGCGTTGTGTAGACCTCGAAGCCGCGAGCGCGGAACTGGGAGGTGCCGTCCGGGCGGGTGAACCGGGCCGGGGTATGCCCCAGCTCTGGGGCGCTGATGAGCAGCACGTTGGCCAGGGCGAGACCGACGGTGCGCTCGACGACGGCCATCCGGTCGTCTGCGGAGGCGAAGCGGACACCGTGGATCTGTCGCAGCACCTCGGCGAAGACGTTGGCGCGGGAGAAAGTCGAGCGTTTCTCGGCAACGACGTGGACGGCGATGTCGCCGACCTCCGTGAGCATCTCGCTGGTGAGGTCGTCGGCGCGCAGTAGTGGCAAGTCATTGCGGTCCCGCAGCGTCGCGACCCACGGAACGGGATCGGTGTCGAGCAGGACCTGCGCGCGCTTGCGCCAACCCTCGACCTGTTCGGCGAGCGGGTGGACGTGCTTGTCCGGCCGTGTCGCCAGGGTGGCTCGTTGCCGCAGCTTGAGCATCTCGCGGCTGTTCGGCGAGCGACCATGGGAGGCAACGAAGTCCGGAATCATCGCGTTGGTTGCGATCTCGATGGCTGACGACCGAGTCGAGAACGCCTTCTGCAACTCCTGTGGGACACCGGCAACTTCGTACTTGGGGACATGGGAGTGGAGCCGCCTGGTCGACTCCCATCCCCAGCCGAGAGCTTGCGTGAGGAAGTCGGACAGGACCCCGTTGTACATCTCGGACAGGCCCACCGTGGCGCGGAACATGCCCCGGGAGTCCAGGGTCCGCCATACGCCGTCCTCGCTCTGGGCACGGTTCATCACCACGACGTGCGTGTGCAGCTGCGGGTCCCCCGCGCGTGAGTCCCAGTGGTCGAAGGCCGCACCGACGACCCCACGAATCTCCTCCTGAACCACCCCGTTCTTGCCCGATCGCGACGTGAACACACACTGCTCGGCGTAGCGGAGAACGTAGGCCAGGGCCTGCTGGTGGGCCGCATAGATCACGCCCTGAGTGCCACCGTCGGCCAACGCCCACGCCACGCTGACGCTCTTCGGGGCGCTAAAGGTGAGGTCAAATCCGGCAACGGCGCGGGCGATCTTCGCCTCGGCGGTGCGTTCCTCGGTCTTGATCTTGAGCACCTTCGCGTCCCTCTGATCGCCCTTGAGACCGACCATCTCGGCGCTGATACGAGTCCGCACCCGCTCCGCATACGGAGCCTTCTGTGCACGAGGGGGTCGGCCGAGCGGTTCTCCGGTGAGGGGGTCCTGAACCATCCCGAGCATCCGGAAGAGATGCTCCTCGGTCACTTGGGTGCCGGATTCGATACCGATTCCGTTGCCCAAACCCGCGAGGCCCTGGCCGATGAATCGACCAGGTGGCGTTCCGGATTCGGCGTAGTACCGCGTCAGCGCGGACGCGTGTTGCGACGCCCCGTCGGACTGAGCAACCGATCCCATGAGGTACTTGTAGCCGCTCCCCAGGGTCATCCGCCGGATCGATACAGTCATCCTCAGCCGCCACCATTTCGCCATTGGACGGGCGCTCTGACACCGGTCAACTGATGGGGCTACAGCCAGCCGGATACACGATTTGTCACTGGCTGCCCGTGTCAACTCAGACGCGATTGGCGGTCTTGTACCTCGGGTGCCAGAGGTGTGCGTCGAGGATCTTGTGCTTTGGCGTTGGGGTAGCTGAGATGAGACCAAGGGTCGAAGTCACCGGTCGTGTGACCGTGTCGCTAGCAGGGCCGTGCGATCGCAATCGGTGATCGGTGCCGGTTCGGATTGTGTACCTGACCGCGGGTAATCCATCGGACAGAAGCCGTGACTGCTTGGATCTTTGAACGGAAGGAATCACGATGCCCAGAGCCACCCGTCGGCCGCTGGATGAGCGTGCCCGTACCAGGCTGCGGGAGGCACAGAGGCTCGAGTCCGACGCCGTCGCGGTGATCCACGCTGCGGCGATGAGGAAAGATTCGACTCAGGCCAAGCTCGACGCGCTCATCGCCGGCCACCAGGTCGCGATCGATGCCGCCGAACACGGGCTGTGCAAGGCCCGCGCGAACCTGGTGTCCGTGTCCGGCCTCGCCAGGGCCGCCCTCCTTCTTGAGCTGCCCGTCTCGGCGCTTCGAGCCGCGGTCCGCGCAACAACGGGCGCGGGACGTCAGGGGGACTTGTGAACGGCATACGGGTCGACCCGGACCGCCTCCTTCTGGAGCGGTCCCGGCGGGGACTGTCCCAGGCGGCGCTGGCCCGCAAGGCCGGGCTCGCCTGCCTGACCGTGTCGCGCATCGA
>Ga0209014_10000431_pt1 | contig 24262 bp, 18 predicted proteins | sample BarGraNGADG00212_FD_184491 | JGI IMG/M metagenome (GOLD analysis project Ga0209014, IMG submission 184491) | Arctic peat soil microbial communities from Barrow, Alaska - Barrow Graham LP Ref core NGADG0002-212 (SPAdes) (version 2) | ecosystem: Environmental > Terrestrial > Soil > Wetlands >...
CCGCCCGTGCGCCGCTTGGCGCTGATGGCGTCGATGACCAGCGCCACGAACGCGGTCACGTCGAGGTGCTTGTCGGGGATCGGCGCGTAGTCCGGGCCGACGGCCCGACCGGGGAAGTAACGGCCGATCATCCCCTGCAGCAGGGCCCGCTGCCGTTCGCGGTTGGGTTGCTCCGCGGCCGCGTGGCAGAAACAGACGACGCTGCGGTAGTTCACGGAGTGGTTGTTGCCGCTCTTGGAGTACACGAGGGCGTCCACCATGGTCACGGTCACGCAGACGCGCTCGCCGCTGGCCACGGCCTGCATCAGCCGGCTGTGGTGCGCACCGTGCAGGTACAGCTCGCCCGGCGTGGCCGGGTCGAAGTGATAGGTCATGGGAATCACCACCGGCCCGTCGGCATCGGCAATGCCGACATGGGCGACGATCCCCTCGGCGAGCATCACCGACGCGTCATCGGCGGCGCGCTCCTTGTGCTCCTTGAGCCGGGCGCGATCCGCGGGGAGGGACGAGGCGTCGGCCTGGCCGGCACTGAGATTGGAGACGCGGGTCATGGCATGCGGGCGGGCGGGCGATTCGAAGCCGGGCGGGAAGTCTTCATGATGGAAAATACTGGGCCGGCGCCCGGGGCGCGACGCCCATTCGCCGCGCCTATATTTCCTGCATGCACCGACTCTCGCTGCTGTTGCTCCTGTGCTGCGCCGCCCTCGGGGGCGCGTGCCATCGATCGCATCCGCTCACGGCGCCCACCGGACTCGACGCCGCAGGCCCCGACAGCTTCGTCGTCCGGTTCACGACGACGCGCGGTCCGGTTGACCTCAAGGTCCACCGCGACTGGTCGCCCCGCGGCGCCGGCCGTCTCTACTGGCTGGTGAATCACCGGTTCTACGACGGCGTGAGGTTCTTCCGCGCCGTGCCGAACTTCGTGGTGCAGTTCGGGATGTCGGGCGACAGCGCACTCAACCGCCTCTGGAAGGACCGGCGCTTCCCCGACGACACCGTCCGGCGCGGCAACGTGCGCGGCACGCTGTCGTTCGCCACCGGTGGTCCCGACACGCGCACCACCCAGCTCTTCATCAACCTCAAGGACAACCAGCGACTCGACCGGCTGGGCTTCAGCGTCGCCGCACAGGTGGTGGCGGGAATGGACGTGGTGGACTCGCTGTACCAGGGGTATGGCGAAGGCCCGCCCCGCGGCAAGGGACCGAGCCAGGACCTGATCGCCGCGCAGGGCGAGGCGTACCTGGCGCGCGAGTTCCCGAAGCTCGACAAGATCCTGAAGGCCCGCGTGGTGCAGCAGTGGAAGCAGCGGTAGGCGCCCCATGAGCGACCTGTCAATGCGAACGTCCGAAGCGCCCGGGGTGTCCCCTCGGGCGAGCGCCCTTGCCGCGCTGCTCGCGCCGCGATCGATCGCCGTCATCGGTGCGTCGCGACGCGTCGAGCACATCGGCCACGAGATCCTCTCGAACCTCATCAGCTACGGTTTCACCGGCGCGGTCTATCCGGTGAATCCCGGCGCATCCTCCATCTGCTCGGTGCGCGCGTATCGCAGCATCGGGGAGGTTCCGGAGGCGTGCGACATGGCGGTCATCGTCGTGCCCAAGGAACGGGTGCTCGACATCGCCGAGCAGTGCGGGGCGGCGAAGGTGCGCGGGCTGGTGGTGATCTCGGCCGGCTTTCGCGAGATCGGGGGCGACGGCGTGGACCGCGAGGTGCGCCTGATGGAGATCGTCCGCCGGCATGGCATGCGGATGATCGGCCCGAATTGCATGGGCGTGGTGAACACCGATCCCGCCGTCTCCATGAACGCCACGTTCGCCACGACGATGCCGCCGTTCGGCCCCGCGGCCTTCGTGTCGCAGTCGGGCGCGCTCGGACTCAGCGTGCTCGACTATGCGCGCGAGTATGGCATCGGCATCTCGCAGTTCGTGTCGGTGGGCAACAAGCCGGATGTCAGCGGCAACGACCTGCTCCTGCTCTGGGAGCACGACCCGGCGGTGCGCCTGATCCTGATGTACGTGGAGAGCTTCGGGAACCCGCGCCGGTTCCTCGAGGTCGCGTCGCGCATCACCAAGAAGAAGCCGATCATCGTCGTGAAGGCGGGGCGCTCCCGTGCGGGAGCGCGCGCGGCATCGTCGCACACGGGCGCGCTCGCCGCCAACGACGTGGCGGTCGAGGCCCTGCTGACGCAGGCGGGGGTCTTGCGCGCCGCCTCGGTGGAGGAGCTGTTCGACATGGCGATGGGCTTCGGCGTGCACACCATGCCCCGCTCCCGTCGCACGGCCGTGCTCACCAACGCCGGCGGGCCGGGCATCCTCGCCGCCGACGCGATGGAGACGCAGGGCCTGCAGCTCGTGGAACTCAGCCCGGCAACCGTGGAGGCCCTGCGTCCGCTCTTTCCCGCCGAGGCGTCCATCCGCAACCCGCTCGACATGATCGCGTCGGCCGACGCGGCCGGGTACAAGGCGGCGCTTACCGCCTTCCTTGCCGATCCGGCCATCGACGCGGTGGTCCCGATCTTCGTGCCTCCGTTCGGCGTGCGGCAGGAAGACGTGGCCGAGGCGATCGTGAGCGCCGCGCGGACCGAACCCGGCAAGCCGATGCTCGCCGTGCTGATGGGGCGCAAGGGATTGCCGCAGGGACGCGCCGAACTGCACGAGGCGGGCATCCCGGCATACATCTTTCCCGAGTCCGCGGCCCGGGCGCTCAACGCGCTCAACCGGCAGCGCGAGTGGGTGGAGCGGCCAGCGGCGGCCGTCGTGCGTCGTGACGTCAACCAGGCCACCGTGGAGCAGGTCTTCGACGGGGCGCGACGCGAGCGGCGCGAGCAGTTGACCCTGATTGAAGCGCTCGTGGTGCTCGACGCGTACGGCATTTCGTGTGCCGCGGCTCGCCTCGCCACGCGCGCCGACGAGTTGCTGTCCGCGGGCGATGCGGTGGGCTATCCGCTGGCGATGAAGCTGGCCTCACCCGACATCACCCACAAGACCGACGTCGGCGGCGTGCGACTGGGTCTGGCGACACCCGCCGCGTTGCGTGCCGCCTGGGAGGCGATGATGGACGAGGTGCGGCGAAAGGCCCCGGACGCGCGCATCGAGGGCGTGCTGCTGCAGCGCATGGTCGAGGGCGGGCGCGAGACGATTGCCGGCATCGCGCGCGACCCGAGCTTCGGGCCGCAGCTCATGTTCGGGCTGGGCGGGATCTTCGTCGAGGCGTTGCAGGACGTGGTGTTTCGCATCGCACCCATCGACGACGCGCAGGCACGCGACATGGTGCACGGCGTGCGCGGCATCAGCGTGCTGCGCGGTCTGCGCGGCGCCGCGCCCGTGGATGAAGCGGCGCTCACCGACGCGCTCTGCCGGCTCGGGCAACTCGCCGCCGATTTCCCGCAGGTCGCCGAACTCGACATCAACCCGCTGCTGGCGTTCGAACGGGGCGTGATCGCCGTCGATGCCCGCGTGCGGCTGGCGTTCGGGTGACGCCACTCGTCACCCGAACGCCCATCGGCGGCTGATCCGCCGCCCGGTGTTTCACGACATCAGCGCGCGAAGAACTCCCTGGCGATCCGCTCCGACTGCGCGTCGTCGAGCTGCTCCAGCTCCCCGCGATACAGCACGTCGTCCATCGCCGCGTCATCGGGCGTGTCCTTCGACATTTCCTTCATCACGCCGCGGAAGCGGTCGATGTCCTCCTGGAACATCGCCACCGCCGACTTGCCGATCTTGAGCTTCGGCAGCTCGACATCGAGGTTGTCGGCGTCGATGACACAGACCCAGTTCTTCTGGTAGGGGGTCATCTCCAGTGCCTCGCAGTCCTCGCCCAGCAGCACGTTGGTCTTGATCACCCGCCCGCTCACCGGCGAGTTGAACTGCACCTTCCGGTTTTTCTGCCGCAGGCCAAAGAGCGGCTGCCCGGCCTTCACCGTCATCCCGATGCTCGGGAAGTCGATGGCGTCGACGGGCCCGAAGAGCTTCTTGGCAAAATCGTCCACGCCGACCTTCACCGACCCGTCCTGGGCCATGTTCGCCCAGGTATGCCCCGCCGAGATCATCGCGCCGCCAGGAATGGAGAACTCTCCCTTGCGGACCCGCGCCGCCTCGGGCAGGTGCGTGATGTGCACGCTCGGCTTCAGCAGCTTCGCGATGCGGTCCTGCCGCTTGATCAGCGCCGTCTTGGTGAACGCGAGGAGTTCCTCCTCGGTGAACGGCTTCTGCACGTAGTCCATCGCCCCATGCTTCATGCACTCCACCGCCGTCTCGACCGTGGCATACCCGGTGATGATCACCACGTCGATGTCGGGACGCAGGTGCCTGACGGCCTTCACGACCTCCACCCCGTCCATGGCCGGCATCTTCAGGTCGGTGAACACGAAATCGTACGCGTGCGACTGGACCAGTCCCAGCGCCTCCTGTCCGGTGGTCACCGTGTCCACGGAATAGCCATCGAGGACCAGGATCTTCCGGAAGCTGTCAAGGATCACGTCCTCATCGTCGACACAGAGGATGCGGGCCACCGGATCCTTCACCTCGGCGCGCTTGAGGGACTTCGCCTCGCGCGACACGTCGAGTGTGAGGCTCACGGCCAGCGCTTCTTCCCATTCGCGCCGTTTCTTCTTTTCGGTCATCTTCTGGGTGGCCGACCGCACGCCGAAGTCGGCCAGGATGAACAGCACGACCGACAGGAACAGGAAAAGGGGTACCATTACATCTCTCCTTCACGAAAGGGACGCTTCACATCCGGTCTGAGCTGCACGAGCTCAGATGCTGCAAGTCGTACTCCAGCTCGGAGGGGAGCACCTGGTAGAGCCAGCCCTCGAAGTAGGGATCACGTTCCATGACCGCCGGCGCCGCCGCCACGCCGCGGTTCACCTGCACGATCCGCCCGCTGACCGGGCACAGCACGCCATGCTCGAGACCATCGGCGGACGCGATCGTCCCGCAACTGCTTCCCTGCACCACCTCTTCCCCGACTACACCGAGCGTGATGCCTTGCACCTGCTCGATGGTCTTCAGGAACAGGTCGGTGACCCCGATGAGGACCGTGCCGGTTCCCTCCAGCAAGACCCAGCTGGCGAAGCCAAGGCGATAGTATTTCGCCGGACAGGGCACCCACGCAAGCAATGCCGGCGGTTCCGTGACCGATGCGGCGAGTGCCATATCCTGCACTGCCGCATACCGCAGGCCGCGCGTGACCGCCGTGAGCAACTCGTCGGCGGTGAAGGGTTTCGGGATAAAGTCGATGGCGCCCGCGCTGAGGGCCTTCACGGCGTTCTCCACGGTGGACATGCCGGTCGACATGATGACGGGCGTCCGGATTCGCCGTCGCGCGACGTCCGCCAGGAACTGGAAGCCGTCGACATCGGCCATCATCACGTCGCAGATGATGAGCCGGTAGGTCCAGTGCTCCAGGCGCGCCGTGGCAGCCGTGGCGCTGTCGGCCACATCCACGGTCAGCCCTTCGGCTCCGCAGACGCGCACGACGGCCTGCGTGATGACCTCTTCGTCATCGATCACGAGGATATCGCGCAGGGGCCTCATGCGCTCACCGGGATGCGAATGACGAACGTGGTGCCTTCACCGAGCGCGCTTTCCACGACGATCGTGCCATCGTGGTTGTCGATGATGCCCCAGATCACCGCCAGGCCGAGGCCGGTCCCCTTCTGTCCCTTGGTCGTGTAGAAGGGCTCGAAGATTCTCGGGAGTTCCTCCGGGGCGATCCCGCCGCCGGTATCGCGAATGCGCATCTCGACAAAATCGCGGGCACCCGACTGGTCGACGTCGGGCCAGCGCTGCCAGGTGCAGTCCCGGCTCGTGCACCCTTCCACCATCCCCTTCGGTGGCACCTCGAAGGCGAAGACCGGCGAGCCGCAGTCAGGACACACCGCGCCGTCGACGAGGAGCGACGTCGCACACTCCGGGCAGGTCACCTTGGTCACCTTCGTCACCTCGGGCGCGATGCCGAACTGGTGCCGGGTCTTGCCGTAGATGGGATCGCGATAGATGAAGCCTTCGTTGCCGTTCGACTGCACCTTGATCCTGATCGAGGGCTTGCCGTCGATGCGGACCTCGCTGTTCATCAGGCTGTGCCGCTTGGGGCACTGCGCCTTCTTGATCTGCGTGATGCCGACCGGCGACAGCGTGAGCCGCGACGTCGTGACGGTGATGGTCCCCCCACCGGCGTCCGGCCCGATGGCGTCGGTGGCGTTGACGAACAGGTTGATGAACACCTGCTGCATCTGGTTGGCGTCCACCGTGAGCGCCGGCACGTCGGCGCCGAGTTCCTTGACGAGCCGGACGTGATTGAGGGCGAGCTGGTTCTCCACGACGAGCGCGGCATGCCCGATGATCTCGTTGATGTCCGCCGGGTTCTTCTTGGGGACGGATTGCCGGGCAAAATCGAGCAGGCTCTTGACGATTTCCCGGCAGCGGATGGTCTCCCGGACGATCACCTTCAGGTCTTCCTGCACCTCGGGCTGGTCCTTCGTCCGCTTCAGCAGGAAGCTGCTGTAGGTGAGCACGCCCGTCAGGGGATTGTTGATTTCGTGTGCGACGCCCGCGGCGAGGCGCCCGAGCGAAGCCAGCTTGTCGGACTGGAACAGCTGCAGGCGCGCCTCGCTCAGCTTGTGCGTCATGTTGTTGAACGACCGGGCGAGCATGCCCAGCTCGTCGTCCCGCGTCTCCGGGATGACGTAGTTGAGGTCCCCCCCGGCCACGTGCCGCGTGGCGGCGACCAGCGCGCGCACCGGCATCGCCACCCACCGCGTGACCAGCAGGCCGATGATGAGGCTGAGCGCGAGGATTGCGACAATGGCGAAGATGATCACCTCAACCTGACCGCGGCGGATGTCCTCGTCCACCACCGCGAGGGGGAGGGTGACATCGAGCACGCCGAGGATGACTTGGGAGCGCGGATGCGCGTGACACGCGGCCTGGGAGCACGAACGCGTGTTGTAGATCGGGTTGATGATCCCGAGCGTCCGGGGCGCGTCGGGAAGCACCCGGAATACCCGCGTGCGGTCCTTCATTTCCAGGCGCTGGAGCGGCTGGCCGACGGAGTGGCACATGTAACAGCTCTCGGCCTTCTTGTCGACCAGCTTGCCGATCTCGGTCGTGTCGGACGAGTAGATGACCGCGCCCGCCTTGTTCATGATGCGGATGCGCTGGATGCTCGACTGGTTGCCCATCCGCTTGATGGTCTCGTGGATCCGCTCCCGCTGGTTGAGGAGCATGTCGTACTCGGTGCTGGACTTCACCGTCTCGCTGAGCTGGTTCGCGTGCCGCTCGACCTCTGCCAGCAGGCTCCGGTCGACGGAACGGCTGTTGAACCAGGCGAAGACGCTGATGGTCACCAGCGCGATCACGCCCACCGCCACCGTCAGTTTGAATCCGAGCTTCTGGAACATGCGTCTCCGCTATTTGCGCGTGGCGGCCGCGGCCACGCGCTTGCCGGGCTGCTGCGCGGGCCAGGACTTGTCGGTGTGGCAGCTCGTGCAGGTGGGCTTCGCCCGGAAGGTCTTGTCCTCATGGCAGCCCACGCAGTCGGTGCCGGCGTGCTGGTCGTCCAGCGCGAGCCCCGTCCTGGCGTGGTCGAACTTCGCCTGCCATCCCTTGTGGCAGCTCTCGCAGTCGGCGGCCACCCGCACATACGCGCCCGCCGCCGTGTGGCACCGCTTGCAGGCAAGCGGGGCATGGAACCGGTTGAGCGCGAATCCGGTGCGCCGCCCGTGATCGAAGCCTATGGTGGGCGTCGGCATCCCCTTGTGGCACGTCGCGCACGCGGCGTTGGCGTGGCACGTCGTGCAGCGCGCGTGCGCCTGCTCGTCGGTGAGCCCCTTGGCGGTCTGTCTCACGACGAGGGCAGCGTCGGTGCCTCGGCGCGCGCGGTCGTGGCATGCACGGCAGCTTTCCTGCTGGTGGCAGTCGGCGCAGGCGAGCGCAAAGCGCTTGACATGGTCCGCGTGGAAGAAGGTGACCGACTTTCCCTCCTTCGCGCTGGTCTCGTAGATCACGCGTTCCGGTGCCGACACCTTCGGCTGCTTCTTGGCAGGCGCTTTGGCCGCGGCGGTCACCGCCTGCGCACCCACCGGCGCGTGGCACGTCTGGCACGCGCCCTCCGGATTCCAGTCACGATGGCAGTTCAGGCACTGGCGGTGCATGGCCGCCTTCAGGTCCGGCTTGCCAAGGTCCTCGCGCCGCCGTGAGACGGCGTGGCAGTTCTTGCACTTCTGGATGGGCCGGGCCTGGTCGTAGTGGTGACACCCGCTGCAGCCCTTGCCCGTCTCGGCCATGTGCGCGTGCTCGCGATGCGAGAACGTCACCGGGCCGTACGTCGCGCCCGAGCGGCCGAGCACGATGGTCGGCGGCGCCTCCTCGATGGGGTGATATCCCTTGATCTTCAGTCGCGGACAGGCGGCCAGCGCCGGGGCATCCCGGGTGGGCGTGACCGCGGTGTGGCAGGCCCGGCAATCCAGCGCCGCGGCGTCGGCGGCGCTTCGAGCCGCCGTGCGCACCTGTGCCGGCACGCCGGTGCTGACGATGCAGAGCAACCCGAGCAGAGCGATGGGTTTCATGGCATTATCCCCGCACGGAATACTTCGACTTGGGCGACAGCGTCCTGTCGGGCAGGCTGATCACCGGAAAGATGATCACGGCCGCGCGGTACAGGAGCACGAGGATCGAGATGAAGCCCACAGTGACCGAGATCTCCCCGATGGACGGGAAGTACGACCCGAACGAATAGGGTGGCGTGTAGGCCACCACGAAGCAGTTGATGCGGTTCAGCATCACGCCACCCACGACCAGCGTCGCCGCGGTGAACAGCAGCGGCGGTGACTTCAGCACATGGGGGGAGAGGAACATCCGCAGCGGGATGACGACACCGAGGACGATCTCCGTCATGAAGAGCACGCTCGCCGTGTTCACGTGCATCAGGTAGACGAACGTCTCGCGCACGAACATGTCGCCGATCTTGAACGCGAGGTACACGCCGAGAATCGCCGGCATCATCCCGCCGAGCTTGCCGAGGATGCGCATCTCGGGCTTGAGGCCAAACGACCGCGCCGCGAGCAGCGACTCGAAGATGACCATGGGGAAGCCGACCGAGACAGCCGACAGCAGGAAGAGCAGCGGCAGGATGGGGGTCTGCCAGAGCGGGTGCATCTTGGGGCCGGCAATGACCATCAGCGTGCCCAGCGACGACTGGTGCAGCGTGGACAGTACCACGCCGGCGATGATGAACAGGAACATCGTCCGGGACAGCGTGCGGTCCATCAGGCGCAGCAGCCAGTCGACGGGCGCGTTGAGGCGCGCGAGCATACCCGGCAAGGCCACGCGACCCATGAAGCGCTCCGTCACGACCGGCAGGAACTCGATGTACAGGACCGTCATGTAGATCATCACGCAGATGCCGACCTCGAACAGCGCCGAGCTCCCGTTCCACATGACGAGGGGATGCCAGATGTAGTAGTACCGGCCGATGTCGATTGACACCGCCACCGCAACCATGGTGTAGCCGAGCATCGCCGTGAGGAGTGCGGGCCGGACCACCGCGTGGTATTCCTCGCGGTGCATCACGTGCCCGAGCGCCGCGGTGGTGAATCCGCCGGCCGCGAGCGCGACGCCGGCGGCCACGTCGATCCCGATCCAGATGCCCCACGGATACTGGTTGTTGAGGTGCGTCACCGAGCCGATGCCGAAGAGGAACCGGCCGGCGAGGAAGACGAGCCCGTTGACGGCGAGCACGAGGAGGACGATGACGCCGGGCGTGATGAACTTCTTCGTCATCGGAACTGGACGCATGAAGTGGTCCATGCCTATTTCTCCTCGTCGTCGCCGCGGTGCCGCGCGGTCCACATCATCGCGCCCAGCAGCGCGTACAGCGACACGGGGGGCACGAAGTAGGCGAAGATTCCGTGCTGGATGCTCTCGGACACGCCGGGCGCCGGCCGTTCCGCAAGCTTGGGGAATTGCAGATTCGCGAAGTCCGTGCCGGCGAGGTACAGCCAGTCGGTGCCACCCACCTCGAATTCGCCGAACACGTGCGACACGTAGCGATCCGGAAGGCGCCGCACGCGCTCCCGCGCCACGCGCACCAGTTCCTCACGCGGACCGTACGTCAGCGCCTCCACCGGGCACGTCTCGACGCACGCGGGGAGCAGCCCCGACTTGCGGCGCTCCGCGCAGAAGTCGCACTTGAGGATCTGCGGATTGAGCGCCTTCTGGTACTCGAACGCCGGGATCTGGAATGGACACGCCACCATGCAATAGCGGCAGCCGATGCACTTGTCGGTGTCCCAGATGACGGCGCCATTCTCCTCCTTGGAGAGCGCGCCGACGATACAGGCCGAAACGCATGCCGGATGATCGCAATGCATGCACTGGACCTTCACCGAGTATGGCAGCTTCGGATTCCCCGCATTCGGGTATCGGTTCACCACGGTGAGCGCCGTGTCGTCCGGCCGCCGCATCCGGTCGAACGGCGTCTTGTCCTCGTACGTTTCGAGGGGTGGCGTCTCCAGGCCGTGCGCTGTCTTGCAGGCCCACTCGCAGTTGCGGCAGCCAATGCAGACCGTGGTATCGACCAGCACGCCCATTCGACCGGGCGCGAGGATGTTGCGGGGTCCAGCGTGTGCCTCGGCCGGCGTCAGTCCTGTCACCGCCACGCCGATGGCCGTGCTGGCCTTGAGAAACGAACGGCGATTCGTCGTCTTCATCGGGAACCTTGCGTGTGACCGCTCGACAAGCAGTGAAGAGCGGACGTACCAAGGTTATGATGTGACGCGCGATGCGACTATCGCAGACCCGCTGACGTGGCGTAGGGTATTTCCTGCCCTTGCCGCCTACGGCGCGAGCCGACCGATCGTCCATCCCGCGGCACCGTCACGCGTATAGACGATGCGATCGTGGAGCCGGTCGGGGCCGCCCTGCCAGAATTCGAAGGTCTCGGGTATCACCCGAAAGCCGCCCCAGAAATCCGGCATGGGCACGTCGCCCGCCGCAAACTTCCGCTTGAGGGCTTCCCACTCCGCGAGGAGGACTTGCCGCGAGGAAATCGGCGAACTCTGCTTCGACGCCCAGGCACTGAGCTGGCTGTCGCGCGGACGGGTGAAGAAGTACTTCACCGCTTCGGCCGTGGAAAGCCGCTCCACCGCGCCGGTGATCTTGACCTGTCGCTCCAGCAGCAGCCACGGAAAGAGCAGCGCGGCGTGCGGATTTTCCTTCAGCTGGCTGGCCTTGCGGCTCTCGAGGTTCGTATAGAAGACAAACCCGCGCGCATCGAAATTCTTCAGCAGCACCGTCCGCACGAGCGGGCGAGCGTCGGCCCACGCCGTGGCGAGGCTCATCGCGTTCGGTTCCACGACCTGCGCGCCGACGGCGTCGCGGAACCATGCGGTGAACTGCTCGACGGGATCGGCGTTCATCTCCGATTCGCGCAGGGCGCCCAGGTTGTACTGCCGGCGCATCGCGGCGACGTCGGGAACGGGGAGAATGGGAGAGCTCATGGGTTGTGCGCGGAGTATGCAGCGGCTCCGGGACCTGGGCAAGTGAATCAGGACCCAATCCACTGCGATCGCGCCAAGTCACCCCCGCGACTTCTTCAGGAACGGCTTCAGCACGTCCATCAGGTCGGGCTTGCCGATCTCCTGCAGCTCGTAGCGCACCCGCACGGTCGGCTTCCGGATCTTGATGAGCCGGCTCAGGTCGATGGGCGTGCCGATGATCACCGCGTCGCAGGGCACCGCATTGATCGTCTTCTCGAGGTCCTTCACCTGCTTGTCGCCGTAACCCATCGCCGGCAGGAGCGTGCCGATGTTCGGGTACTTCCGGAACGTGTCGGTGATGGTGCCCACCGTGTACGGCAGCGGGTCCACGATTTCCGCGGCGCCGAACTTCTCCGCGGCCACCACGCCAGCGCCGAACTTCATCTCGCCGTGGGTGAGCGTCGGACCATCCTCGACCACCAGCACGCGCTTGCCGGTGATGTGCTCGGGATGATCGACGAGGATCGGCGACGCGGCCTCGATGATCGTGGCCCGCGCGTTCACCTTCCGGATGTTCCGCCGCAGCGCGTTGACAGCCTGGCTGTCGGCGCTGTCCACCTTGTTGATGATGACGACATCGGCGAGCCGCAGGTTGATGCCGCTCGGGTAGTAGGTCAGTTCATTGCCGACGCGCAGCGGGTCGGCCACCACGATGTGCAGGTCGGGCGTGTAGAAGGACGTGTCGTTGTTGCCGCCGTCCCAGAGGATCACATCGGCTTCCGCCTGCGCCTGCTCGAGTATGTCGGCGTAGTCCACGCCCGCGTAGATGATGGTGCCGCTCACGATGTGCGGTTCGTATTCCTCGATTTCCTCGATCGTGCATTCGTGCTTTCGGAGGTCGGCGATGGACGCGTACCGCTGCACCCGCTGCTTCTCCAGGTCCCCATAGGGCATCGGGTGCCGGATGGCCGCGACCTTCAGGCCGTGCGCCTGCAGGATGGCGGCGATGCGGCGGGTGGTCTGGCTCTTGCCGCTCCCCGTGCGTACGGCACACACGGAGATCACCGGCTTGGTGCTCTGCAGCATCGTCTCGGCGGCGCCCAGCATCTTGAAGCTGGCGCCGGCCGCGTTGACGATCGAACCGCGGTCCATCACATAGGCGTAGGGCACGTCGCTGTACGCGAACACCACTTCATCGACCTTCTGCTTGCGGATGACCGACTCGAGCTGGTCCTCGGGAAGGATCGGGATGCCCTTCGGGTAGTGCTTGCCGGCGAGCGACGCGGGATAACGCCGGCCGTCGATGTTCGGGATCTGGGTGGCAGTGAAGGCGACCACCTCGTACCTGGCATCGTTGCGGTAGACGACGTTGAAGTTGTGGAAGTCGCGCCCGGCGGCGCCCATGATGACCGTACGTATGCGTTGCATGCGCTCCTCAGTTGATGGCTAACCTGCGATGACCTTCTTGATGCGCTCGAATGCCCAGTCGATCTCTTCGCGCGTGATCACGAGCGGCGGTGCGAGGCGGATGACGTGGTCGTGCGTCTCCTTGCAGAGCAGACCCTCGTCCTTGAGCCGTTCGCAATAGGGACGGGCGAGGACGGTCAGCTCGAGGCCGATCCACAGGCCGCGTCCGCGCACGTCCTTGATGAGCGGACTGCGGAGCGTGCGGAGTTTCGTGAGGAAGTACTCGCCCAGCTCGGCGGATCGCTGCACCAGCTCCTCATCCACGAGCACCCTGAGCGCCGCGCGGGCCACCGCACACGCCAGCGGGTTGCCGCCGAACGTGCTGCCATGATCGCCGGGCTTGAAGACACCCAGCACATCGCGCCGCGACAGGACGGTCGAGATGGGGTAGTACCCTCCCGACAGCGCCTTGGCGATGATCACCATGTCGGGCTCGACGTCCTCCCACTGGTGGGCGAACAGCTTGCCGGTACGGCCGAGCCCCGACTGGATCTCGTCGACGATTAGCAGCACGTTGTTCCGCTTGCAGATCGCCTCGGCCGCCTTGAGGTATCCGGCCGGCGGTATGATGATGCCCGCCTCGCCCTGGATGGGCTCCACGAGGAACGCCGCCGTGTTCGGCGTGATGGCCGCGTCGAGTGCCGCCGCGTCGCCGAAGGGGATGAGCTTGAACCCGGGCGTCAGTGGTCCGAAGCCATCCTTATACTGTGGTTCGGAGGAGAAACTGATGATGCTGATCGTCCGCCCGTGAAAGTTTCCATTGCAGGCGATGATCTCGGCCTTGTCCGCCGGAATGCCCTTCACGGTATAGCCCCACTTGCGGGCCGCCTTGAGCGCCGTTTCCACCGCCTCGGCGCCGGAGTTCATGGGCAGGGCCATGTCCATTCCCGTGAGGTCGTGCAGGTCCTTGTAGAGCAGGGCCAGCTGGTCGTTGCGGAACGCGCGGGAGGTCAGCGTGACGCGAGCGGCCTGCTCCAGCATTGCCGCCAGGATGCGCGGATGGCAGTGGCCCTGGTTGACCGCCGAGTACGCCGCCAGGCAGTCCAGGTAGCGCTTGCCGTCCACGTCGTACACCCACACCCCTTCGGCGCGTTCGATGACGACGTCGAGCGGATGGTAGTTGTGCGCGCCGTACTGATCCTCGAGGTCGATGAATTCCTGGCTGCGGTTTGCGGTGATGGGCATGAGAAGGTACCGGTGAGGGACTGGTGCGTGTCCTATTCGCTTTCCCAGAGCAGCGTCAGCAGCGCCATCCGGACGAAGAGGCTGTTGGCGGCCTGCTTGAAGTACAGGGCCCGCGGATCGTCGTCGACATCCTTGGAGATCTCGACCGTGCGCGGCAGGGGATGCAGGATCATCGCATCCGGCTTCATGGTATGCAGCAGCCGCGCGTCGATGGTGTAGCGCGAGAGCGCGGCGTGATCGGCGACCCGGTCGGGGCGGATGCGCGTCTGGTAGATGACGTCGACGTCGCCGGCGATCGGCGCGACGTCGTGGAGCACGTCGTACCACACATGATGCTCGTCGAGATGCGCCAGGATGTCGGGGCGCATCTGCACTTCGGGCGGGCTGACGAAGTGGATCTTGACGCGGTCGAACTTGCTCAGCAGGTACGCCAGCGAACGCGCGGTGCGGCCGCGGTCCAGCTCCCCGACGATGGCGATCGTCAGGCCGTCGAGCGACCGGCGTTCGCGGTAGATCGTGTAGAGGTCGACGAGCGCCTGCGTGGGATGCTGGCCGCTGCTGCCGTCCCCGGCGTTGATGACCGGCACCGGCGACACCAGCGCCGCCCGCCGCGCCCCGCCCTCCTCGGTGGGCCGCAGCACGATGACGTCGCAGAACGACCCGATGATGCGGATGGTGTCTTCCAGCGGCCCGCCGTCCATCTCGGACGAGAAGACGCGCGCGTGCTCGGTGGACAACACGCGGCCACCCAGGCGGTACATCGCGGCCTCGAACGAGAACCGCGTGCGCGTGGAGGGCTCGTAGAAGAGCGACGCCATGATCTTGCCGGAGTAGTCGCGGGTGCCGCCGCGCGCGACGAGACGCTCCATGTGCCGCGTCCGCTCGAACAGCTCCATCAGGAACGGCACGGTGAACTGCTGTGATTCGAGAACGTGCTGGAGTTTCATGGTGGCCCCCGTCACTCGCGCACGATGTGTGTGCCTGCATCTCCCCGAACCGCATCGCACAGGCGTTCGTGGGAGGTGATGATCACTTCCGTGCCGCCATCGCGCAGGAACCGCAGGGCCGACTCGACCTTGGGGCCCATGCTGCCGGGCGGAAACTGCCCCTCGGCGTGGTACCTGCCGAGTTCTCCGGCCGTGACGCGTGCCAGCGGCCGCTGGGTCGCCTTGCGGTGATCCAGGCAGACGCATTCGACGTCGGTGGAGATGATGAAGAGGGCCGACTGCAGGTGCGACGCGAGGAGCGCCGACGACCGGTCCTTGTCGATGACGGCCTCGACGCCGCGCAATGCGCGCCCCTCGCGCACCACGGGAATTCCACCGCCGCCCACCGCGACCACCAGCACGCCACTCTCCGTGAGGCGCCGGATGACGGTCTCCTCGATGATCTCGACCGGCTCGGGCGATGGCACGACGCGCCGGAATCCCCGCGCGGGATCTTCCACCAAGTGCCAGCCGAACTGCGTTCGCCGCTCCGCCGCATCCTGCGCCGAGTAGAACGGGCCAATGGGCTTGGTGGGACGCCCCATGGCCGGGTCCAGCGGTGACACCACCACCTGGGTGAGCACGGTCGCCACCGGCATGTCGAGCCCGGCGTCGGCCAGCGCGCCCCAGAGCGACTGCTGCAGCAGGTAGCCAATCTCTCCCTGGGTGGTTGCGTCGCAGACGTCGAGCTGATGGGTGTAGACGTGGTCCGCCGACCGTTCCGATCGCAACAAGGCCGCGCCGACCTGCGGGCCGTTGCCGTGCGTGACGACGACGTTGAAGCCCAGGCGGATGACCTGGACGATGGCCTGGGCCGTCCGTCGCGCGTTGGCGCGCTGCTCGGCAATGGTCCCCTTCTCACCAGCGCGGATGAGCGAGTTCCCGCCGACGGCAATCACCGCAGTCTGCGCCACGGCCGGCTACCTCATGAGCTCGAGCATGATCGCCTTCTGCGCGTGCAGGCGGTTCTCGGCCTCGTGGTAGACGACGGAACGCGGCGAGTCGATGACCTCGTCGGTCACCTCGTCGCCGCGATGCGCCGGCAGGCAGTGCATGAAGATGGCGTCCGGCCTGGCCCGCCCGAACAGCGCGGCGTTCACCTGGTATGGCCTGAAGATTTCCTTGCGTGCCTCGCTCTCCGATTCCTGGCCCATGCTCGCCCAGGCGTCGGTGTACACCACGTCGGCATCGGCCACAGCTTCTGCCGGATCATCGGTGATGAGGCAGGTGGACCCGGTCTTCGCACCCTCGGTGCGCGTCCACGCGGTCACCTCGGGCCTCGGCTGGTAGCCGGCCGGCGCGCCGATGGCGATGTGGACACCGAACCGGGCGGCCGCGAACATCAGCGAATTCGACACGTTGTTGCCATCGCCGACGTACGCGAGCCTCAGTCCCTCGAGCCGACCCTTGATCTCGGCAATCGTCAGGAAGTCCGCCATCGCCTGGCACGGATGGCTGAAGTCGGTGAGCCCGTTGATGACCGGGATATCGGCATGGGCCGCCATCTGCTCCACGATGTCGTGGCCGAAGGTGCGGATCATGATGCCCTGCACCATGCGCTCGAGATTCTTGGCGACATCGCGGAGCGACTCGCGCTTGCCCAGGTTGATCTCGGCGGGCGACAGGTAAACGGAGAATCCGCCCAGCTGCTGGATGCCCACGTCGAAGCTCACACGCGTGCGCAGCGAGGGCTTCTCGAAGATGAGGGCGAGCGTCTTGCCCTTGAGCGATTCGGCGAACTTGCCCGGAGTGGCCTTGATGTGGCGGGCAAGGTCGAGCAGGGACCGCAGCTCGTCGCCGTCGAAATCACGGATGGTCAGGAAGTCCTTGGCTCGCATGACACGCCCTCCGGGTAAACGAACAGGCAAGCTCCTGTTCGAGTAGCCAGCGTGTCGGGCCGACAAGCCGTCTCGCCCGTAACATGGCAGTGGGCGAGAAGAGCCGGAGACAAACCCGGCGTGCCATTAGTTTGCGTCCAAGTGAGCCGAAAAAGATAGACGGAGAAAGCCGACAGCCCTGTAGGAAGACGTTGGGGGACGGCATTGTTATGCAGAGCGAATCGCTCGACCATTTCCCGGAGCGTACACGAGGTCGTGAGGCGAAGAGGGCCAGTCGCGGCGGCCCCGCTCGGTTCATCGTTGCGGGGGACCAGCGCGTATTTATTGGATACGGCGTTTGACCGGTTCGTCGCAGATACCGGGGGGCCGCCGAGCTGAAGGTTCCCCTCCCCACCGCACGGGAGTCCCGAGATGCTGTCCACGCGTTCCATCCGCGCCCTCGCACTGCTCGTCGCCGCCGGCGTCACGGCGCAGGCACAGGCCCAAGCACAGGACGATGCCAAGCTCATCGCCAGGGCGCACGCCATTCATGCCAAGGCGATCAAGATCGACACGCACGTCGACATCAACCCGGCGCAGATGATCGGCCCTCCGCCCAACTACGTCACCGGCATCGAGCGCAATAAGGTGGACCTGCCCAAGATGGAGAAGGACGGGCTCGACGCCGTCTTCTTCAGCATCTACGTGGGGCAGCGGCAGGACTTCTCCGACAGCGGCTACGTCCGCGCCTACGCCGGCGACATCGAGAAGTTCGACGCGGTGCACACGCTTGCCGAGAAGATGGCGCCGGACCGCATCGAGATTGCGTACACGGCAGCCGACGTGCGGCGCATCCACCAGGCCGGCAGAAAGGTGGCGCTGATGGGTGTCGAGAACGCGTACGGCATCGGCACGGACATCACGCGGGTGAAGACGTTCTACGATCGCGGGGCACGGTACATCTCGCTCTCGCACGACGGCCACAACCAGCTGACCGACTCGGGCACCGGCGAGACTGATGGCGTCTGGAAGTGGAACGGCATGAGCCCGCTCGGCCGGCAGGTGGTGGAAGAAGCCAACCGGCTCGGCATGATGATGGACATCTCGCATCCGTCCAAGCAGAGCAACCTGCAGGTGATGGCGATGTCGAAGGCACCGGTGATCGCCAGCCATTCCGGCGTGCGCGCGCTCTGTGACCAGCGCCGCAACCTCGACGACGAGCAGTTGCTGGCGCTCAAGAAGAACGGCGGTGTGGTGCAGCTGGTGGCACTGGGCAGCTTCGTGAAGACCCCCATTCCCGACTCGCCGGAGCGGGCGGCGGCCGTAGCGCAGCTGCGGAAGCAGTTCGGCATGGGACGCGGCGCCGGGCAGGCCGCTGGTCAGGCCGCCGGGCAGGCCGCTGGCCAAGCCGCGCCGCGCGCCGCGCAGCAGAGCGATTCGGCGCGGGCGCTGTACCGGCAGAAGCAGGCTGAGCTCGACGCCAAGTTCCCGCCATCGCCGCGGGCGACCGTGAAGGACTTCGTGAACCACATCGACTACGCGGTCAAGCTGATCGGCGTGGACCACGTGGGCATCAGTTCCGACTTCGACGGCGGTGGCGGCGTGGACGGCTACGACAACGCCAGCGAGTCGTTCAACGTGACGCTGGAACTGGTGCGCCGCGGCTACAGCGAGAAGGACATCATTGCCATGTGGGGGGGCAACCTCCTGCGGGTGATGGAGCAGACGGAAAAGGTTGCGAAGCAGATCCAGGCTGGGCGGTAGGCGGATGCCACAAATCCCGGGCGCGTTCGAACGAGTGGTGGCCGGCTGTCGCACGGAACGTGCGCTGATCCTCGCCTGCGTCGCCGGCTTCGCCTTCTCGGCAAACTATACCAATCACGCGCCACTGGTGCCCTTGCTGCAGGCGCAGTTCACGTTCTCCAAGGCGCTCGCGGGACTGCTGACCTCGGGCATCTTCCTGACCCATGCACTGATGCAGGTGCCGGGAGGACATCTGGCTGACCGGTTCGGCGGCAAGCGCGTGTTGCTCATGGCGCTTGCCGTGGTCGCCGGCGGCAACGCAGGCCTCGCGCTTTCCACGAGCTACGCCCAGTTGCTCGGGTGGAAGATTGTCGTGGGGTTGGGCACGGGCACCTCGTTCGTCGCGGCCGCACGATTCCTCACCGCGGCCACACCGGTCGCCCGGCTGGCGCGCGCGCAGGGCATCTACGGCGCGTCAATCCTGGCCGGGTCGGGGTTCGTCATCTTCGCGTTGCCCCGCATCGCGGCTCATGTCGGCTGGACCGGCGCCTTCTGGTCGACGGTGGCGGTGGCACTGCTCGCGGCCGCCCTGTGGCTGGCGTTCGCCAAGTCGCCAAGCCCAGTGGCGCATCCGCCGAGTCACCTGCTCGAGATGCTCACGCACGGGCAGCTCTGGCTGCTGGGCCTGGTGCAAATGGCGTCGTTCGGGCTCGTCATCGTCATCGGCTCCTGGGTGACGCTGCTGCTCACGACCAACCTCGGCCTCGCGCCCAAGACCGCGGGGGCGCTGGGCTCGCTGGTGCTGCTGCTTGGCATTGTGTCGCGCCCCCTCGGCGCGCATTTCGTGGGCACAATGGGCGTGCGTCCGCTGCTCGCGCTGAGTCTGCTGCTCAACGCCGCTGCCTGTTTCGCGATGGCGGCGTTCTCGCATTCATTCACGGTGACTGCGGCGGGAATCCTCGCGCTCGGCGTTGGCTGCGGACTTCCGTACGCCGCGCTCTTCACGCGCGCGGCGGCGCTCTTTCCCGGACGCGCCGGCGCCGCCATGGGCCTGGTCAACATGCTGGGGATCGTGATGATCCTCATCGGCGCGCCGCTGGTCGGGCGGCTCGCGGACGTCACTCGCACGTTTACGTCGAGTTTTGTCGCGCTCGGCGCGTTCTCCCTGGCAATCCTGCTGACGTCACAGTTCATTCACGCCGAGGCGGCGCCGGCGAGGTAGCGCCCGCTGCGTGGCACGGGCCAAGCCGTATCTACCGCGATGCAGCGAGGAGCCTATTGACTCCGCGAAACTCCGGCTACTACGGCACGTCCGATGGAGTTCAGCGCCCGTCGGGGACCTTGGTCTTTTCGATCGGTCCCGCGGCGCTGCGGCGGACATCGAAGACTCCATTCAGGAAGTCCAGGTGCAGCCGTGAGGCCAGCGCGACGTCGGCGCCGAGCACTCCGTCGAATCGCACGAAGGTCCACATCTTGTCCGGCGCCACCGGGACGTTGCTCAGCGAAATGGCGTGATCGCCGTCGCTGAGCGCGATCTGGCGCGCCACCCACGCGGTGGGCTGTTCCTGGCCGCCCAGTCCGCTGATCGTCCCGCGACGCATCGCCACGGGCGTACGCGGCTGCTTGTGCAGGAAACCCGCCGTCACGAACGTGACCTCGGCGCCGGTGTCGAGTCCGAACAGCGCCGGCGTTCCGTCGGCGGTGATGAGCCGGACGACCGGATACCCGATCCAGAACAGGTTTGGCACCGCCCCGGGATCGCGCTTCGGACGCTGCAGCGTGATCGTGTTGGCCTGCGCATCGATGGTCACGTCGAGCAGCCGCAGGAGGTCGGTGCCGATCACGCCGTCGATGTCCACCGACTCGCGCACGCCATTCACCGTGCGGAGGTCGAGGCGCAGCGCCCCGCGGTTGACGAGCGCCGCGCCAAGCCCGCGCGCCACCACCTTGCCGATGGAAAGGGAATCGATGTACGCGGCGCGCGCCGGGATGTGGCCCGCGATGACGCTGAGCGCGAGCGTGTCGCGTGCCGCCAGGAGGGCGCCCGACTGCACGGCCGCCTCGGCCGAGAGCACCGTCATGCTCGCCCCCGTGTCGAGCCAGAACTCATGCTCGTGCCCGTTGATGCGCACGGTGACGATCGGCGTGCCGAAGGCGCTTCGGCGAAGGGGCAGGACCACCGGCGCGTCGGGAATCTCGATGAGCGGAGCGGGCACGCCGGACAGCGCGCGTCCCCAGCGCTCGACGCCCGACTGCGCCTCGAGGGAATCCGGGTGCACCGCGCTGTCCGGGGCCGCGCCAATGCCGGCAAGCGCCGGCCAGTCGGACTGCCACGACAGCGCCATGGTGAGTCCGATGCGCGAGCGCGCACGGACGTTGGCGTCGGTGGCGTTGAAATGCAGTACGCGAAACGCAATGGCCGCACCTTCCGGATCGCTCGCCATCAGCATCTTCAGTGCGACCGCGAAGGTGCGTTCATCCACGCTGCGGGCGGCCCGCTCGGCGCCCGGCACGTCCAGTATGGCGATGCGGTCCCAAAAGTCGAGCGCGTCGCTGGCGCGCTGTCGCGCCTTCCACCGTCCAGGGTCGACGCTGACCGTGACCGACCCCTCGACGGTATCGACGGCGACGGGCTGCGCCGTGCGGCCTTCCACGATCGCGTCGGCGGGAAGCAGCGGCGCGCCACTGCGGCACGAGGCGGCGGCGATGGTGAAGACGACAAACAGGGTCGACGGGCGTCGCATTCGGTGTGCGGGACGGGAGTACGGCTGCTGCACCACAGTACGATGCGGACACGCGGGAGGTGTCGCCACTCGCGCAGCACGGCCGCCCGGGTCTTAGAATTGGGCGTCACCTCAACATCACGGAGTCGCATCCATGACCACCCCTGCCCCGGCCATCGTCGGCATGCCGCTTGCCGCGGTCGACACGCCTGCGCTGATCCTCGACCTGGACGCCTTCGAGCGCAATGTGGCGCGCATGGCCGATGCCCTGCGCGGCACACCCCTGCGCCTGCGCCCGCACGCGAAGAGCCACAAGTGCGCCGAGATCGCCTTGCGCCAGATGGCGGCGGGCGCCGTGGGCGTGTGCTGCCAGAAGGTGAGCGAGGCCGAAGCGCTGGTGGCGGGTGGCGTCACCAACGTGCTCATATCGAATGAAGTGGTGGGCGCCGGCAAGCTCGATCGCCTGGCCGTGCTGGCGCGCACGGCAAAGATCGCCGTCTGCGTCGATGCGGCCGAGAACGTGGCGCAGCTGGATGCGGCGGCGGCGCGTGCCGGGGTCCGGCTGGACGTGCTGGTGGAGATCAACGTGGGCGGCAACCGCTGCGGCGCCGAGGCGGGCGCTCCGGCGCTGGCACTCGCGCGCGCCATTGCGGCCAGCCACAACCTGCGCTTTGCCGGGCTGCAGGCATACCACGGCAGTGTACAGCACGTGCGCAGCGTCGCTGACCGGCGCGACGCGATCAGCGGTGCGGTGGAGCGGGCACGCTCAACGCGCGAGCTGATAGAGCAGAGCGGCATTTCCTGCGAAACGGTCACCGGCGCCGGCACCGGCAGCTTTCCGCTGGAACTCGCGAGCGGTGCCTATGACGAGTTGCAGCCCGGTTCATACATCTTCATGGATGCCGATTACAACCGCAACGAGTTCGACGCCGCCTGGCCGCCGTTCGAGCAGAGCCTCTTCGTGTGGACCACGGTGATGAGCCGGCCGGCGGCGACGCAGGCCGTGGTGGATGCCGGGCTCAAGGCCTCCGCTTTCGATTCGGGCATGCCACAGGTGTGGCAGCGGCCGGGGCTGGAATACGTCAACGTGTCGGACGAGCACGGCGTGCTGGCCATCGCGCCCGGGGCGCAGGCGCCCGCCTTGGGGGACAAGCTGCTGCTGGTACCGGGCCATTGTGACCCCACCGTCAACCTGTACGACTGGTTCGTCTGCGTGCGGCGCGGCGTGGTGGAGGCGCTCTGGCCGGTCAGCGCCCGGGGGGCGATGAGGTGATGCCGGTACGAACGCACGCCACGCATGATTGCCTCTCATGCGTGGCGTGCGTTGCGCTCACTGCCGTTGACTAGTGTTCGTTCATCCAGACGTCGTCGAGCACCTTCACCTGCTTGGTGAACGTCTTGCCATTCGCCGTCAGGATGACGTTGTACGTGCCCGCCTCGATGCCGCCGCCGCCACCGCCGCCGAAGCCGCCGCCGCCCGCGCCGCGGCCACCGGTGCTGGCGGTGCAACTCGTGCTGGGCGGGCCGGCGTTGCCACCGAAGCCGCCGCCACCACCACCGCCGCCTAAGCCGCCGCGGCCGCCCGCCGGGGCCAGCATCGGCGCAACCAGTGACCACTGCACGCGGTTGATCCCTGCGCTCCCCGGACCGGTGCTCGTGCAGAGCGTCCGGCCGGCGGCGTCAGTGACCGATACCTTCACGTCACCGGTGGCGGCGGTCTTGAGCCAGTAGCTCACCGTCGTGCCCTTCGGCGCGTTCTCGCCAATGAATAGCTGCTGCCCACCTGAATGCTGCTGGATCTGCCGGTCGCTCAGGTAGTTGATTGCCGGTCGCAGGTCGAACAGGTGCACCTCGGCGTCGCGCACCGCCGGCGTGAGCTGCTGGAGCGGCGTGATGTCGTCGGCAATGAAGATGCTGCGGCCGTGCGTGGCGATGATGAGGTCATTGTCGCGCGGATGCACGAGGATGTCGTCGGTGCGCACCGTGGGATAGTTGTTCATGAACTTCTCCCAGTGCGCGCCGCCGTCGAGCGAGGCGTACAGCCCGAACTCCGTGCCGACGTACAGCAGGTCGCGGTTCTTCGGGTCCTCGCGCACCACCTGCACGTTGCCGGACGCCGGCAGGCCGGTGACGATCGCCTTCCACGTCTTGCCGTAGTCCTTGGTCACGAACACGTAGGGCTTGAGGTCGTCGCTGCGGTGACCGTCCACCGCCGCGTAGGCGGCGCCGGCTTCGAAGTGCGATGCCTCGACGCGTGAGAACCAGTAGTCGTGGTTCGCCGGCAGGCCGACGATGTTCTTGCCGACTTCGGCGAAGGTCACGCCGCCGTCGCGGCTCACCTGGAGCAGTCCGTCGTCGGTGCCGGCCCACACCACGCCCGGCATCACCGGCGACTCGCTCACCGAGACGATCGTGCTGTAGCTCACCACTCCGTCGTTCTTCGAGAGCTGCGCCTGGTCGCCCGGCGCGCCCATGAGGGCCACCTTGCAGCGGTCCACCTGCCTGGTGAGGTCGGCGCTCGCCACCCAGTGATCGCCGCGATCGACCGACTTGAAGAGCCGGTTGCCACCCAGCCACACGACGTTGCCGGCGTGCGGCGAAAGCAGGAACGGTGTATTCCAATTGAAACGATAGGCGTCGCCAAGTTGCGAGTTGACGACGTTGGCCGCCGCCGCGCCGCCGCGACCGCCGCCACCACCACCGCCACCGCCCACGCGGCCGTCTACGCACGCCGGCGATGCGCCGGGAGCGGCAGCGGCTCGCGCGCCACCGGCCCCCCCGGTGCCCCCGGCCCCCCCGGCAGCCCCCGCCGCACGCATCGGGGCGGGTCGGATGCTCTTCTGCTGCCCTGTGGAGAGGTCGAAA
>Ga0209014_10000432_pt1 | contig 24240 bp, 20 predicted proteins | sample BarGraNGADG00212_FD_184491 | JGI IMG/M metagenome (GOLD analysis project Ga0209014, IMG submission 184491) | Arctic peat soil microbial communities from Barrow, Alaska - Barrow Graham LP Ref core NGADG0002-212 (SPAdes) (version 2) | ecosystem: Environmental > Terrestrial > Soil > Wetlands >...
CAACTATGGCGCCTCGATAGGGTGCACGCTTGACCAGTCCCTCAGCTTCGAGGCGCGAGAGTGCTTCACGGATCGGTATCCGACTCACCCCCAGCTGTTCGGAAAGCCCATTCTCCTTGAGCCGAGCCCCGGGCGCGAGTTGGCCAGAAAGGATAGCACTCCGAATCCGATGAGCAACCTGGTCGGAAGTGGATCTGGGACCTTCTATGCGCTCGATGCTCTCCAAGTCATTTGCCAATCTAGTTCGCCTCTCAGATGGCGCGGTCCCGACCAACGTTCGCGGGCAACTGCGCCGCACCGTAGCCAAAGACAGCCCTGGAACTCGCGGTGAGCCTCTAGCTCCAATCTCTTGGAGCAAACCGTCCGCTCACAACTCCCCAGGCTAACGCAACGGCTCATCGCAGTCAGGAGTGCGCATATTGCATATAGTATACTTTAGCCACGTATATCCTAATGCTCGCTCCGGCCCAATGTCAATTTGCGACACTGCCGCGCCAACCTTGTACCCCAGACCATGACACCCGGTCTCTTCTTAGCCCAGCCGCTCCTTCGCCAGCTGCACCACCTCCTCCAGGGTGTTGCCCACCGGCACACCGGCCTCCTCGAACGCTTTCACCTTCGCCTGGGGGGTTCCCGTCCCGCCGGAGATGATCGCCCCGGCGTGCCCCATCCGCTTGCCCGCGGGCGCCGACCTCCCAGAGATGAAGGCCACCACCGGCTTGGGGTAGCTCGTCTCCTTGATGTAAGCGGCGGCGGTCTCCTCGTCGGAGCCGCCGATCTCCCCGATCAGCACCACAATCTTTGTTCCATCGTCATCCCGGAACAGCTTGAGCGCGTCGATGAAACGGGTGCCGATGATCGGGTCGCCGCCGATCCCGATGCAGGTGGAGACCCCCATTCCCATATTGGTGATGTGGTCGCAGGTCTCATAGGTCAGGGTGCCGCTGCGAGAGATCACTCCAATGGATCCCTCGCGGTAAACCTCCGCCGGCATGATCCCCACTTTCGCCTCGCCGGGGCTGATCAACCCGGGGCAGTTGGGGCCGATGAGTCGAACCCCCTTCGGCCTGATGTAGTTGACCACGCGCACCATGTCCAGTGTGGGAATGCCGTCGGTGATGCACACCACCAGCTTCACCCCCGCATCCGCCGCCTCCACCACCGAGTCGGCCGCGAAGGGGGCGGGGACGAAGACGATGGAGGTGTTGGCGTCGGTGGCCTTCACGGCCTCTGCCGCGCTCTCGAAGACCGGCACGCCGTTCTGCACCGTGCCACCCTTGCCGGGGGTCACGCCGGCCACCACCTTGGTGCCGTACTCGATCATCTTTCCGCTGTGAAAGGCACCCTCACGCCCCGTTATTCCATGCACCACGACGCGAGTGTCTTTGTTGATCAGAACCGACATCGTCTATCCTCCCCAGCCCTTCACCAGCTCGATGATCTTCTGGGCGGCCTCCTGCGCCGTTGCGGCCGGGATCAGGTTGGTGCCCTTCAGCAACTCCCGCCCCTCGGCCGCCTTCGTGCCGGACATCCGGATCACTATGGGCACCTTGATATCCATGGTCCCGGTCGCGTCGATGATCCCCTTGGCCACCTCATCGCAACGGACGATGCCCCCAAAGATGTTGAACAGTACCCCCCTGACGTTGGGGTTCATCAACACCAGCCCCAGGTCCTGGCGCACCGTCTCGGCCTTGGCGCCGCCCCCCAGGTCGCAGAAGTTGGCGGCCTTCCCGCAGTTGCGGCTCAGGATATCCAGCGTGGTCATCACCAGGCCGGCGCCGTTTCCGATTACCCCAATATTCCCATCCAGACGCACGTAAGCGACTCCCAGCTTCGCCGCCTCGGCCTCGATGGGGTCTGCCTCCGAGACCTCCCGGTACTTCAGCAGCTCCTTCTGCCGGAAAAGGGCGTTGTCGTCCACATCGAACTTGCCGTCCGCCGCCACCACCTTGCCGTCGGCCGTCACAATCAGCGGGTTGATCTCTGCCAGCGATGCGTCCGACGTCAGAAAGACGTTGTACAGCTTGCGGATCACAGCCGCTATCTCTCGAGACACCCTGGGATCCAGGGCAGCCCGGGCCACCAGATCTCGCAGCTGGAAATCCCACGGCCCCCAGGCCGGATCGATGTGCAGCTTGGCGATCTTCTCCGGCTGGGTTGCGGCGACCTCCTCGATGTCCACCCCACCCATGCTGCTGAGCATCGCGATCGCCTTGTCCGCGTTCCGGTCGATGGTGATCCCCAGGTAGTACTCGGCGGCGATGTTCTGGGCCTCCTCCACCAGGGCGTAGTTCACCGTGAAGCCCTTCAGCGGCCTGCCCAGCATCCCGGCCGCGTACTGCCTGGCCTCGGCCGGTGTGTTTGCCAGCTTGATCCCGCCGGCCTTTCCGCGACCACCCACGTGTACCTGCGCCTTCACCACCACCCGGCCCAGCCGTTCGGCGACCCGGGCAGCGTCCTCGGGATCCTGTACCACCTCTCCCTGAGGCACCGAGATCCCACCCTGGGCGAACACCCTCTTCGCCTGAAACTCATACAGTTTCAACTCTGCTCTCCCCCAACCGCCGGCTTGACAACACAGAGAGACGGCCTTTGTGACTCGTGATTACGCGGGCTTTGCCTCGCTGATCAGCGTCTCCGCGGCCTCGAAGCCGGCCTGGAGCGCCTTCCTGTTGACCTCTTCGGTCCCCTTGGGAACCCGATCCATCACCGCCTTGATCAGCGCTTCCCGGGATACGATGCCGGTCAGGGTGTTGATCGCACCAATGGCCACTATGTTGGCCACGATGTCCATCCCCACCTTCTCCCGCGCCAACTGCGTTATGGGCAGCAGAAATACCGTGCCCTCCACCGCAGGCGGGTTGGTGACGTATGTGGAGTCGTAGATCACCGTTCCGCCCGGCTTCAGGTGAGCCACGTACTTGCTGGCCGCGGCCTGATTGAATACGAAAAGGATGTCCGGGTTCTCCACCTCGGGGTAGTCGATCTCCTCGTCGCTGATGATCACGTCGGAGCGGGATGCACCACCCCGAGACTCGGGACCGTACAGCTGGCTGGAGACTACGTTCCGGCCCTCGTAGATGCCCGCGGCCTCCGCCAGGATCAGCCCCATCAGCACCAACCCCTGCCCGCCAGAGCCGCCCAGAGATACCTCAAGAGTCCTAGACATACTCACCTGCCTTCCGAGAAGCCTTCAGCCGCACCTGGTGGTATAGGGTCTCGTAGGCTGGTCGCTCCCCCTCGTACAGCACGCCGGTGAGCAGTTTGCCCTTGGCCTCTTCCGGGTTCCGCTGGGCCACGCGCATCGGGACGGTGATTTCCTTCTGCTTCAGCAGCATCTGCACGGGCCCACCCTGGCGGTTCATCCGGCCGAAGTACACGGGGCACTGGGACACCGCCTCCACGAAGGAGAAGCCGGTGTGCTGCAGCGCCTTGGCGAAGGTGTCGATCAAGTCGGGCATCCGCACCGGCGCCACCCTCCCAACAAAGGTCGCTCCGGCTGCCTGTGCAAGAGCACACAGGTCGAACCCGGGCTCGGCATCCCCATAGGGCGCCGTCGTCGCCATGGAGTCCACAGGCGTCGTCGGTGAGTACTGGCCGCCCGTCATGCCGTAGATCTGGTTGTTGATCACCAGCGCCGTCACGTCGATGTTGCGGCGCGCGGCGTGGATCAGGTGGTTTCCTCCAATTGCCGAGCAGTCCCCGTCACCCATGATGACTATCACGTTCAGCTCGGGCTTCGCCAGCTTGATCCCCGTGGCAAAGGCCAGCGCCCGCCCGTGAGTCGTGTGGAGGGTGTCGAAGTTCATATATCCGGTGGCCCGGCTGGAGCAGCCGATGCCGGACACGATCACCGTCTTATCCTGATCCAGCCCCACCTTGTCTATTGCCCTAATGGCACCGTTCACGATCTGCCCGATGCCACACCCGGGGCACCAGATGTGGGGGAGCCGGTCGACTCGTAGATACTTGGCCGCCAGCGCGTTAGCCATGCTGCATCACCCCCTCGATCCCGCTGAGCACCTGGCCGGTCGTGATCAGCATTCCATCGTGCCGGTTCACCTGAGTCACGGCCACGTCGTTGCGGGTAATCCTCCGGATCTCGGCGGCAACCTCACCCAGGTTCATCTCGGCCACCACCATCCTCGGGATCTTCTCCGCCACCGCCTTGATCACATGCTCCGGGAAGGGCCAGATGGTTATCAGCCGCAGCAGCCCCGCCTTGATCCCCCTGGCCCGCGCCGCCTTGACGGCCGCTCGGGACGGCCGCCCGGAGCAGCCGAAGGAGACCACCACCACCTCGGCATCATCCATGAAGAGGTATTCGACCTCGGCCAACTCATCCGAATGGGCATCCACCTTGTTCACCAGCCGCTCCGTGGTCGCCTGAACACTGTCCGGGATGGTGGTGGGGAAGCCGGTCTCATCGTGGAACAGGCCTGTGATGTGGTAGCGGTAGCCGCTGCCGAAGTCGGGGACCCGTGGAATCCCATCGCCATCGCCGGCCGCGAAGGGCCGGATAGTGCCGGGAGGGCCGTCGGGCCGCGCCCTGTTCACCACCTCGATCTCCTCGGCTCTAGGCAGCGTGACCACCTCCCGGAGGTGGGCGACCACGGCGTCGGCCAGGATCACCACCGGGGTGCGATACTTCTCTGAAAGATTGAACGCCTTGACTGTTATGTCAAAGCATTCCTTCACGGAGGAGGGCGAAAGGGCGATCATCGGGTGAGGCCCGTGGGTACCGTATCGGGTCTGCATGACGTCCGCCTGGGCAGCGGCGGTGGCCACCCCGGTGCTGGGTCCCATCCGCTGCACGTTGACGATCACGCAGGGGGTCTCCGCCATGGCGGCAAACCCGATCCCCTCCTGCATAAGCGAGAAGCCCGGGCCGCTGGTGGCCGTCATCGACTTCACTCCGGCGATGGACGCGCCGATGATGGAGGATATGCTGGCTATCTCGTCCTCCATCTGGATGAATGTACCTCCCAGCTGTGGGAGTCGCCTCGCGAGGGTCTCCGCGATCTCCGAGGACGGGCTGATGGGGTAGCCGCCGAAGAAGCGCATGCCCGCCGCGAGGGCGCCCTCGGCGATGGCTTCATTGCCTTGAAGCAGAATCGGCTTCGGTCTGTCGTCGATCATCGGTTCTTGATCACCTCGATGGCGAAGTCCGGGCACATCATTTCGCACAGGCCACAGGCGGTGCACTTCTCCGGACTGGTCAGATGGGGGGTGCCCACCTCGTCGGCGGACAGCGCTTTGGTTGGACAGAAGGCCACACATATGGAGCAGGACTTACACCACGTGAGGTCGATCTCCACCGAATTCGTAGGCTTCGTAGAGGCGTTGGAGGGAGAGCCTTTTTCCATTATCGGTGATCCTTTCTAAGCTTCCAACCGGGGGCGACTACACCTCTGTGCCTCATGCTAGCATTGGCCCCTGAGGGGGTCAAGCAACTTCGCTCAATCTGTCACGAAGCTGCAACACCGGCCGGTTAGTCGCCGATAAGCCAACTTGTAGGGCAGTGTCCTCTGCCCTGCCGCCTGATCGTAGCGACACGGGGTCACGTGCCCGCGCCGGTCACCCCTCCTGTAGCCAGCGCACTAGATCCTTGGCGAAGTAGGTGATGATGATGTCCGCCCCGGCCCGCTTGATGGCCGTGAGGATCTCCAGCGCGGTTCGCTTCTCATCCATCCACCCCATCTTCGCGGCGGCTTTCACCATGGAGTACTCGCCGCTCACGTTGTAGGCGGCAACCGGCAGTTTCACTGCATCCCTCACCCTGGCAATCACGTCCAGGTAGGCCAGTGCCGGCTTCACCATCACCATGTCTGCCCCCTCCTGGATGTCCAGCTCCACCTCCCGCAGCGCCTCACGGGCGTTGGTCGGCGACATCTGATATCCCCGGCGGTCGCCAAACTGAGGGGCAGAGTCGGCAGCCTCACGGAAAGGGCCGTAGAAGGCCGAGGCGTACTTGGCGCTGTAAGCCATGATCGGCACCATTTCGTGCCCAGCGGAGTCCAGCGTACGCCGGATCGCGCCGACCCTGCCGTCCATCATATCGGAGGGGGCCACCATGTCGGCGCCTGCCTCCACGTGGGAGAGGGCGGTGCGGGACAACAGTTCCAGGGTGGGGTCGTTCAGCACCTGCCCGTTCTCCACGACGCCACAGTGGCCGTGGCTGGTGTACTCGCAGAGGCAGACGTCCGTGACCACCATCAACTGGGGGGCGGCCTCCTTGATGGTGGCGATGGCCCGCTGAACTATGCCATCACTCCTGTAGGCCTCGGACGCAAGGTCATCCTTCCTGTCGGGCACGCCGAACAGCAGCACCGCGGGGATCCCCATGGAGGCGATCTCCCTGGCCTCGCCGGCCAACCTGTCCGGCGACCACTGGTAGACCCCGGGCATGGAACTCACCTCGTTCCTGATGCCGTGGCCCTCGGCGATGAACAGGGGATAGACGATGGATTTCAGGTCGAGCCTGGTCTCGCACACCAGGTCGCGCATCACCTGGGACGCCCGCAACCTCCTGGGCCGCCAGGCTGTCATCGCGAAGTCGTTGGGCAGGACTCGCCGGTCCACAACGTCCATGGTCGAATCCTCCTCGTTTTTCGTCAGAGGGCGAATTTAGAAACTGTATACTTTATTTTACTCCCCATAGAGCGGCGCTACAAGGGAAGAAAGTGCTAGCGGCCGCCTCGAAATGGACGGCCCCTAGCATAATACGCTGGCAGAAGAGCCGGGATTCAAGAGCGGCTAGGAGCGGCCAAAGCACGACGACGAACTGGATGCCGCCCGTGATCGCGGTCGTATAACGTGCTCTTGCCGTAGTGACCCGATTTCCTGTTGGATCACTACGGCAAGTCCATAACCATGTACCCCGTACGCACTCTTGGTGCGTCCAGCATTGCCGGCTGGAAGCACTGACAATGTCTGGCTTCGTTACGAGTGGGCTATACGCTTCTTAGACTAAGCTTCCCAACCTCCCCTTGGCTTCAAGCTCGTCGGCCACATTCTTCAAGCCCAGTTTCTCCAGAGTTGGCCTGGTAGGCTGGCCGGTCTTGGTATCCCAGCCCTCGAGCTTGTAAAACTTGGTCTTCCACTCTTCGAAGGCGTTCCAATCCAGGAACATGTCGCCGGCCGCCTGGTAGGACCACCCCGAGCCATCCCACATCGGGGCGTTCTTCTTGGTGCTCCCGCCCGCAGGCTGAACTTCTCCTTCACCCGTTCCGGGCTTGTATACCCATGGGGCGAACACTTCCTGGTCGCGAGTTCTGCCCTGCAAGGCCCAGATAGCCCTATCCAGGGTATAGATCTTCCGGCCCAGGTTCAGGCCATCGATAAGCGAGAGATCCTTTCCGGTGACGGCCTTGAGCATATTGATTTCCATGCCCGGAGTAAATCCCTTGTAGTCCGGCGCTGCGCCACTGATGAGGCCCTTCGATTGGAAGCTCTCACAGAAGTTCAGTGTCTGCTTCCAGAACCGCGTGAAGTCCCGGTGCCAGGCCACCAGCTTCGCCTTGCTCTCTGAGTAAATGCCGGTCGCAATGGCCGCGGCCATGTTGGTGCCATCCTTGCCCTGCCAGTTGTAGTCCATCATGAATGGATCGTTGTAGGGGCTCAGGATGTCGGTATATCGCTTGATGGCCTCGTCTGCAGGCAGATAGGTGGGCATTGAGCTGAAATCATGCTCATTGATGTCCCTGTCCGACAGGATGGAACCATAGGCCCAATAGACGGCAGGGAACCAGCTGTGCCACATAATCCCATAACCCGGCATGAACAAACGGCCGGTTTCGAGGTCTTTCTCAGCCGTGCCCCATTTCTGCGCGGCCCGCATTAGGCCCTCGGCCAGATCGTTGCCGATACCTTCCCGGTAGGCAATGGCATGGATGTAGGCCTCGGCACCCGCCTGGGTCCCATTGATGATCTCCTCCATGGGCAGCGGGCTGGAGTCAATCTGCTTGCCAGGGCCGAGAATGCCCTCCTTATAGAGCTGCAGTAGGTACCGGTTGTTGTCGTCGATGGACACGTCGCTGATATTGAGACCGTACTCTTGTACCAGGTCGATGGTCCCGTAGATAACATCGTCCGTTGTAGCTGTGATGTACCAGTGAACTTCGCCGCACTGCGATTCATTGCAGACGCCATCCACATATCGTCGGCGGCAAGGCATGGCGCAGGATGTACAACCTGTCACATGGTTTGACTCGACAACCGCCACGGGCGGGTCTGAACCCTGTCCCGGCATGTAGAACTGGCCGTCCTGCGGGTTGTCAATATCGAATTGAGACTTTGCGAACGCTACCCGTGCCTCTATCAAAGCCTTGCTGTCTGCAACCGGTACGCTACCAGTTCCCAAGACACTGATTGCTTTCAGATTTTTCGAACCAAAGACACCACCGAATCCCCCCTGGCCGGCGCTACTGCCACCACCATGTACTAACGTGGCAATACGACCTAGATGCTCGCCGGCCGGACCAATGCACACGACCGCGGGGCGCTGAGTAGTGTAGCCGTTCCCGATCGCCAGCCACCCGGGATACCGGTGTTTATTGGTTACTTTGTCCCAGATTGCCTTCTGAGTCTTCGACGTAGTCAAGCCCCAGAGGCCGTCTCCCTTGTCGCTGGCATCGTTGATGGTTACCTTATCGTCGACGATGCTTATCCAGACCGGTTTATCTGCCTTGCCCTCGACAACGATTCCATCCCAACCGGCCCACTTCACCTGAGCGGCAAATGAACCGCCGAAGTTGCTCCTTGTGAACCATGCAGTGGGATATGCGTGTACGCCGATGCCTTGAACCTCTGTCCTTCCGGTGCAAGGGGCCAGGGTTCCGGCGAGGGGGGAGGGCATGAGGGTGACAACATTTCGTGGGTCAAAGCCGTCAATTGTCTTGTCGGGAACTAAGTCCCAGAAGATGGCTGATCCCATCCCATGGCCGCCGACCCACTGCTCGTACTCGCTGGTATCTATGCTGCTAATCTCGTTGGTGGTAAGATTCACCCGCAAAATCTTACCCGTATATCCATTAGCCATGTTTCATCTCCTCACCAATAATCGCCGCTAGTCTACGTCCATGAATAGGTCAGCGACGCTCGGCTTCCGCAAGTTGACGTTGTAGCCCACGGTTTCCATCTGGCTAGGCGTATCGGTCACCAGCTTTATCGCCTTCATCGGACAGACTTCTACGCACGCCTGCTTGCCGGTGGGGCCGCCCTGTTCACCCCAGTTTGGTGTGTTGAGGCACAGGTCGCACTTCGAGGCCTTCTTTGTGGTGGGGTTCCAGATGGTCCTGTGCGGTGTTTGCGGGCAGGAGCTAAGACAAGTCTGGCAGCCAATGCATACCGCTTGATCTATCACCCTCACGTTTCCGTTGGCGGTATCGACATGACAAGCACCGGTGGGGCAGTTCTGGACGCACATCGGGGAGGTGCATTGCCGGCACTGGTACTGCTGCAAGTCATTCGGATAGCGCTGGAACGTATCCTGAACTATCTGTATTCTAGACAGAGAGGGATTTGCCTCTCCTTCATGGGCCAGGGAGCAGGCAGCCATACAGTTGAGACAACCGGCGCACTTCTTAGAATCCACGACGAGATAGCCCTCGCTTTGTGCAACGGCGACGCATGCCGTCTGAGGGGCAGCGACCGGTTGCTGAACGACCTCCCCAGCCGGGGCTAGGGCTATAGTTGCTGCATCTCCATTTGCCTCGGCCGTGGCCGGAGCTAGCGTGGTCCCAGCGACACCGGCAGCGACGGCGCTACCCACGACCAGCCCGGATCCAAGAAGGAATCGCCGTCTGGAAAACGTGCGCGGTTCTTTCGGTTCCTTACTCTCCTCTTTAGTCATGTTCTCGTCGACCATAACTAGAGTCCTCCTCCATACTTAGAATGCTTGTCTGAAAAGGCCAATGGATCTCCCGAGGAAGAAGCTCCCCCGCGTCCACTACCCAGGAGCCAACTTCTCCAAATGCCCTCCCTTTTCTCGTGGATACACTCCGGAGGCAGGCGAAGAAAACCGGTTGCGGCGGTGCCTTGGCGAAAGAAGCGCGAAGCGAGAGAAGGAAAGACGACAGGACGGTCGCCCTTGAAGGGTCAAGACCCGAAGTACTGCGAGGCGAGTATCAGGGGTCCAGCTCCATGCGCCCTCTCCTTTGAGGGACTGATTCCTTCAGCTCCAATGCCAGGACCAGTACGAGCCTTGCCCACCCGGAGCACTGCAATTGCGGGGAGGCGCATAGCCCGCCCACCGATTAATTAATATACTGCTTCACCACGAGAGTGCAATAGCGCGCGATACCTAGAATGTCCACGAGGATACTAGGTACTGCTCGTGAGGGCGTCTAGTTCAAAAGCGCGAGCAGGCCAACCAGGCAGGGAGCCAAGCGAGAGCGGTCGGGGTGCAGTCGGAGCGGTGAAGGCGAGGTCTCCGGGCGACATGGCCACGGTGAAGCAGTGTCAGCTCTTGGGACAGAGGTTCACCACGACCCATGCCTAGCGTCATCAGCCAATCTATGACGTGCCTCAAGCTCTACATCGACACTATCCACAGCCCCAGTGGTGTGCGCTGCGCGGCCTATCCCGGAGGCCACTGCATTGCCCGCCCGCCCAGCAGATGCGTGTGGATGTGGTCGACCGACTGGCCGGCATCCGGTCCACAGTTCATCACCAGCCTGAAGCCGGTTCCGGCCACGCCCTCCCGTTCCGCCAGCACGGTGGCGACGTAGGCCATGTCGCCGATCAGGTGGGAATTCTCGGGCCGGAGGCCCAGCAGGCTGGAGAGGTGCTCGGTGGGCACCAGTACGATGTGCACCGGTGCCTGGGGCTTGATGTCGCGAAAGGCAGTGATCTTGTCGTCTTGAAAGACGATGTTGGCGGGGATCTCGCGTGCGATGATCTTGCAGAATGTGCAGTCCATGTTCGCCCCTTTCAGCCGTCTAGCGAAGGGCCACGCCCGCCACACCCTCCGGGACTAGTGACTCCACCCGGGCGCCACCGATGGTGCCGGCCACCTCCCGGGGGTTGCGGGCATAGACTCGAATGTAGTTGTCCGAGAGGCCGGACCAGCAGGGCACCTCCGAGGCATCGTTTAGAAGCTTCCTAGCCTCGGCCTCCGGGACCCGCTCCTCCCATAGAACGCTCAACACCGAGCCTTCGAAGCCGGCGCGGAAGCCGTCTCCCATCTCCCTCCCCAGATCGATCAGCCGCCGGCTTCGCTCCTGCTTCACCCTCGGGTCCACCTGGCCGGCCATCTCCGCCGCGGCCGTTCCGGCCCGGGGCGAGTACTTGAACAGGTGCAGCCCAGCGAACCCGATATCCCGAAGAAAGCTCTCGGTTTCCAACTGCTCTGCCTCGGTTTCACCCGGGAAGCCAACGATCACGTCGGTGGTGATGGCCACCCCCGGCAGCGCATCTCGCGCCTCGCCGACGATCCGCCGGTACCGATCCCCATTGTAGCGCCTGTGCATCCGCCTGAGAACGGGGTCGGAGCCGCTCTGAAGCGAGAGGTGAAGCTGGCGGCAGAGCCGGCCGGAGCGCCATAGGTCGCAGAAGCGGGGATCCCAATCCTCCGGCTGCAGAGAAGACAGCCGCAGCCTGGACAGTTCGGTTTCCGCCAGGATCCTCTCGATCAGGCCGTGCAAGCCCATGCCACGAGCGATCTTTGCCAAGTCGGCCGAGCCCCGATCACGCCCATACGCGGTGATGTTCACCCCTGTCAGCACGATCTCTCGGCAGCCCTCAGCGGAGAGCGCGCGGATCTCGCCGACGACCTCGTCACCCGGACGGCTGCGCCCCTTCCCCCTGGCCTGGGGGACGATGCAGTAGGAGCAGCGGTTGTCGCACCCCTCCTGGATCTTCACGAAGGCCCGGGTGCGGGCTGCCGGCCTCGCCTCACGGCCGGCGGCCTGGGTAGCGTCCGCCAGCCATACGGAAGAGCCGGGCAGGATCTGTCCGTTTCCCAGATCCAACCCCTTCTCCCGCAGCACTTCCACCAGCCGCTCCTTGCCACGGTTGCCAAGGACGGCACCGACACCAGGGATGGCCGCCACGGACTCCGCTTCCAACTCGGCGTAGCAGCCTGCCACGGCCACGAATGCCTCGGGGTTGGCCCGCACGGCCTGGCGGATCAGCTGACGCGACTTCCTATCCCCGATGTGGGTTACGGTGCAGCTGTTGATGAGGCACAGATCGGCGGCCTCGCCGAAGGGAACGAGGCGCACGCCGGCCTCCGCCAACCGGCGGGCCATCTGGTCGCTCTCGCTCTGGTTGAGCTTGCAGCCCAGAGTCGCGATGGATGCAGTACGTATCCGCCTCATGAGAACTCTACACCTGACACTCGGACCGGCGTGCTCACTCCAAGCCCAGTCTCCCGCAGCGCAGAGCCGTTGGAAAGGGCGATCTCCAAATAGCCGTGGCCGTCCACCAGAGCCAACAGCCCGCGGTGTCCAGCGTAGCTGCGGCTAAGCCCCTCGATCCTGTGCTCACCGATCTCCACGATAAGGATACCACCGGGCAGATCCGCGGCCCGGAAGTTGGTGACAAGGTTGCCGTACCGGTCCACATGGATCACGGTGCCCTCCAACCCTCCATCAGGGGAAGGGCACGGCACCGGAATCTCGAAAGCCCACAGCTGCTGAAGCGGCGGACCGAAGCGATCCATCGGCTCGCCAATGGAGAGGTGGGCGGCGACGGGCGCGAAGATGTCTCGACCGTGGAAGGTATTGCTTGGGTTGGGGAGCCAGTAGCGGCTCTCGGCGATGCGGACGGCACGCCATCCCGCAGGAAGTGGTACGGGGGTGTCCTCGAGTCTCCGGGGCTCCGCGTCCCCCCATCTACGCGCCGCGGGCGAATCGCCCCCGCTCCCAGACGGCGCGCTAGATATGATGTAGCTGAGCAGCCCGTTGTCTGGCCCCACGAAGAAGGAGCCGCCCATATCCACGACAACACCAGCCCGATCCGTCCCCACCCCGGGGTCCACGACCGCCAGGTAAATCGTCCCGGTCGGAAAGTGGCCGAGCACGGTGTGCAGGACGAAGGCGCCGTCTCGGATCTGCTGAGGGCCGATCTCGTGGGTAACGTCCACCAGAGTCACCGCCGGGTTGATCGCCAGGATCGCGCCCTTCATGGCCGCGACGTAGCCGTCGGCAGTTCCGAAGTCGGTCAGCAGCGTCACAATCCCGCCCACCGGTCCCAGCCCCCTCTAGCGGCCCATGTCTCCGGTCTCGCAAAGAACCAGGGTGGCTGCCACCAGCGCCGCCGTCTCCGCGCGGAGTATGCGCGGCCCCAGACTCACCACCCGGAGTCCGGCCTCCCCAGCCTCCCGGGCCTCCCGTGGGGAGAAGCCACCCTCCGGCCCGATCAGCAGCGCCACACGGGGCCGCGCAGCCCCCTGCCGCGCCTGGTCAGCGCTTAGGTTGGCCATCCGGACGGCGCCGCCGATCCACCGCGCGTGCTCCTCCTCCCAGGCCATCATCGCGAGCTCCGCGGAAACGGCCTCTTTGCAGGCACCGGTAAACCGATGCAGAGGGGCAACCTCCGGCAACGCCGCCCGGCCAGACTGCTCCGCGGCCTCCCGAACAATCGTCCTCCACCGCTCCAGTCGGCGCTCCAACTCCGATACGGCGGGTCGAGAGATGCATCGCTCGCTGAGGACGGGGACGAAGCGGCTCACCCCAATCTCCGTGCCCTTCTGGAGCACCAGCTCCATCTTCTCGCCCTTGAGCAGCGCCTGGTACAGCTCCAGCCTCACCGACGGCTCGGTGGCAGGCTCTCTGCGCCCCAGCAGCTCCGCCGCCACCACGTCGGCGGTGACTTCGGACAGCCGGGCCTCGTAAAGGGCGCCAGAACCATCCAGCAGCTCGATGCTGTCGCCGGGGCGCAGTCGCAGCACGCTCCTGATCTGGCGGGCCAACAGCGGGGGCAGGATCGCCCTCTCCCCGTGGAAACAGGACGGATCGACGAAAAAGCTACGAGCGCCCACGCTCACACAGCAGCGTCCGCCAGTCTCCTTCGGACACCGTCTCCCGAATCTCCATGCCGGCGGCGGCCAGAGCCTCTCTCACCAGCCCTACCCGCTCGTCGATTATGCCCGACGCCACCAGCAGCCCACCCGGCGACACGGCGTCGCGTAACGCGGTAGCGAGCTCAGCGATGACGGAGGCGATGATGTTGGCCAGCACCAGGTCGAAACCAGGACCCACGGTTTCTGGGCGAGCTACGTCCCGCGGCATTCCCAGGGACTCGCCCTCCCTGTCGGCGGGCTCACCCATCGTTGGCGCACTCCCGACCGGCAGCCCCAGCAGCTCCAGGCTGCCGTGGAGCACCCGGATCCGATCCTCCAGCCCGTTCAGGGCGACGTTCTTGCGCGCCACCTCCACGGCCACGGGATCCACCTCCAGCGCGAGGGCCGACTCGGCGCCCAACCCGATGGCCGCCAGCGATAGGATCCCCGACCCGGTGCCCAGATCCAGCACCCGCATCCCTTTCTGTACCAGCCGCTCGCAAGCCTCCAGGCACATGCGGGTGGTGGGGTGCAGGCCGGTGCCGAAGGCCATCCCGGGGTCCAGCTCGATCACCACCTCTTCCGGGCCGGGCTGATGCTCCCGCCAGGTCGGCTTGATGATGAGCCGCCGGCCGATATGCTGAACGTGAAAGAACTCCTTCCAGGCCTCGGCCCAGTCCTCCTCCGCCACCCTGGTGACCTTGAGCGGCTCGATCCGGCGCAGCTGCGACAGGTGCCACAGCGCCTCCTCGGCTCGGGCCACCCTGTTCTCACTCTTGCCGTCGTCCGGCAGGTAGCACTTCACCGTCACGGGCTGGGAAAGGTCGATCTCCACCCTGCCGGGCTCAGGCGACTCTGTGAGCGGCTCCTCGATGGCGACGCCGCCGTGGCTCAGGGGGCTCAGGATCTCTACAACGGCATCCACCGCCTCGGCCTCGGCCCGTGTGCTCAGCTCAATCCAATCCATTAGTCCTCTAAACTTCGTAGCCACGGCCTGAGGCCGTGGCTACGAAGTGTGTCTGATGAAGGTGTAAGATATTGGGGACACCCCATACCCCGCCAGGCGCTGCGCCCTGGACCCGCTTTCGGGGACGGCCCGGCCCCCGGTCCACGGAAGGCTAGACTCCGAAGGCGTCCTTGACCTTGTCGAAGAAGCCCTTGTTCTCCTGCGGAGTGACATCCTGGCCGAAGGTCTCCCCCAACTCCTTCATCAGCTTCTTCTGCTTGTCCGTCAAGTTGGTCGGTATGGTGACCCCAATCCGTATCAGCTGGTCGCCCCGACCCCGATCCCTCAGGAAGGGCACCCCCTTCCCTTTCAGCCGAAGCACCCGACCCGATTGCGTCCCGGCCGGTATCTTCAGCATCGTCGGGCCGTCCACGGTGGGCACCTCGACCTCGCTCCCCAGGGCGGCCTGAGAGATGTTCACCGGCAGGTCGATAACGATGTCGTTCGCCTCACGCCGGAAGTAGCGGTGGGGCTTGACCTCCACCACCACGTAGAGGTTGCCCCTGGGGCCGCTGTTGACGCCCGGCTCCCCCTCGCCCGTCAGCCGGATCTGTGAGTTGTCGTCCACGCCGGCAGGTATGCCCACCTTGATCCGGCGAACCACCTTCTCTCGACCCTGGCCATGGCAGTTCTTGCAGGGGTTGGCGTTCACCTTCCCCTCACCCTTGCAGTTGCTGCACATGGTGACGTTGACGAACTGCCCCAAGATCGACTGCTGCACGCGACGGAACTCGCCGGTGCCGTTGCACTTGGGGCAGGCAACGGCCTGGGTGCCAGGCTCGGCGCCGGAACCGGAGCAGATGTGGCAGACCTCCATACGGGGGATCTCCAGCTCCCTCTCGGTGCCGAAAACGGCATCCTCGAACTCGATGGTGAGGTCGTACCGGAGATCGGTCCCTCTACCCGGCGCCCTTCGCCGGGCCGATGCCGACGCGCCCCCGCCGCCGAAGAAGGTCTCGAAGATGTCTCCGAAGGGGAAGCCGCCGCCGAAGCCCTCGAAGCCGCCCATGCCGCTGGAGCCCAAGGCGCCGTCCACGCCCGCGTGGCCGAACTGGTCGTAGCGAGAGCGCTTCTCGGGCTCGTTGAGGACCTCGTAAGCCTCTTTGACCTCCTTGAACTGATCGGCAGCACTATGATCCGAGTTACGGTCGGGATGGTACTGCATCGCCAGCTTGCGGTAGGCCTTCTTTATCTCGTCAGGAGTGGCGTTGCGGCCAAGACCCAACACCTCATAGTAGTCTCTTTTGGTCGCCATCCAGCAGTCTACGGGCCTCCATCCACAGTCGGAAATTCTGCGCTCCGCGGAAGCTAAGCTTCGCCTCGCATTCGATAAATATAACCGATTCCTGCTCTATTGTCACCAATAACGGCACCGCAGAGTACGCAGAGAGCACAGGGAGCGCAGAGAATTCGGTGCGTCTCTCTGCGTCCTCCGCGCTCCCTGCGGTGAGATGTGCCCTTGTCCCCCAGAAAGCGCTGCCGTGGCGCTAGACCTCCCGGAACTCGCCCTCCACGGTGCCCTCGTCGGGACCCTTGCCGCCGGGCTGCTCGCCGCCAGGAGGCGGTGGCTGCTGTCCACCCGGCTGCTGCTGCCCGTAGATGGCCTGACCCAGCTTCTGCATCGATTGCTGAAGCTCTTCGGCCGTCCGGCGGATGTTCTCCACATCCTCGCCCTGCAGCGCCGATCGCACCGCGGCGATCTTCCCCTCGATCTCTTCCTTCAGCTCCGCCGAATACTTGCCCTCGAGGTCCTTCAGCATCTTCTCGGCCTGGTAGGCGGCGCTGTCGGCAGTGTTGCGGGCCTCCACCAAGTCTTTTCGCTTCTGGTCCTCGGAGGCGTGCAGCTCGGCCTCCTTCACCATCTTGTCGATCTCTTCCTTGCTTAGACCACTCGACGCCTGGATGGTGATCCGCTGCTCCTTGGCCGTCGCCTTGTCCTTGGCGGAGACGTTCAGGATGCCGTTGGCATCGATGTCGAAGGTTACCTCGACCTGAGGCATCCCCCTGGATGTCGGCGGTATCCCGTCCAGGATGAAGCGCCCCAGGCTCTTGTTTTCGGAGGCCATCGGCCGCTCGCCCTGGAACACGTGGATCTCCACGCTGGTCTGGTTATCAGCCGCGGTGGAAAATATCTGGCTCTTGGAGGTTGGAATGGTAGTGTTTCGGTCGATCAGCTTGGTCGCCACTCCGCCCAGGGTCTCGATGCCCAGGGACAGGGGTGTAACGTCCAGTAGCAGGACGTCCCTCACCTCGCCCTTCAGCACGCCGGCCTGGATCGCGGCCCCAATGGCCACCACCTCGTCCGGGTTCACCCCCTTGTGGGGCTCCTTGTTGAAGAGGCGCTTAACGGACTCCTGGACCGCCGGCATGCGGGTCTGGCCGCCCACCAGGATAACCTCGTCTATCTGACTGGCGTTCAAGCCGGCATCCGCCATCGCCTGGTTCACCGGCCCAACGCTCCGCTCGATCAATTCGGCGGTTAGCTGCTCCAGCTTGGACCGGGTGAGATTGATGGTAAGGTGTTTCGGGCCGCTGGCGTCCGCGGTGATGAAGGGCAGGTTGATGTCCGTGGACATGGTCGATGATAGCTCGATCTTCGCCTTCTCCGCCCCCTCCTTCAACCGTTGCAGCGCCATCCTGTCCTGGCGCAGATCGATCCCGTTCTCCTTCTTGAATTCGTCCGCCAGCCAGTCGATCACCCTCTGGTCGAAGTCGTCGCCGCCCAGGTGCGTGTCGCCGTTGGTGGACTTGACCTCGAAGACGCCCTCGCCCAGTTGCAGGATGGAGATGTCGAAGGTGCCACCACCCAGATCGTACACCGCGATGGTCTCGTCCTTCTTCTTGTCCATGCCGTAGGCCAGGGAGGCAGCCGTAGGCTCGTTGATTATCCGCAGGACATTGAGTCCGGCGATGGTGCCCGCATCCTTAGTGGCCTGGCGCTGGCTATCGTTGAAGTAGGCGGGAACGGTGATTACCGCCTCCGTCACCTTCTCCCCCAGGTACGCCTCGGCATCCTGCTTCAGCTTCTGCAGGATCATCGCCGAGACCTCCGCCGGCGAGGAGGCCTTGCCGCCCATGGTGACCCTGACGTCGCCGTTGGGGGCCTCGCTCATCTTGTAGGGCACCAGTTTCCTGTCGCGCTCCACATGGGGATCTGTGAATTTCCGCCCCATGAATCGCTTGATCGATGAGATGGTGTTGTCCGAATTGGTCACGGACTGGCGCTTGGCCACCTGCCCCGCCAGCCGCTCACCGGTCTTCGATATCGCTACCACCGAAGGGGTGAGCCGTCCGCCTTCCGCATTTGGAATGACGACGGGCTCGCCGCCCTCCATGACAGCCACCACCGAGTTTGTCGTACCCAGGTCGATCCCAATGACCCTCGGCATGCCCATCACTCCTTCTCGCTGCTAATGCGATGCACTTTTCCGTCTTCCGACCTTTACCATTGTCGGCCGAATGACGCGATCGTTCAGCTTGTAGCCCTTCTGCAGCTCCTCAACCACCACGTCCAGGTCGCCCTCGCCATCTTCTCTCATGACGGCTTCGTGGACGTGAGGATCGAAGTCCTGACCGAGGGCATCTATCGGGGTCGCCCCCTCCTGCTCCAGCAGGTTGTACAGTTTTCGATCGATCAACTTGATACCATCGATCCACCCCGCGGAGCTGATGTCCTCAGGGATGGCGCCGATGGCCCGCTCAAAATCATCCAGAACCGGCAAGATCTTCCCGATCAGCGACGCGTTGGCGTACCTGATCAGATCGGCCTTCTCTTGCTCGGTCCGCCTCTTGAAATTCGCCAGGTCGGCCTCAGCCCGCTGCCAGTTGGTCAGGCAACGCTCGGCCTTCAATTTCTCCTCCTCGAGCTGTGACCGATGGCTTTCGGCATCACGCCCAGTGTTGGCGCCGGTCACTGCCTCCTCCGCGGGGGTTTCTCCCCGCGTGCCGCCCTCGCCCTCGCCCTCGGCCTTCTCCTGCTCGCTACCCATGCTACCTCCGTCAATGCAAGGATTGCTCGACGAGCCTGTCGAGCAGGTCGGCCATGAACCGAACCAGCGAGACGGCCCTCGAGTATCTCATCCTGGTGGGTCCCACCACCCCGATCACCCCGGTGGCCTGGTCGAACACACCATACCGCTGCAGCACCACGCCCCAGCCCCTCATCTGCTCGGCCTCGTTCTCCCCGCCGATAACGATCCGCAGGTTGCCACTGGTGAGCACATCCTGGAACAGCGGTGCCAACAAGGCTCCCCGCTGCAGCGTCTCCATCAACTCCATCAACCGTTCTGCTCGACCAAACTCCGGCTCCCCAGAAACGAATCCGATCCCCTCGTAGTAGATGGGATCGCCCCAGGGGCGCCCACTTTGCTCCATGAGCCGGGCGATAACCTGCCCGAGCTCCTGGTCCAACTCCGTCAGCAACGGGAGCCTGCGAAGCAGTTGGGCGTGGCTCAGATCCTCGAACTGGTCGGTCAGTCTGTTGGCGGTCCTGATCAACTCCTCCCGAGAAACCGGGGAGTCGAGCTTCACCAGTCGCTGCTGAACCCCGCCTAACCGCAATATCAGCACCACCAGCACGAGGTCGTCCTGGACTGAAACCAGTTCCACCCGCTTAAACCGGTTGCTCGGGGAGTGAAGCTTGGTGACCAGCGCCGCGGTGTGGGCCATCTGCGCCGTGATGGCAGCTGCCAACGGCAGCCACTCGTCCACCTCGGCTTCCACCTGATGGAACTGATGCCACACCGTCTCCTGCTCCATCCGGCTCAGGCCGCCCTCCGTCATCAGATGCTCTATGTAATAGCGGTACCCGCTGTCGGAAGGCGTCCTACCCGCGGAGGTGTGGGGATGGGTGAGCAGCCCCAGATCCTCCAACTCCACCATCTCGTTCCGTACGGTGGCGGAGCTGACTTTCAGCTGTGGGCGTCCGGCGATCTTCTCGGAGGGCACCGGTATCGCGGTGAGGACGTACTCCTCCACCACCATTTTCAGTATCGCCTGCTGCCGCTCTGTCAGCTCCAATATGATGCTCCCTGGCACCTCAGACGTCCTGGCATCCGCCCCGAGAGTGGCTGCCCGCCGCGCCGCAACACCGTTAGCACTCTCGTGGTGAGAGTGCTAAGAGGTTAGCACGGGGCCATCCACGTGTCAACACGCGCGCCAGGAAGCGCTGGGTCTCCTCGACTCGCATCCGATCGATGGCCACCGCGAGAGGTTGGCCACAGATTGCAGGAAGTGCACGTCGTCCTGGATGCACGAAGAGGAGGGCCACACCGGACCCAACAAAAAGGCAGCCGGCCCAGGGGAGGAAAAGACGAAAAGAGGCGTACTCCGGAAGGCGGTACTGATGGGGAGCCACCAGCATCATGGTGCCCATAATGGCGCAGAAGGCGCCCACGGCCCACTAATCTTGAGGTGCAGGCTGGTCTATGTCAACAGAATTCGTCACCTGTCGAGGGAATTGGTCATGTTCGTTGATCTGGCCGTTCACCGCCCACAGCGGCAATCGCACGGTGAATGTGGACCCTGCCCCCTCGACGCTGGACACGCCGATGGTACCCCCGTGAAGCTCCACGATCTGCCGTGTGCTGGCCAGGCCGATCCCGGTCCCCACGAAGCGACCTACAACGTTGCCGGCACGGTGGAAGCCGTCGAAGATGTGGGGAAGGTCGGCAGCCGGGATGCCCAGACCCTGGTCGTTCACCTTCAAGATAGCGCAGGGCTTTTCATCATCCTCCCTGGACACAGAAACCAGGATCTCCCCTCCCCCGGGGCTGTACTTCATGGCGTTGGAGAGGAGGTTGGCCAGCACCCTCTCCAGTCGGGTGGGATCCCACTCCCCCACCATCGACTCCTCGGTGGAGATGAAGCGAAGGGTGTGCTGATCGGTGCCCTGCTGATGCTCCTCCGTCATCCGCCTCGCCAGCGCAACCAGTTCGGTCGGCCGGCGGGACAGATCCATCCGCTGACCGGACTGAAGCCGCGCGACGTCCAGCAGCTCGTCGATCTGCGCCGACATCTTAGTGGCCATGGAATCGATGCTGCCCAGGCCGGCAGGAAGGCTCTGCGGCACGCTCCCCCCAGATCGGGAAAGCTGGCGGTTCATCAACTGCGCCATCCCCTTGATGGCCGTCAGGGGATTCTTCAAATCGTGGGAGAGGCTTGAGAAGAACTCGTTGCGAACCCTTACCGCCTCCCGGGTTTCCTGGTAGAGCCGCGCATTGTCCACGGCCACCGCGGCGCGCCGCGCCAGATCCTCTGCCAGGGAGAGCTCGGCAGAGCCGAAGGAGCGACCGTTCCGGCTCGACACAAGGATCAGCACGCCCATAGTCCGCCCCCCGGCGAGCATAGGAGCCAGCAGCACCGACTTCACACCCAGCCCCTGGAATACTTTCAACTGCCACTCGTCTGCCGAAAGGACCGGTAGAAGGCCGTCTGGAGACTCGGTGTACAGCTCTGGCCGGCCGCTCTGCAGCACCCTCGACGGACCCCACTCCGCCCCGGGATCGATGGGGTAGACGGCCTCCGGCCCCCGGGTCAACCCTTCCGGATCCTCCCACGACCGGGACACCGCCTTACGGTGCACCTTCCCATCCCGCTCCACGAGATCCACGGCACAGCCATCTGCTACCCGCGGCACAACCAGCCACACGATGCTCGCTATCACGGTATCGACGTCCAGAGAAGCTGCCAGCAGGGCACCCGCCTCCGCCAGGAAATGCTGGGTCTCCTCGCTGCGCTGCCGGTCGGCCTCAAGCTGACGCTGGTGGGTGACGTCGCGACCGACGGCAACGGCCCCCACGACCGCTCCCTGGGAGTCGTGCATGGGGGAGGCGCTCCACACCATCTCCCGATCATCACCGTCGGCCGTCCGCTGCACCAACTCCACGTTGCGCACCTCCTCGTTTCGGAGTGCCGCCCTCTGCAGCGGAAGCTCCGCCGGGTCGAAAGGAGTGCCGTCGGGGTGGAACAGTTGATAGTGAACGGCGTGCTCTTCCAGGGGGACCCCCGCGGTGATATGGCGGTTCACCAGCCGGCTGTAGGCGGCGTTCATGTAGATCGCGTGGCCCTCGGCATCGCTCACGGTGACCGGGTCGAGCATGCTCTCCACCGTCGCCCTCCAGCGGGCGCGGTCGAACTGCGCTTCCTTATACAGCCTGGATTGATCTGCCTCCCTGGCCAGCACCTCCTTGGACATGCGGTTGAAGGCGTCGCCAAGCTCCTCCAACTCCGCTGGGCCGGAGACAACCACCTGGCTTCCCAGTTCCCCGCGGCCTATGGCCAGGGCTCTCCCACGGAGGCGGTCCAGCGGGACGGTGAGGTTCCGGCCCAGGGCGAGCGCGCCGACAAGTGCCACCAATCCCACCAACACCAGCATGCCGAGGTCGTACAGCAGGTCTACCACCATCGGAGCAGTCGCTTCCGCCACAGGCCTGTTGCCTGATGCCACCCACCCGATGGACCTGATCGGGACGAGGCCGGCGATTCGCTCCTTTCCATCGATCAGTGAGACGAAGGTTCCGGCCACCTCTTCTCCCACCAGGGAGCGAGTCACAATGTCGATGTTATGCCTGGCACGGCGCTGCTCCCAGGTAAGGGGAACCGACGGGTATCGGAAAACCACGGTCCCCTGCCTGTCCAGGAGGGCAATGGCGCCCTGGTCCGCCCTGCCCACCGGAAGCACCTCGTCCAAACGCGATGGATCCACCGTGGCCAGCACGATGCCCAGCAGGTTACCGCTCTCGTCCCGTATTCCCCTGGCGATCCCGAAGGTAACCTCCCCGGTGGCGCGGCCGGTGAGCAGGTCGCTCACCGCCCACTGCTTGCCGGCTACAACTTCGCGGAAGTAGTCGCGGTCGCTCAAGTCTATCCCGACGGCCTCGGGAAATGCCGAGGCCAGCACGTCACCCTTCGGATCCACCCAGGCGAAATGGCGAACGGAGGGATACTCTTGGGCGGCCTCGGCCAGCAGGCGGGTGGACTGTGGGGGGGAGAGCGGCTGCGGAGAGGTGAGAGCCCTTCCCAACGCCAACTCCTCGTGAACGACGTCCTGGACGTAGCTCCCGAAGGCTGCAGAAACGGCCCTGCTCAGCTCCAGGTTTGCCTGGTACTCCTGCGCACGTCGCACCTCCAGCCATCGATAGTAGATGGCCCCCTGAACCACCAGCATGGGAATCAGCACAATCAGCAGTGTCAACAGGATTGTGCCGCGAACGGTACGGGGAGTGAAGTCGAGGAATCGGCCGGCTCTCATGGCGCTTCGGGGGTGTGGATCGAGGCGCGGGGGCTCGGCTTGCGTATTCTGGCAAGAGTTCTTCGGCTCAGCCAACCGCGCCCCCTTCCCTTGCTCCAGAGGTGAAGCGTGGCAACATCAACCCTCGGGCAGCAAGAATAGTATCAGCCTTCGGCCCACTTGTCACGGTCCGGCGACGCGGCAGACGTCAACGACACACGTGGAGGCGTTGGCCGCAACTGTTCGGCCAACGCCTCCACTCCGGTGTCTGGCCAAAATGGCTATCGGGCGTCGGCCTCACCGGCAGCCAGCAGGATCTGCTTCGCCCGCTCAAGGTTCAGGATCCCGCAGAAGCAGGGCTGTGCCAGCTTGAGGGCGGCCTCGTCCAAGCTCTTCCGCCCGGCCTTGACCTCCTTGATCATGGCCTTGGCCAGGTTGCTGGCCACCAATCCATGGCCGCACATGCTGGTGACCTGCAACACCGGTTCGCTGGGAAGGCAGCCTGTCTTCCCGTGGATCCCCAGCGAGTAGTTGATTGAGTGCGGCTCGAAACCCGCCCCTCGGGCCATGGGGATAACCTCGTCAATCAGCCCACTCACGGTGATGGAAAGGCCCAGATCGGCCGCGCCCAGCCGCTTGATCACCCCCGCCATCTTCTCCCGGCTGTCGAAGGTGCATCGCACCCGGCCCTTGTCGTGCATGCTTGCAAGCATCGTCTCCCGGGTCGTCCCCGAGTAGATGCTGCCGGTGGACTCCATGGAGCCGATGTTGTTGGGTCCCACCTCGAAGACGATATCCAACACCTTCCTCAGGGCGTCTGCCTTCCCCTCGTGGTTGAAGCCGATGGCCGGAGTCACCAGAAGAACGTAGTCGTTCCGCAGCTCCTCTGCCGTTCCCCTTCTGTGAAGTGAGTGAGTCATCTATTCTTTCTCCAAATAGTCAGCGCTTAACGCAGTTCTGGGTGCCGAGTGCCTCGCTACTCGGTGCAAAGCGGTC
>Ga0209014_10000433_pt1 | contig 24222 bp, 25 predicted proteins | sample BarGraNGADG00212_FD_184491 | JGI IMG/M metagenome (GOLD analysis project Ga0209014, IMG submission 184491) | Arctic peat soil microbial communities from Barrow, Alaska - Barrow Graham LP Ref core NGADG0002-212 (SPAdes) (version 2) | ecosystem: Environmental > Terrestrial > Soil > Wetlands >...
GCCCCTTTAGTGGCGGAGTATGCCGAACTCAACGCCCGCCTGCCTGAGCTTAACCTCCGTTGGGAGGAGCTCGGCCTTGAGCTCGAAAGGGCTCAGCCCACGTAGCACGGGCAAAAGGAGTGGACCCTTTGTCTCGGCGCCCTGACGCTACGTCAGGATCCGCCCGGCCACCGCGTCGCCCATCTCGGAGGTTCCCACCAGGGTCATCCCCTCCTCCCAGATGTCCTTGGTCCGGATCCCATCGGCGACAGTGCTCTCCACGGCCCTGTCCACCACGTCGGCCGCCTCGGGCATGCTCAGGGAGTAGCGCAGCATCATGCCCACACTCAGAATGGTGGCCAATGGATTGATGACGTTCTTCCCCGCCAGGGTGGGAGCGGAACCGTGGATCGGCTCGTACAGCCCCAGACTGCCCCGCCCAAGGCTGGCCGAGGGCAGCATACCGATGGAGCCCGCAACCTGCGAGGCCTCATCGGACAGTATGTCTCCGAACATGTTCTCAGTCACGATCACGTCGAAATCGCGAGGCGCCCGGATCAGAACCATCGAGCAGGAGTCGACCAGCTGATGCTCCAGGGTCACGTCGGGGTAATCTTTGCCCACCCTCTCTGCAACCCTTCGCCAGAGACGAGAGTTCTCGAGGACGTTGGCCTTGTCCACGGAGGTGACCTTTCGGCGCCGCTTGCGCGCCAGGTCGAACGCCACCCGCACAACTCGCTCGATCTCCATCTCGGTGTAGCTCATGGTGTCCACGGCGACAAGTCCATCAGGGGTCTCGCGGGTCTCGCTCGGCTTTCCAAAGTAGAGGCCGCCGGTCAACTCCCGGACGAACAGCAGGTCCGTGCCCTTGACCAACTCCGTCTTGACCGGCGAGGAGCCAACGAGCGGATCCAGCATCTTGACCGGACGCAGGTTGGCAAAGAGCCCCAGCCCCTTCCGAATGGCAAGCAGGCCCTGCTCGGGTCGCACCGTAGCCTTCGGATCGTCGTACCGCGGACCACCCACCGCTCCCAACAGCACCGCGTCGCTCCGATGAGCCTCCTCCACCACCCTGGGAAGCAGGGGAACCCCGTGAGCGTCGATGGCCGCGCCGCCGATCAACTCGGTCTTGAAGCTGAAATCACGACCGAAGCGCCGGCCAACGGCGCTCAGCACCTTCACGCCCTCGATCACCACGTCGGGACCGCTGCAATCGCCTGGCAGGAGAAGGATCCTAGCCACGAAGCTTCTCCCGCGTGTAGTTCACCAGGCCGCCGGCCTCCACGATCTTCAGCATGAAATCCGGATACTGGCTCACTTTGAAAAGTTTGCCGCTGCGGCGGTTGAGCACAGTACCCCCGCTCAGATCGACCTCGATCTCGTCCCCCTTCTCCACGTCCTCGTCGATCCCCTGGCACTCCACCAACGGCAAGCCGACGTTGATGGCGTTGCGGTAGAAGATGCGGGCGAACGAGGGGGCGATCACCGCCGCGATCCCCGACGCCTTGATCGCCACCGGGGCGTGCTCACGGGAGGAGCCGATGCCGAAGCCGCGCCCTGCAACGATGACGTCGCCACGCTTGACCTCTTTCACGAAGCTGGTGTCCAGGTCCTCCATGCAGTGCTTGGCCAACTCCTCCGCCCGGAACTCGGCCAGGTAGCGAGCGGGAATGATCACATCGGTATCAACGTTGGGGCCGTACTTCCAGGCCTTGCCTATCAGCTTCATGCAACCTCCTCCGGGTGAGCGATCCGCCCCTTGATGGCGGAGGCCGCGGCCACCGCCGGGCTGGACAGGTACAGCTCCGAGTCCACGTGGCCCATGCGACCGCGGAAGTTCCGGTTGCTGGTGCTGACGCACCTCTCCCCGGCAGCCAAAACCCCCATGTGTCCACCCATGCAGGGGCCGCAGGTGGGCGTGCTTACCGTGCACCCTGCCTCAAGCAGGGTCTCTATGATCCCCTCCCTGAGTGCCGCCATGTAGATAGTGGGCGTGGCGGGAATGACTATGCAGCGTACGTAGGGGTGAACCTTCTTGCCCTTCAGTATGCCCGCGGCTATTCGGAGGTCCGATAGCCAGCCGTTGGTGCAGGCGCCGATGAAGGACTGGTCGATGGTGATCTCCGGCAACTCCCGCACCGCCTTGATGTTGGAAGGTAGGAACGGCATCGCCACAACAGGCTCCAGCTTCGCCAGGTCAACCTCCACCGTCTCAACGTAGCTGGCACCCGGATCGGCCTCGAAAACCGAGTACGGGCGGTGGAACCGGCCATCCAGGAACTGCCTGGTTTTCTCATCGACGGGGAACAGCCCGACCTTACCCTGAGCCTCGGTGGTCATGTTACCCATGGTGAAACGATCCTCCATGAGGATGTCCGCCACGCCGTCGCCACCATACTCGATGGAGAGGTAGTTGGCCCCCTCCACCCCGATCTTGCCGATGATGTGGAGGACCACATCCTTGCCCGCCACCCACCGGTTGCGCTTGCCTCGGAGCATGATCTTCATGCTCTGGGGCACCTTCATCCACACCTCACCGGTGGCCCAGGCCACTGCAATGTCGGTGTGGCCGACGCCGCAGGAGAAACAGCCCAAGGCGCCGTAGGTGCAGGTGTGGGAGTCCGCGCCGAGCACAACCTCGCCGGGACCAACCAACCCCTGCTCCGGCAGAAGGGCGTGCTCTATGCCCATCCGGCCGCCGGCGTAATAGTGGGTTATCCCCTGCTCCTGGGCAAACTCCTTGGTGATCTTCGCGTTGGTGGCAGCCGGAATATCCTTGTTGGGGCAGAAGTGGTCCGCCACAAGGACTATTCGCTCCGGGTCCCAGACCCGATCGACCCCGATCTTGCGGAATTCGGCAACCGCGGGCGGGGTTGTGATGTCGTTGGCCATGGCAACGTCGACCTTGACGTTGAGCAGGTCACCGGCCTGTACGGTCTCATTGCCGCTGTGGGCGGCGAGGATCTTCTCGGCTATGGTCTGAGGCATGTTACCTCCACTATCGACGTGCTGGGTGCCGAGTGCCCGGAGTCTATTGAGCACTCAGCACTCTGGTACCGTGGCGGTGCGTTGCTAGCTCTGCTGCGAGAAGGCGCTGCCTACGGGGGGCGTTGGGCCCAGGTTGGGCACCCGGGATGACTTGCTCGTGCGCTGGTGCTCCGCCGGTTTTGCCGGCCCGGGGATACTGCTCGCGTCGGCTAGGGCGGGCTTGTTGGCCATCACCTTGTTCAGCGCGGTCAGGTAGGCTTTCACGGAGGCAACAATGATGTCCATGTCCGCGCCGTGGCCGACGTAGGTCTTGCCGTCCTCCTGGATCCGGATCGTAACCTCCCCCAGGGCGTCGATCCCTCCAGTAACGGCTTGGACCGTGTACTCCATCAGCTTGCTGGGGATGTTGGCGATCATGTCGATCGCCTTGTAGGCCGCGTCCACCGGTCCCGTTCCAAGGGCCACCGTGCGGGCCTCGGTTCCATCCGGCTTCACCAACTCCACCGTGGCGGTAGGCACCAGGCCATTTCCGCAGGAGACCTGGACCAGTTTGAGGTGGAAGAACTCCTGAGCCGGACGCGTCTCGTCGGCCACGATCGCCTCCAGGTCGCGGTCCAAGACTTCCTTCTTCTTGTCCGCAATCTCCTTGAAGCGCACGAAGGCCCGGTTCAGATCCTCAGGGCCCAGCTTGTAGCCCAGCTCCTCCAGCCGCACCCTCAGGGCGTGGCGACCGGAGTGCTTGCCCATCACCAGCACGCTCTTGGCCAGCCCAATGGAGCGGGCATCCATGATCTCATAGGTGCTGGCCTCCTTCAGCACGCCGTCCTGGTGTATGCCGGACTCGTGGGCAAAGGCGTTGCTACCCACCACGGCCTTGTTCGGCTGGACGGGGATCCCGGTGAAGCTGCTCACCATCCGGCTGGTCTTGTAGATCTGGGCGGTGTTGATCCCAGTGGACACACCGTACTGATCCTTCCGGGTGTGCAGCGCCATCACCACCTCCTCCAAGGAGGCGTTACCGGCGCGCTCGCCGATGCCGTTGATGGTGCACTCCACCTGCCGGGCGCCCGCCTTGACGGCCGCCAGGGAGTTGGCCGTGGCCAGCCCCAGGTCGTTGTGGCAGTGAACCGAGACTACCGCATCGCTGATGTTGGGCACATGATCGAAGACGCCGCGGATCAGCCCCGCGAACTCACCGGGCATGGCGTAGCCCACCGTGTCCGCCACATTAACGGTGGTAGCGCCCGCCCGGATGGCGACCTCCAGAGCCTTGAAGACAAATCTCGGGTCGGTGCGGGTGGCATCCATGGGGGAGAACTCAACGTCCATGCAGTAGCCCTTGGCCCGCCGGACCATCGCATCGATAGTCTCCAGCGCCTCGTCCCGGCTCTTGCGGAACTGGTGCACCAGGTGGATGTCCGATGTGGACATGAAGGTGTGGATCCTTGGGTTTTCCGCCTCTCGGATCGCCTCCCAGGCCCTGTCGATATCCTCCGGCACCGCCCTGGCAAGGCCACACACCACCACGCCCTTCACGGTCCGGGCGATCCGCCAAACGGCCTCGAAGTCATCCGGCGAGGAGGCGGGGAAGCCTGCCTCCATGATGTCCACCCCAAGCCACACCAACTGCCGCGCAATCTCAAGCTTCTCATCTGAGGTCAGGGAAGCGCCTGGCGACTGCTCCCCGTCCCGCAGCGTCGTATCGAAGATGTATACGTGGTCCTCCATGTTCGTCGCGCCCCCCGTAACTCGGGGGTCAGGGACCGGGGGTCGGGGGTCGGAATTTCTCCCTGGCCCCCGGCACTCGGCCCCCGTCCCCTTCTAGCCTACTTCTTCTTCATCCAGGTCATCATCGACCGCAGTTCCTTGCCGACCACCTCGATCGGGTGCTGGGCCTCACTTCGCCGCATGGCCAGGAAGTTCGCTCGCCCGCCCGCGTTGTTCTCCTGGATCCACATGCTGGCCCAGGTACCATCCTGAATATCCTTCAGCAACTTCCGCATGTTCTCCCGGACGTGCTCGTCGACTACCTTGGGGCCCGCCGTGTAGTCGCCCATCTCGGCGGTGTCGCTGACGGAGTAGCGCATTTCCGCGAAGCCGCCCCTGTAGATCAGGTCCACGATCAGCTTGAGCTCGTGCAGGCACTCGAAGTATGCGGACTCGGGCGCGTACCCGGCCTCGGTCAGGGTCTCGAAGCCGGCCTTGATCAGAGCGGTCACGCCCCCGCACAGCACGGCCTGCTCGCCGAAGAGATCGGTCTCGGTCTCCTCTCGGAAGGTGGTCTCCAGCACGCCTGCTCGCGTGGCGCCGATCCCTCTGGCATAAGCCAGGGCGTTCGGCCAGGCCCGGCCGGTGGCGTCCTGGTGCACGGCGATCAGGGCGGGCACCCCCTCGCCCTGGGTGAATACCTCGCGCACCAGGTGGCCCGGGCCCTTTGGCGCGACCATGGAAACGTCCACACCCTCCGACGCGACGATCTGGTTGAAGTGAATGTTGAAGCCGTGGGCGAACATCAGCGTGTTGCCCGGCTTCAGGTGAGGTCGGATCGACTCATCGTAGAGCTTCCTCTGCTTCTCGTCCGGTACGACGACCATGATGGTGTCCGCGGCCTCGGCAGCGTCCTCCACGGTCATCACCTTCAGGCCGGCGGCCTCAGCCTTGGCCCACGAGGGGCTGCCCTCGTACAGCCCGACCACGACGTTGCAGCCACTCTCCTTCAGGTTGTTCGCGTGGGCGTGGCCCTGGCTGCCATAGCCCATGACCGCGATCGTCTTTCCCGTCAGCAGTCCCAGGTCTGCATCCGCTTCGTAGTAGATTTTCGGCATTTACCCTATCTCCTCCTCGAGTAGAAATCTCAACTGTCTACTTCTCCCTCTGGGAGAGGCGTCTCAGATCCCTAATTGGACGCGTTGCCGGTGCCATTAGACGTACCGGCGCCGGTGGTCTCACGGGTGGCAATGCTGCCTCGCACCATCGATACCTTTCCGGTGCGCACGATCTCCTTGATCCCGAAGGTCCGGAGCATGGAAATCAGAGACTCGATCTTGTCCTCCGGCCCCGTCACCTCCACCGTCAGGGAGGTAGCCGCCACGTCCACAACCTTTGCCCGGAAGATCTCCACGATCTGCATGATCTCTGTCCGAGTGGCAGGCTTGGCGGATACCTTGATCAGCGCAAGCTCCCGATCCACGGTGGGATCCTCGGTGACGTCGGAGACCTTCCGCACGTTGATCACCTTGTAGAGCTGCTTGGTCACCTGCTCTACCAGCGGCTTGGAACCGTCCACCACCAGCGTCATTCGGGAGATGTCCGGGGTCTCGGTGTGGCCGACGGTGATGCTCTCGATGTTGAAGTTGCGCCTACGGAACAGGCTGATCACCCGGCTCAACACGCCGGGCCGATCCTCCATCAACGCCACAAGGGTGTGCTTCATCCGACCATCACCTCCCCCAACGACCGTCCGGGAACCACCATAGGGTAGACGTTCTCCGCGGTCTCCACCTGGAACTCCAGCAGCACCGGCCCCTTCACCCTTCGGGCCTCCTCGATGATCCCCCGAACCTCCTCCTGCCTGGTGGCTCTGAAGCCCTTGATCCCGTAGGCATCGGCGAGCTTCATCCAGTCGGGGCCACTCAACGGCGTGGCCACGAAGCGCTTCTCGTAGAAGAGATCCTGAAGCTGCCGCACCATTCCCAGGCAGAAGTTGTTTATCAGGGCGATCTTTATGTCCACACCCTCCTGGACGGCGGTGGCCAGCTCCTGAATGTTCATCTGCATGCCGCCGTCGCCGATGACCACCCACACCTCTTTGTCGGGCTTCGCCATCTTCACCCCGATGGCTGCGGGCAGCGCGAAGCCCATGGTGCCCATCCCCCCTGAGGTGATGAAGGTGCTGGGTTCGTTGTACCAGTAGAGTTGGGCCGCCCACATCTGGTGCTGGCCCACATCCGCGACGACTATGGCCTCGCCCTGGGTCACGTCGTATATCGCCTTGATCGGGTACTGAGGCAGCAGCTTCTCCGACTTCCTAACCTCGGTGGCAGGATGCTTCACCCGCCAGGCCTTCAGCTGATCGACCCACTCGACGTGCTCTGAAGATATTATCTCCTGGTTCAGCCGCTCAAGAACGTTCTTCACGTCGCCGACGATCGGCACCGTGACCCGGACGTTTTTCCCGATCTCCGCCGGGTCTATGTCGATGTGGACAATCTTGGCGTTGGGAGCGAACTCCTCCACCTTGCCGGTGACCCGATCGTCGAAGCGCATGCCTATGGCCACTATGAGGTCGCTTTCGTGGACCGCGTAGTTGGCGTAGGCCATTCCATGGAGCCCCAGCAGCCCAAAGGAGAGGGGGTGGGACTCCGGGAAGCAGCCGATCCCCAGCAGGGTGGTGATGAGTGGAATGCCGGTGGTCTCCACCAACGCCTTGAGCTCCTGCTCGGCGTGGGAGATCAACACACCCTGACCAGCGATGATCACAGGGTGCTTCGCCCCATCTATCAGGGCCGCGGCCCGCTTGATCTGACCCACGTTCCCCTGCACGGTCGGGCTGTAGCCCGGTATGTGTACGGTCTTCGGGTAGGCAAAGACCGTCTCGGCCAGCAGCACATCCTTTGGCACGTCCACCAGGATCGGCCCCGGCCGGCCGGTTCGAGCCAGGTAGAAAGCCTCCTTCATCACCCTGGGCAGGTCCTGCACTCGCTCCACCAGATAGCTGTGCTTGGTGATCGGCAGGGTGATGCCGGTGATGTCGCACTCCTGGAAGCTGTCCTTACCGATCTGGTCGAATGGCACGTTGGCGGTGATTGCCACCATGGGACTCGAGTCCAGATAGGCGGCGGCTATGCCGGGCACCAGGTTCAGCGCCCCCGGCCCGGAGGTGGCGCAACAGACCCCCACATCCCTGCTGGCGCGACCGAAACCGTCGGCCATGTGGGCCGCGCCCTGCTCGTGGCGTACCAGTACGTGGTGGATAGGGTACTCTGGTAGTACATCGTAGAAGGGCGTGATGGTACCACCAGGGATGCCGAAGATCACCTTCACACCCTCTTCGACCAGGCTCTGCGCGATGATCCGTGCACCGTTGAGCTTCATGTCGCTTGGATCCCCCCTTCCAGTGTACCCGCTCCGGAAAAACAAAAATCCCGCCCCCAATAGGGACGGGAAAAACCCGCGGTACCACCCAACTTGATGCGAACCGGCCCACCGAGTTGGAGGTCAGGCAACAAAAAGCCTCGCCCCATAGGGACGAGACTGATGATGTGCCTCGCGGTACCACCCCGGTTGATGCGAGCCTGGATTCGCACCCACTTTACGGAGTATAACAGCTCCGCACCTGGCACAGGACTACTGGCGCACGGTCTCCATAGCACCGCACCGTTCACCCTGGCTGCTCCGGGGCGAGTTCGAAGGGCTCCTACGCACTGGGTTTCCACCTACCCCCAGCTCTCTGGGCTTCGGAGCGCCTCTACTACTCCCCATCAACGCTTCATATATTCGGTTTCTGGATTGCGAACGAGTCTATCACAGGCTCGTTAACCCTGTCAACGCTTTGTACTCGTTTGCGCAATTGGCAAGTCAGCGGGTCCATGGTGAACCATGCTGTAGGGTGCGGGCTCTTGCGACCGGTGACGCGCTTGCCGTCTGGCCTGGAGGCCTGATTCTCGAGAGCAGCAGCCCCCTACCTCATGAATCATGGCACGTGAATTGCGTTTGTGGGTTGGCACGAGTCGTGCAGCAACGCAGAATCCCCGCAATTGTACGTAGAGCCGTGCCCAGCAAGTGCGGCCCCTCTTGCGGATCCGCACTTATCGTTCAGGAGGTGGTGCCGTGGTGCAGTTGGCCATCGAAACGCAGGGTTTGGCTCCGGGCATGTGGGCCGTCATCTCGAAGGTAATCTCGTGGGAATGGCTGGAGAGCAGCGGGAGGGTGCGCTGGGTGGTGGAGACTGTTCTGTCTCCAAGCGTCATCAGGAGCGCCATCCCCTCCGTCGTGTCCATAGGGCTGGTTAAGCCCAACGACCCGCGCCTCCCTGCACGCAAGCCTGCCGTCCGCAGAAGAGCCGTCCGGAAGCGGGCACTTCCCGTCGCCGTTTCTGTCGCTGCTTAACGGCTTCGAGTTGCCCCTTCCTCACCTAGCTGCCAACGCGATGGCAACACGGACTGCAGAGAAGGCCTGCAACAGCAGCCAGGCGCCCGTCGCCGTTGCCGGGGTCGTCAAGTCCCAGGCAGTCAGCATGTTGCCGGCAAAACCCCAGCGCACTACCGGCAACTCCTTGAGTTCTTGAGTTATCGAAGGGGCTGGAGCCGATCCGCCTGCGCGGTTTAGGGGGGCACGCTAGAGACACTTCCCAGAATATAATCCTTGAATAAGCCTCCGATAGGCGATAGGCGGCGTGGATTACGCATACGCTACTACTAGCTCCCCTTCCCGCGCCCAACGGTTGGATCGGCAAGGCTGGAGTTCATCAGGGAACGAGGAGGTTGCGGTGAACATACCTGTGGACTTACTCGTATCGCTCTTTCTGGGGCTCATCGCTGGTTGGGGTGCCGGCCGGTTGATGGGTTCGGGGCGCTACGGCATTATCGGCGACATGGTCGTGGGGATCCTCGGCGCGTTTGTCGGCGGCTGGCTGTCCGAGCGGCTACTGGGGATCGGTGTGACAGGGTTCAACGTCATCAGCATCGCCATTGCGTTGATCGGCGCGGTCATCGCGATCGCCATCTTCCGCGCTCTGGCGCCGCACCGGCGATGGTTTATCTGAATGTCTTGCAGACTCTTCGACAACACCACGACTGGTTTGGCGGCACCACAACAACACGAGCACAGACTCGGGAGGTCTACACCATGGTCGACAAGGAAAGGGTGAAGGGCAAGGCGGAGCAGTTCAAGGGCAAGGTGGAGCGGGCCGTCGGCAAAGCCACGGGGTCGGAGGAGACTCAGGCTCGCGGCGAGGTCGACGAGGCCAAAGGCGGAATCCGGGAGAAGGTTGCTGACCTCAAGGACGAAGTCAAGGCGGCACTAGAAGAGTCCAAGTCCTAGCGTTTGCCGCCGGGGTGAGAATCCTGGTTTGGGTGGCCCTGGGGCTCGTTGCTGGAGCGTCTACCCCAGTTGATGCGCTCCCACTTTCAGCTGGCGGGGGCCGGGCGGAATTCCGTGCTGGCTGTAGGCGCTGGTCCCCCAACAACCTCACGATAGACCACGGGCGAGGTGGTCTTACGAAAAGCGAGAGACACCCCCGGGGATCTAATCCTTGAATAATCCTTTGATAGACGACACGCGCTGTGGGTTACGGTTACGCTGCTGCCAGTGGTTTAGTCGCCAATGGACGTGGCATTGCTGCACCCCAGTTGATTGGGTGGAGAGCTATCCCAAGGCTACGAACTCCGGTAACTGACCCACTAGCTCACAATAGTCACGAGCCTGGGGCCGGCGGGGTGGCCCGCCTTCCAGGCCGGTTGAGAAAGGAGACTCGGATGAGCAGCATTTTCTACATTATTGGCGTGATCGTGGTCGTGATCTTCGTTCTGAAAATGCTCGGACTGTACTAAGGGCTCGAGCCCTGGGTCGTGTCCTTCGCCCTCGAGCCGGTACACTCGGACCTCAATAGCGAGCGAAGAAAATGGAGGAATTGCCAAGTGAGCAAACCAAAGCAGTTTAGCTCGGAGGAAACCAAACGCATCGGAGATTCCCTAAGCATCGATTGGATTCGGGTCGATCTTGAGCAATTTCGCACGGGCCTGTTAGTGGAGCTTGAGCACGGCGCTATAGATCCTGAAACGAATGTGACCAACGATGACATGAGTCTTACCGGGAAGATCGCACTGGCTCATCTGAGAGAGTTCCCTGACTATTACACCCGGCTGGCAAAGTTGGAGGCAGAGGCCAGCAAATACTGGGCCAAGAAAGGGTGATCGGTGGACTTCTCTGACAGACTTCTGGAACCAGAAATCAACGATGCACCAAGAAGAGGCGGGCAATACCATGGAAGACAAACACCTCACAACAAATCAAGGAGTCCCAGTGACCGACAACCAGAACTCGCTGACTGTCAGTCAACGGGGTCCTGTGCTGCTGCAAGACGTGCACCTGATCGAAAAGCTCGCGACTTTGACCGTGAGCGTATCCCGGAGCGCGTCGTTCACGCCATGGGCGCCGGCGCCCATGGCTACTTCCAGGTGTACAAAAGCATGGCGCAATACACCAAAGCCCGCTTCCTTCAAGACCCGGCAAAGCAGACGCCGGTCTTTGTCCGCTTCTCCGTCGTGATCGGGGCAAGGGGATCCGCCGACACCGCTCGCGATCCCAGGGGCTTTGCCGTCAAGTTCTACACCGAAGAAGGGAACTACGACCTGGTCGGCAACAATGTGCCCGTCTTCTTCAATCCGCGACGCCATCAAGTTCCCGGACATGGTGCATTCCTTCAAACCGGCGCCAGACACCAACATCCCCACCAGCTCGTCAGCCAACAGCCGTTTTTGGGATTTCGTCTCGCTGACTCCTGAAGCGACCCACATGATCACCTGGCTCTTCTCCGACCGAGGCACGGTCAAGAGCTATCATACGATGGAAGGGTTTGGCGTCAACACCTACAATTGGGTGAACGCGGAAGGGAAAGCTGTCCACGTCAAGTATCACTGGAAGCCGGCGGCGGGAGTCGAGTCCATTGACCGCCACGAAGCCACTCGCCTGGCTGGCGTTGACCCGGACATTGCCATTCGCGACTTGTACGGCTCGATTGCCGCTGGCAAGGCTGTTGAGTATGTCTTGAATGTGCAGATCATGGGGATCGCCGACGAGTCGAAACAGAGTTTCGATCACCTGGATCCAACCAAGGACTGGCCCGAGGACAAATTCCCGCTCATGCTGGTCGGCAAGATGGTACTGAATCGCAATCCAGAAAACTACTTTGCCGAAGTAGAACAAGCCGCTTTCTGTCCGGCAGCCATCGTCCCCGGCATCGAACTCTCCGCCGACAAACTCCTGCAAGGTCGAGTCTTTTCCTACGGGGACACTCAGCGTTACCGGCTGGGCGCGAACTACCTTCAAATCCCCGTCAATCGACCGATCGCGCCTGTTAGCAACAACCAGCGCGATGGGGTCATGCAGTCCGCGCCCTACGGTGGCGGCACGGTCAATTACGAGCCAAACACGCTGGCAGACGGGATGCCACATGAAGCGCCGGCTACCCCAGTCGAGAAGTACCGTCTCGAAGGGGACGTCGTGAGACAAAAGATCGATTTGACCAACGACTATCAACAAGCCGGCGAGCGTTACCGTTCGCTCGGCAAAGGGGATCAGGATCACCTGGTAGACAACATTGTTGACTCCCTGGGGCAAGCGGCCAAACCAATTCAACAACGCATGGTGGAGCACTTTACGAAGTCGGATCCAGAACTTGGCAAGCGGGTAGCCATCTGGCTGGAACTCTCGCCGACGTCAAGGGCAAGGTCAAGGCGGCCATAAAAGAGCCCGCGTCGTAGCTTTTGGCGCCGGGGTGATTGAGGTAGTTCGCGCTGTCCGACAGCCTGCCTTGTCGATGTTATGGCAGCCCAGTGTGGCTGCTCAGTCCCTGTCTGGACGGGTTCAGGAGCACTCATGGTCTTGGCCGGAGCCGTGCCCCCGAGCCCTGGCTCCGTAGGCCGCCCCCCCAGTGTCGAGCCTCTCGGAAATGGCTACTTGCCCCAGGTTACGAACAGCCCGACCGCGGCAGCCGCCATGGCCAGGGTCGCCACCCAACCCAAGAGGTTGCTCCAAATTCCGTTGACCCTGGTGCCCATGACATCTCGGTTGTTGGCGACCAGCATTATCAGCACGAGGAGTGGCACTGCCAGGACTCCGTTGATGACCGCCGACCACACAAGAGCGTCGATGGGATTGATGCCCAGATAGTTGATCTCCGCCCCAATTACCATCGAAGCGAAGATCACCAGGTAGAACTCCCAGGCCCGGGTTGCCTTTTGCTCCAGCCCCAGCTTCCAGCCAAAGGCTTCCGAGATGGCGTAGGCGGAGGAGCCGGCCAAAACGGGGACGGCCAAGAGGCCGGAACCTATCATTCCCAGGGCGAACAGGATGGTGGCCCAGTTGCCGGACAGCGCGCCGAGCGCCAGAGCGGCATCGGCTGCCGATTTGACGTCCGTCTGACCCGCCGCGTTGAGGGTGGCCGCGGCGGCGAGAATGATGAAGTAGGACACTACGTTGGAGAAGAGCATCCCAACTTCGATGTCCCAGCCAGCGTACTTCAGTTCATTGTCGGTCGTGCCCTTGCGCTGCCTCAACGTCCGTTGTCCGATGGCCACCTTCTCCTCAACCTCCTGGCTGGACTGCCAGAAGAAGAGGTAGGGAGAGATGGTGGTACCGAGAATGGCGACCAACAGCGCCAGATAGCTGGCATCGAAAGTGATCTTGGGGACGAAGGTGCCCTGGAGCACCTGTGCCCAATCCGGCTTGGACAGGAAGGCCGCGGCGACGTAGGCGAAGAGGGCGAGGCACAGCCATTTGAAGATGTTGGCTATCAACCGGTAGCTGCCGACGACCAGGAGGCCCATTATGATCAGCGTGATCGGTAGAACCAGGGCGACAGCCGGCAGAGGGAATACCAGGTTCACACCAGCCGCGATGGCCCCAATGTCAGCCCCGATGTTGATGATATTGCCGATCATCAGGGCGACGACCGCCGGGTAGAGGATCTGCCTGGGATAGTGGCGCTTCAATACCCCCGCGAGCCCCATTCCGGTTACCATTCCGACCTTGGCGCAGATGTACTGCACAGTGGCCATCATCGGAAAGGTGAATAGGGACGTCCAAAGGATAGAGTAACCCAGGGAAGCACCGGCAGCCGAGTAGGTGCCGATGCCTGAGGGGTCATCGTCGGAAGCCCCGACGATGAGGCCGGGGCCCAGCACTTTCAGGAAACGCTTGACTGGGTTAGGCTCGCGGGCCATCTCCTGCTCCCGCACGCCCGGGTTTTCGCCCTCTTTCGAAGGCGGCGCGGCGCCGGATTCCGGGGTCTCCTGTCCCTCAATCAGTTGCGGCGGTACCATCGCCACCTCCTTATTCGACTTCTGAGAGGCGGGCAGTCGCTCGAATATGCACTCCGGTCCTGCTGCTCAATCCACAGCATCTCCTGATCGAAGGTTTATTCGGGGATTAGACCTGAAGCTGAATGCCACACCGCACATCTAACCCCAGAATAAGCCTTCGATAGACGACAGGCAAGGTGGGTTGCGGGTACGCTGCTACCAGTGGCCTTTCGTATTCATAACTAGGCTAAAACGCATCAAGAACGGAGAGATTGCTATGACCATTCTTACTTGGATCGTCCTGGGGCTCGTTGCAGGTTGGGTCGCCAGTCTGATCATGGGAGCGGGGGGATACGGCCTTATCGGCGACATGGTCGTCGGGATCCTCGGCGCAATTGTCGGTGGCTGGCTGGGAGCTACGCTGCTGGGGCTCGATGTGACCGGGCTCAACTTCACCAGCGTCGCCCTTGCGGTAGTAGGGGCAATCGTCGTGATCGCTCTCTTCCGCGCTCTGTCGCCGGGCCGGCGGAGGATCTGACATATTCCAGAGTCGCGACTACATCCGAAGGAGCAGCAAGGCTGGAGTGCATCAAGAAACGAGGAGGTTGCAGTGAAGAAACTCAGCGGGCTCATCGTGCTGGGGTTCATCGCCGGTATAGGAGCCAGCCGGCTCATGGGATCGAAGGGCTGCGGTGTTCAGGAAAGGGTGAAGGGCAGGGCGGAGCAGCTCAAGGGCAAGGCGGAGCAGGCCGTGGGCAAAGCCACCGGGTCGGAGGAGACTCAGGCTCGCGGCAAGATCGACGAAGCTACGGGCAGAACCCGGGAGAAGATCGCTGAAATCAAGGACAACGCCAGGGCAGCCATCGACGAGGCGGCCACCACGTAACGCTCGGAGCCGGTCAGGCCTGATCCTCCTGACCGGCTTCTCCGCGCTCTGGTGCAGGTCGGGCCGGGTGGTGAAGCCCGGGGTGACAGAACACACGCTTGATCCCAGTCCCCAGTAGCCCGCAGGACCGCTATCCAGTTGGTTCATTGAGAGCGCTGCCCCGAGGTGATCCCCGTGAACTCCAAGGCCATTTTCCGGTCGCTCAAAGACAGCTACACCGAGTGGGACGAGGACAAGGCATCCCGGATGGCCGCGGCCCTGGCCTACTACACCACATTCTCCCTCGGCCCCCTGCTAATCATCTTGATAGCCGTGGCCGGGCTGGTTTTTGGCCCAGAGGCGGCGCAAGGGCAGATCGTGGGCAAGATCGACGGCCTGGTCGGGCGCCAGGGTGCCCAGGCCATTCAGATAGTGATCGACGCTGCCAACAGACCCTCCTCGGGCGTGGTTGCCACTGTGATCGGCATCGCCACTCTGATTTTGGGCGCCGCGGGAGCCTTTGCGCAGCTTCAAGATGCGTTGAACACCATTTGGGAAGTGCAGCCGAAGCCCGGCCGCGGCTTGATGGGAACTGTAAAGGTCCGTCTCTTGCCCTTTATGATGGTGCTGGGCGTCGGTTTCCTAATGCTGGTGTCCCTGCTTATAAGTGCCGGGCTGGTAGCGGTGGTCAGCTTCTTCGGCAAGGTGACGGGCATCGGTTCCGCCGAGCTGATGCTGCAGGCCGCGGGCTTCCTCCTATCCTTCGGCGCGATGACCCTGCTCTTCGCCATGATCTACAAGGTCCTGCCCGACGCAACCGTCAAGTGGAGGGATGTGTGGCTGGGTGCCGCCTTCACCGCACTGCTCCTCGCAGTTGGGACCCTGGCCATCGGACTATATCTCGGCAATGCAGGTATCGGCTCGGCTTACGGGGCGGCCGGGTCGCTCGTCGTCTTGCTTCTCTGGATCTACTACTGGGCGCAGCTTCTCCTCTTCGGGGCGGAGTTTACCCACGTGCGCGCCAAGAGGCACGGCGCGCACGTGGTTCCGACAAAGGGCGCCGTGCTGGTGACCGAGGAGGAGCGTGCCGAGCAGGGGATACCTCACGGCGAAGGGGAAAGACCAGGAGAAGGCAGCGGCGGAAATCGGCTGGATGGTCCTGAAGTGGACACTCGCAGGACCAATGTCTCCCCTTCTTCTACGCGCTCCGGCCTCCTGCTGGCGAGCGCCGTGGTCGGTCTCGCGATCCTTGGAATCGGTGGAATATCGAGAGGGCGGTCGAGACGGTCCAGGGCCGACGTGGATTAGTGGCGCGCGGGAGACACAGCGTCGAGACGGTCAAGCAGGGCTGAGGTCGGAGGCAGCCTGGCGACGGGTCGTCGTCTTGACCGATTACAAGGGGGGCAATCTTCGAAAATGGACATCACGGCAGAGAAACCCGCCGAGTTCTGGAGCTACCAAGCCTCAAAGCTGCTGGAGCAGATGAGATCCTCGCCCCGCGGCCTGTCGGGCGGCGAGGCCGGCCAGCGGCTGGCCCGGTACGGACCCAACCTGATGAGACGTGGACGGAAAACAGCGACTCTCTCCCTACTGCTGTCCCAGTTCAGCAGCCCCATCGTCCTGATGCTCCTCTTCGCCGCCGGCCTGTCCTTCTACCTGGAGGACCGTACCGATGCCTTCATCATCGTTACCATCGTTGTCGCGAGCGGACTGCTCGGGTTCTGGCAGGAACGAGGCGCGGCCGGTGCCGTCGATAAGCTACTGGCCCTGGTGCACCTTCGGGTGACGGTGCTGCGCGAGGGGAAAGCCGTGGAGATCCCCATCGAAGAGGTGGTGCCCGGCGACGTCGTGTCGCTCTCCGCCGGGCGAGGTGTCCCGGGCGACTGCCTGATCCTGGAATCCCAGGACCTGTTCGTCGACGAGGCAACCCTGACAGGCGAGACCTATCCGGTGGAGAAGAGCCCTGGAGTGCTTCCCGCGCAGACGGCCCTGGCGCAGCGGACCAACGCCCTGTTCGTTGGCACCCACGTCGTCAGCGGCACGGCCACGGCTCTCGTGGTGGGGACGGGGACGAACACCGAGTTCGGCAAGATCTCCGAGCGGCTGCGCCTTCGACCTGCCGAGACGGAGTTCGAGCACGGAGTGCGGCGCTTCGGATATCTGCTGGCCGAGGTCACCCTGCTCCTGGTGCTAGGCGTTTTCGCCATCAACGTTTTCCTGGCGCGCCCGGTGTTGGACTCCTTCCTGTTCTCGCTGGCGCTGGCCGTGGGGCTCACGCCCCAACTCCTCCCCGCGATTATCAGCATCAACCTGTCTCATGGTGCCAGGCGGATGGCGGCCCAGAAGGTGATCGTGAAGCGGCTGGCAGCCATCGAGAACTTTGGCAGCATGAACGTGCTTTGCTCGGACAAGACGGGGACCCTTACCGAAGGAGTAGTGCAGCTGCACTCGGCTCTGGATCTGGCTGGCAAAGACAGTGAAAAAGTCCTTCTCTATGCCTACCTCAACGCGGCCTACGAGACCGGTTTCGCCAATCCCATTGACGAGGCGATTCGGAGCCACCGGAAGTTCGACCTCACCGATTACGGGAAGTTGAACGAGATCCCCTATGACTTCTTAAGAAAGCGGCTCAGCATCCTGGTAGCGATGGATGGCCGGCGCAGGCTGATAAGCAAGGGAGCCGTGGACAACGTTCTGGCTGTTTGCTCTTCCGCCGAGGTCGCCGATCGGGAATTGGTGGACCTTGAGGAGGTGAGGGCACAGCTACAGGCGCGATTCCTGGAGTTGGGTGCGCAGGGGTTTCGCACCCTCGGGATTGCCTACCGGGATCTGCAGGGCGAGGCTCCGGTAAGCAGGTCCGACGAGACCGGCATGACCTTTCTCGGATTCCTGGTCCTGGCCGATCCGCCCAAGAGTGGGATCGCTGAGACAATAGCTCAATTCAAGGGATTGGGCATCTCACTGAAAATCATCACCGGGGATAACCGGGTGGTGGCGGCCAGCATCGGCCGGCAGTTGAACCTCGAGCAGCCGCGCATCCTGGCAGGACCGGAACTGCACCAGATGAGCGATGCGGCGCTCCTACACCGGGTGGGTGGGGTGGACATCTTCGCGGAGGTGGAGCCAAACCAGAAGGAACGGATCATCCTGTCCCTCAAGAAGGCCGGTAACGTGGTCGGGTACCTGGGCGATGGCATTAACGATGCCCCGGCACTCCACGCCGCCGATGTCGGCATCTCCGTCGACAGCGCCGCCGACGTCGCCAAGGAGGCCGCCGACTTCGTGCTGCTGGAAAAGGACTTGGGCGTGCTGGTCCAAGGCGTAAGGGAGGGGCGAGTGACCTTCGCCAACACCCTGAAGTACGTGTTCATGGCCACCAGCGCGAACTTCGGCAACATGTTCAGCATGGCCGGAGCTTCCCTATTCCTGCCCTTCCTGCCACTGCTACCCAAGCAGGTGTTGCTCACCAACCTGCTTACCGACCTCCCCGAAATGACCATCGCCACCGACAACGTGGACGATGAGATGGTGAAGATGCCGAGGCGCTGGGACCTCCGGTTCATCCGCAACTTCATGATGACATTCGGGTTGGTCAGCTCGGTGTTCGACTATCTCACCTTTGGTGCGCTCCTGCTGGTTGCGAACGCCACCACCGAACAGTTCAGGACGGGCTGGTTCGTCGAGTCGGTTGTCTCGGCCTCGCTCACCGTGTTGGTTATCCGGACACGACGGCCACTCTTCCGAAGCAGACCCGGCAGGCAGTTGCTGGCGACCACGTTATTGGTCGTCGCGGGCGCCGTGGCCCTGCCCTACAGTCCGGTTGCGGCGTCCCTCGGCTTCCAGCCGCTGCCGGCTTCCCTGTTGGCGATGATCGCCATCATCGTGGCGCTCTACGCCGCTACCGCCGAGCTGGCGAAGCACGCCTTCTACCGATGGACTCAGCCTGGTGGCTAGTCGGGCAGCAGCCCTTGCTCTTGGGTCACCAGTTGCCGCACCCACGCTCATCTCAACTCTCCCTGCCCTCTGCGCCCTCCCTTCTGGCAAACGCGTAGCGCAGAAAGAGGTGGCTCTCGCCTCGCTTCACCCCGACCAGGGTGCCCCACAGGGATCGTGTCGGGGCGAAGACCTTGCCCTCGATCAGGCCCAGGCGGTGGTCGAGGCCATCCCGGCCGGCTACCTGGGGGGCCAGGGTCAGGAACAACTCGTCCAGGCAACTCTCGGCGAAGAAGTCGCCTAGCAGGTGAGGGCCGCCCTCGACCAGGATCCGATCGCACGGTCGTGCGCTACATACGGCGTCCAGGATCGCCCGGGGGCTTAGGGAGTCGGCACTGCCCACGGATACGACCCGGACCCCAGGAGGTAGGTCGAGCTCGGCGATCCGGCGGGCCCCTGGCACGGTCGTGGCGATCAGGGCTGGCACCCGACCCGAGCGGAACACGGGCAGGTCCAGATCGATCTCACCCCGGGCCGTGACGATCACGTTCAGCGGTGGATCCGGTATCCCCAGGGTCTCTCGAAGCTGCTGATACTGGTCCGCCAGCGGCGGGTAGATGTAGTCGGCGGTCCAGAGGTGCCGGGGCACCGCTCGGAGGGTCCCGGCTCCGACGATCACGGCATCGGCGAGGGCGCGCAGCAGTCCCATCACCATCCGGTCGTGCTGGTTGAACCCACTGATCTCTCCGCCCCCCGACTGACCCGGCACGTTCAGCGACACCACGCCGTCCAGGGTCGTGACGAAGTTGCCCGCCACGTGCGGCGGACCCGGGTGGGGCCGATCCCGGAACTGGCCGTACAGGCTCGCCAACTCGGGGGGCAGGGGAAGTTGTGCCCCCCCAGCCGCCTCGTAGAGGGTCTCCAGTGGAGCCAGCTCACTCATCGCTGCAGGCCACAGGCGGTGAAGAACTCAGCTCGCAGGTTCGGGTTGCCGTCGTACTCACCCCGCCAGAAGGTGGTGCGGGTCAGGGGCAGGGTCTCTTGAACTCCCCGCATCTGGGTGCAGAGGTGGTGGGCCTCCAGGTAGACGGCCACGCCGTGGGGCTTCAGCACCGCGTCCAGGGTATCGGCGATCTGCTGCCCAATCCTCTCCTGGACCGTGAACCGCCGCGCGAACAGCCGCACCAGCCGGGTTAGCTTGGACAGGCCGAGCAGATGCTCGTGGGCGATGTAGCCCACGTAGGCGTGGCCGTAAAAGGGCAGGGCGTGGTGCTCGCACAGGGCATAGAACTGGATCGGCCCCTCGATCACCTGGCTTAGGCGACAGTCCGGCCCGCCTCGGCACTCGGTCTCGAAGGCGGTAATCAGCTTCGGATCGCCGTCGTAACCACTGGTGCTGTCGAAGAGGGCGCGGATGAACCGCCGCGGCGTTGCCACGGTGGCCGGGGCGTTTAGGTCCATCCCAAAGGCCGTGAGGATCTCGGCCATGTAGCCCTCGAACTTGACGACTTGCTCCTCGGTGACGGTGCGGCGCGACAGCGCCATCGTCGCCTCCATGTCTAGATCCTCGGCGTCGAGAGTCTCGGAGTCTAGATCCTCGGAACTCAGGTGAAGGGACGTCATCTTTTCCCTGAGTGCTGAGTGGTCGGAGTCCATCATTTTATTGCCCCTTTCAAGTCCTCGGCCCGGAAGGGGCCCGGCTCGGCGATCAGGGCTCGGGCCGCTCCCACCCGCTCCCAGACGTTCCAAAGCAGCACCCCTCGCACTCGGCCTTCGCTCAGGTAGTATATTACCCCCTCCTTGAAGGGGTCCCTCCAGTCGGCCACCGTCTCCAACCGAGCGTCCAGCTCGCCTACTGCCTCGTAGCCCAACTCGAAGAGGTCGGAGTAGAAGAAGGGCAGGTGGTGATAGGGCTCCAGTTCCCCTGCCATGTTGCGGCCGGCCAGCCGCCCCATGGTGAGGGCGTTATCCTCGTGCTCCACGCGAATCCGCTTCCCCAGGGCTGGGTTGTAGAATGATGCTACGTCGCCGGCCGAGAAGATGTCCGGGTGGTTCGTGCGCAGGAACTGGTCTACCAGGATCCCGTTGCCCACCTCCAGTCCCGCCATTCCCGCCAGCTCGACGTTAGGTTGAATCCCGATCCCCGCCGCAACGCCGTCCAGCACGACTTCCCGATCGGAGGAGTCCTTCACGCCCCGGATCCGCAGGGCGACCTGATCACCGCGAGGCTCCAGGCCGACGGCCGTCGCCTCTGCCAGCACCTCGATCCCCTTCTGACGATAGAAGTCGTTCAGGAACAGTCCCAGGTCGCGAGGAAAGACCCGGCCCCCGAGGGTTCCCTCCGACAAGGCCATCACCACTTCCTTCCCGTTCATCGCCAGGGCCGCGGCGATCTCCGAGCCAATGAAGCCGCCGCCGATGACAGCGAAGCGCCGGCCCTTTTCGGCCAAGCCTCGCAGGTGCCCGTAGTCGTCCAGGGTGCGAAAGTATAGGATTCTCCCCGCGCCGAAGGCGAGCTGCCGAGGCGTGCCGCCGGTAGCCAGAAGCAGCTTGTCGAAGGTGTAGACCCCACCTTGGTCGTCGACTACCTGCTTGTTCCGCGGGTCGAGGGACCGGGCCTCGCGCCCAACGTGGAGAACCACCCCCTTGCTCTCGGTGCCCCGCCAGATCTTCTCCAAGGGATCCCCCTTCCAGAGCCCTTTGGAGAGGGGCGGTCGATCGTAGGGCGGGTGGGGTTCGGAGCCTATCAGACCGATGGTGCCGGCCGGGTCCACCTGGCGGATGCCCTCGGCGGCAGCATCAGCGGTCATTCCCCCGCCGACAATCAAGTAGGTGTAGTGAGACATCATCACCCCCTTCACGATGCATTCACGATGGGCGGCAGCACCTGGCCTCGCCGCCCTCGACCTTAGGGCGACGAGGCCAGGTGCTGCCAGTTGGACGGCCTAGCTCGGCGGGTAGCGATCGTACGTGGACGTGCTGCGCGTCGTGGGTCGATAGAAGAACTGCGAGATCACGCGCACGATCACCCAACCCAGCAGGGCGTAGACGAGCATCGCGATGAGCGATGGGACCTCCAGCACTATGTTGCCGGAAGAGGGGCTGCCGATCAGGCCGAAGAACGGCGCTAGGAAGAGCGCGGCAGCGTTGTACACGAAGCCGGCGAAGTTATTGTCGGGATTGGCGCCGATAGCCTTCAAGAGAACGCGAAGTCCAATCAGCCCCTCGACGATGCCGAAGAACAGCCAGATCAGCTGGCTCACCCTGAGGCGGTTTATCTGTTGATCGGCGCCCGCATCCTGGACGATCCGTTCGCGGTGTTCGATGCCGGCCTCCCCCGTGACAACGCGCTCGCGCTGCTCGACGCCGGCACTACTTTCGATGACCTGCTCGTCGTGCAACGGGTGTTCATGGGCCGGTGTTGGACCGGCCGTCTCGTCGATCCTGGTGATTTCCTTCGGCTCGACCGATCGTGGCTCTGGAGTTTGTGACATGTCCCCCTCCTTGTTCCCGTTTCTATTCCGCGGGCCTTCCCAGCCCCTGTTCGCGGGCGCAATCTGTCCACCAGACATCAGTGGATCCTGGGTAGCAGCCTAGGACTAATCCACGCCGCCTGTCGTCTATCGAAGGGCCTATTCAGGGTTTAGGTCGCATACCCGCAGGCCCATCGTGTCTTCTTGCGCGCGCCTTGGTGTACGACAAGCTTCCGGCTGTTGGCCAGGATTAGCCCCCCGAATTCGACTTTAGACCGACGACATCGGGCCGGTTTACGCCTACTCTGTACAAGTGTGAAGCGGCTTCTCAACTATTGGAGGTGGCCAGGGTGCTGAGTCAGCTACGACAACGGGCCAGAGAGGCGCTCTCCACCGCACGGCAGATCGTGCTCTCGGCCAGCGGCCCGGCGGACATCCAGGCCGAGACCCTGCCATGCGAAGCGGTGGGGCTGGCCCTCTACGTGCTCGTGGCGAGGACCTCGGATCTTCTGTTCAACCTGGAGAACAATGCGCTGGTTGTTGCCACCGCCGACAGCTGGCAGGCGCGCGGCACGGCGCGTCTCCTGCGGCCCGGTGAGTACCCCGATCGACTCGCCTTGGCCAGGACCCCCGAGGCGGCGTGGTCCCAGGTGGTCGAGATCCGCCCCACGCGGCTGCGGTTGCGACACCCTCAGGGCCATGGCGAGACGATTGACCTCTGGTGACGGCCCCGAGATCTGGATACCCCACACCCTCCCCGAAATCTGATCCCCGAATAGACCCCGATAGGCGACAGCGGGCATGGGTTAGGAATATACTACCACTACTCTTTTGATCCGGCAGCGCAGGGAACGGCAAGGCTGGTGTATGACGCGAAATGGCAGTGCGCGCAGACTTCGCCGGCTGGTTTACAGAGGAACCCGATCGGGGTGGGAAACGAGAAATTGTGGAGGTGTCTCATGGACCAAACGGGCGCTACTTGTGGGACCCGGCGCATGTGCAGTGCTCAACTGATCGGAGGGCAACGTGTTCAGGCTGCGTAAATGGACCACGCGGGCGGTATCTGTGGGACTCGGCGCCTGTGCATTGCTCCTTGCCAGTGCCTACGCCGGAGGCGGGGAGGCCAGCCCGTTGATGGCGACGGCGACCGCGCCATCGCTAGGTACGGCGGCGAGCTTCGGGGTCCTGGCTGGCTCCGCGATCACCAATACCGGCGCTACCGTTATTGACGGGGGTATCGGGTCATACCCAACTACCACGATAACTGGATTTCCGCCCGGAACAGTGAACGGGACGAACCACGTGGGCGACGGTATGACGCAGGCGGCCAAGACCGACTTGCTCAGCGCGTACGACAATTCAGCTGGACAGACACCGGTTATCGTGCCCACGGAACTCGGTGGGACAACCCTGACGCCCGGCGTCTACAAATCCGCCGCGGGCACGTTTGGGATAACAGGGACCCTCACGCTCAGTGGCGACGCGAATGCAGTCTGGATTTTCCAGATGGACAGCACGCTCACGACTGCAAGCGGCTCGTCTGTTGTCCTGACCGGTGGCGCTAGCAACTGCAATGTGTTTTGGCAGGTCCGCAGCTCCGCGACGCTCGGTACAAACTCTACGTTTGTAGGGAACATTCTCGCGCTCACGAGCATCACCCTGACCACCGGCGCCAGCGTGTCCGGTAGAGCCCTGGCGCGAAATGGCGCGGTGACGCTGGATAGCAACAGAGTCGACGCCAGCGTGTGCGGCGCGCCCGCGCCCACGGCGACGGCGGTTCCACCTACAGCCACGGCTACACGTACGGCGACGGCGGTTCCACCTACGGCTACGGCGAGGGCTGGCCCCGGTGACGAGCGCGGTCCGGCGTCCTCGCCGACTCCTGTACCGGTTCCGACTTCGGCTCCTGTATCGGTTTCGACTCCCGTGTCGGCGGCGGTTCTGGCGCCTGTGACGACCACGG
>Ga0209014_10000435_pt1 | contig 24154 bp, 18 predicted proteins | sample BarGraNGADG00212_FD_184491 | JGI IMG/M metagenome (GOLD analysis project Ga0209014, IMG submission 184491) | Arctic peat soil microbial communities from Barrow, Alaska - Barrow Graham LP Ref core NGADG0002-212 (SPAdes) (version 2) | ecosystem: Environmental > Terrestrial > Soil > Wetlands >...
CTACCAGAAACGACCCCTCCCGAGCCTGCCACTGCACGAGAGGGGTTCTCTCCACGACTTCGACACCCACGCGACCCGGGAGCTCCGTCGTAGCCCGCACGTCCCGCACGACGCTGATCTTTCGGACCGACTGCTCGATCAGGTCGCTGCGAGCCAGAAGGACATTACGCCCCAGCGTCTCGGATGAGTCGGATGCCTGATTTATGTCGAGCAGCCTGCCTCCCGTAACCACAACCTGTCTGACTGCAAAGTACGGGGAAACGATTGAATAGTATAGCAACCAGGCAGATAGAATCAATACGGAGAGGTACAGCACCGTGGGTATGGCACGGAGAACCCATCGGAGTGAGGCACTCCCTCTCTGCCGCAGATTGACCGACGACGCCGACTTTACGCTGCGCCGCCGAGTTCTCCGCTTAGGAGTTACAGCCTGATTACGCATGGGTCACTCTTTTGACTCTTTCTTTTTAAGCCGGCAAAGCACGTGCTCGCCGACCTTATGCACGTCCCCCGCACCCATCGTGATCACCAGATCACCGCGGCCAATCTCGGATTCCAGCAGCGCCGACGCTTCCGGCAGGCTCCCGACACACCGCGCCCCGGCGTGCCCCATCTTCGCCAAGAGGTCGCGGCTGCTGACCGCCTCCCCCTCCTCCCGACCAGCCGGTTGGTAGATTGGCAAAACGAGCACCCGATCCGCGTCGGAGAAGGCCGCTGCAAACTGACTCAGTAGACGCTCGGTGCGGTTCACGGTGTGGGGCTGGAAGACGCACCAGATGGTCCCGGAGTGTCGCTCCCGGGCTGCCCCCAGCGTAGCCCGTACCGCGGTCGGGTGGTGGGCGTAGTCGTCGATGATTGTGACCCCGCCCGCCTCGCCCACCAGCTCGTACCGCCTACGAGTCCCCCGAAAGTAGGACAGGGCGGACGCGGCCATCCCCGGCCTGATCCCCACCTGGGCTGCGACCGCTACCGCAGCAAGGGCGTTCAAGGCGTAGTGCCGCCCAGAGAGCCGCAAGTTGCACTGGTGCACGGAGCCGCCCGGCGAGGTAAAGTCGAAATGGGTGCCAAAGGGGCGAACCGGCACGCAGTCGGTGAGCATCCAATCGGCAACATCAGAGCTGCCGTAGCTCTGCCTCGGCACGGACAGCTTCATAGACTGCAGAATGGGGTCCTCAACGCAGGTGATCAACATGCCATCGGAGGGAACCCTGGAGGCAAACTCAGTGAAGGTCCTGGCGATGTCGTCCATATCGGCGTAGCAATCGAGGTGGTCCTCCTCCACGCTGGTAATCACCGCCACCTTCGGCCATAGCTGCAGGAAAGAGCGATCGAACTCATCCGCCTCTGCTACCAGGTACTGGCTGTGGCCGAGAAGCCCGTGACTCTCGAAGTCCAGCGGCTCCCCGCCGATCAGAGCCGTTGGGTCCAGTCCCGACTGGTATAGGAGATATGCCACCATAGCGGTGGTGGTGGTCTTGCCGTGGGTGCCGGCTATGGCGATGCCGTAACTCTGACTCATCAGCCATCCAAGCAGTTCGGCTCGCTTCACCACCGGCAGCCGCTGAAGGTTCGCCTCGACCAACTCGGGATTATCGGACCCTACCGCCGAGGTCGCCACAACCAACTCTGCACCTGCCACCGCGTCCGCGGTATGGCCGATGGTGATGGTTGCGCCCCTGGCTTGAAGCCGATCAACGATAGGCGAGCCCTTCACGTCCGAGCCTGTCACCTTCTTGCCCTGGCCGAGCAACAGCTCGGCCAGGGCACTCATGCCTATGCCGCCGATCCCTATGAAGTGGATCGTCTTGGCCTTTGCGAGGACACTGGGATCGCTGGCTTGCGGTTTTTCAATCATTGATCAGATCCCTCGACGAGAACGGGTTCGCCGCTTTGGAGCAAGGCTGGCCTCCGACGCGGCCACACGCTGGCGAGAAGGCTTCCGCTGAAACAGCTTGACCATGGACTGCTGACCGCCACCCGTGGTGGAATTTGCCATCCCCCGCTCGTGGCGAGACACTCCCAGCAGGAGCCCTACACCCGCCATACTGACTATAAGCGAGGAACCCCCAAAGCTGATGAACGGCAGGGTAATGCCGGTATATGGAATGGAGTTGGTGACCACGGCCACGTTGGTCACAGCCTGAACAAGGACTGTGCAGGTAACTCCGGTGGCCAGCAACCGGCCAAAGCGATCCGGCGCTCGAAAGGCGATGCGGAAGCCCCGCCACGCGAACAGCGCGAACAGCATGATCACTGCCGCGGCGCCCACCAATCCAAGTTCCTCACCGATGATGGCAAAGATCGCGTCGGTCTGAGCGTTTGGTACATAGTAGAATTTCTGACGGCTGGACCCCAGGCCGAGGCCGGTGATCCCGCCTGAGCCGAGAGCTATCAGCGTCTGTATGGTGTGATAGCCGGTGTCCTGCGCGTCGCCCCACGGGTCCAGGAAAGCCTTCCACCGATCGTGCCGGTAGCCGGAAACTACCACCAGGTATATGAACCCCAACACGCCACCCGAAGCCGCGACCCCAAAATGGAGCAGGTTAGCTCCGGCGACGAAGAACAGGCAGCCGGCTGTGGCCACCACGACAAAGGATGTGCCCATGTCCGGCTGTGCCATGATCAGCGCGGTCACGACCACCAGGAACAGGGCGAAGGGTATGAACCCGGAGGTCAACTCCTTCACCTTTTGCCCCCGGCTGGCCAGCCAGGCAGACATGTAGATGATGAGTGCCAGCTTGGCAAACTCGCTGGGCTGGATGGGGGGCAGAAACGGCCCGATCCTAAGCCATCGGGTGGCGCCGTAGTTGCCAACCCCCAGACCGGGAACGAGAACCAGGATCATTGCACCCACGGTGGCCACCATAATCAGCACCGACAACCGCTCCAATCGGTGGTAGTCCATCACGGCGGCAGCTACCATCAACGCTCCACCCAGGATCGCCCAAGTCACCTGTTTGGTCAGAAAGTAGGTGTGATCCCCAAACTCCGATTGGGCCACCACGAAACTGGCGCTGTACACCATCTCCACGCCCAGCACCACCAGCACAAGGGTAACGATGGTCAAAATTATGTCTGGTGTTGCCTTGGGATGCGCCCTGGCGCTCATATGCCTCTCTTGTCGTTAGATGTCGTTAAATGTTGTAGGAGACGGCCGCCGGCATCAGGGTCGAAGCCGCCCTCCTACTCACGTCTAGGTGTCGGGGTAGTCCCCGACCCCGACGGTCGCGCGCGAGTCGCCCGCACTCCGACCACGCCTGGGGGCCAGGTTCCGCACACAGTGGCGGAAACAGTCGCCCCGCTCTTCGAAGTCCTTGAACTGATCGAAGCTGGTTCCTCCGGGAGCCAGCAATACCACGTCGCCCGGCTTCGCGGCCCCCCTGGCCAGATCCACGGCTTCCACCATAGTCACTGCCTTGAGGATCGGAGGGAGAGCAGGCCCCGGGGCTTCCAGCACCGCCCGCTCGATCAGCGGGGTGGCCTCCCCCAACAGCACCAGCGCTTTCACGCGGCGCCGGATCAACGCTCCCCACTCTTCCATGGGCAGATGCTTGTCGCGCCCGCCTGCTATCAACACGATGGGCTCGTCGAAGGAGCGAAGGCTGGCCATGGAGCGCTCAGGTGCCGTGGCGATGGAGTCGTTGCAGTAGATGACCCCATCCAGTTCCCCGACAATCTCCAACCTGTGGGCGACTCCCCTGAAGCCAACCACAGCGTTCTTCATCGCCTCCACCGAGACTCCCACCGCGGAGGCGATGGCAGAGGCGGCCGCGACGTTGTAGAGGTTGTGGCGGCCGCGCAGCTGCACCTGGCTCACATCGCACACCGTCTCAACTGCAGACCCCCGGCGCAGCACAATCCGGTCGCCCTCCAGGTAGCTCCCATCCACCGGACGCTCCAGGCTGAAGCCAAGGCTGCGTCCCACGGGTTTGAGACCGGAGGCAACCGGGTCGTCGGCACTCAGGATCGCCCAGTCCTCCGGGTGCTGGTGGCTCAGCATGTTCCACTTGGCCGCGGCATAGCTCCCCATATCGTCGTGGCGGTCCAGATGGTTTGGGGTGACGTTCAGAATTGCACCAATGCCCGGGCTGTAGGGCAGAGTCTCCAATTGAAAACTGCTCATCTCCAGCACCACCCAGTCCTCGGTCCCTATCTGGTCGATCTTCTCCAGCAACGGCACACCGATGTTGCCGCCGACGTGGACGGGCATACCGGCCCGCGTGAGCATCTCCCCAACGAGGCTGGTAGTGGTGGTCTTGCCGCTGCTGCCGGTGATTCCTACCAGCTTTCCACGGCACAGCTCAAAGAAGAGCTGCGTCTCGCTGCTGAGGGTTGCCCCCTGCCGCCTGGCCTCTACCAGGAAGCCCAACTGCTGCGGCACCCCGGGGCTCACGAATACGGTCTCCACATCCCGAAAAATCTCCTCGGGATGGCCGCCCAGGGCAAATCGCACCGGGAGACCGGCCAACGACTCCAGCGCCGTGGCAAGCTCTTCAGCCGAGGAGTGGTCGTTGGCAGTGACCTCAGCCCCAATCCCGGCCAGGAACCGCACGAGGGAGACTCCCTCGCGGGCCAGCCCCACCACGGTCACTCGCTTCCCCGCGAAACGTTCACGGGCGATATCGCTTGGCAATCTCATTTGCATCCACATTTCCATTTAGGGGCCGGCATGGTCCCCGATGCCGGCACGTCGGGGTCAGGGACGACCCCGACTCCTACTACTTCTAGATCAGCGCCAGGGCTATGCCCACCATACCGGAGAGCATGGAGAGCAGCCAGAATCGCTGTGTGATCTGGGTCTCGGACCACCCCTTCAACTCGAAGTGGTGGTGGATCGGAGTCATCTTGAACAGCCTTCGGCCGTGGGTCAGCTTGTAGAAGCCCACCTGGGCCATGACTGACAGCGCCTCCACCACGAAGATCGAGCCGATAACCGGCAGCAGCAGTATGTGGCCGGTCATTAGCGCCACCACCGCCAGAGTCGCGCCCAGCGACAGTGACCCGATATCGCCCATGAAAACCTGGGCCGGGTGGGCGTTGTACCAGAGAAAAGCCAGAGTAGCCCCCACCATGGTGAAGGAGAAGGTAACCAGATACGCCTGATGCTGTAGGTAGGCGATGATCCCATAGCAGGCGAAGGCGATGGCCACGGTGCCCCCGGCCAGCCCGTCCAACCCGTCCGTTAGGTTGACCGCGTGGGCGCTCCCCGCCACGGCGATTGCAGCCACCAGCGCGAACAAGAACCCAACCTTATACTCCCCCAGTCTCGGGAAGTAGAGGGTATCCATACCCATCATCTGGTAGAGCACCCAGCCCGCGACCAGCCCGATGGCGCTGAGAAGAATGAACTTCACCCTCACGGATAGACCGTGGCGGCTGCCGCCGACCAGGCCCATCATGTCGTCCACCGCCCCCACCGCGGCGCAACAGGCCAGCACACCCAAGGGCAGGGTAATCGAATAGCGGCCCACCAGGTTGGCCACCATAGTGACCGCCACCGCCGGCACGATTATCAGGATCCCCCCCATCGTGGGCGTCCCGGTCTTCACTATATGGGAGCTTGGCCCGTCCACCCGGATCTGCTTGCCAATGCTGTGGCGCTTCAGGAACCGGATCAGCGGCCCGCCCCAGATCACCGTTATCAGAAAGGTAAGTGTCCCGACGGTCAGGGCGTAGGACATCGAATCGCCTCTACAATTTGCTCCATCTGCATCCCCCGCGAGCCCTTAACCAGGACGCAGTCGCCGGGGCGAAGAATGGTGCGGAGCTTCTTGATCGCATCGTCGTTGTCTCGAGCCAGGAAGACCGCATCCGCGTCCTTGCCGTCGGCAAGCGCCTCCTGTCCAACCAGGGCACCAAGCTCCCCGACGGTGATGAGGACGTCGGCGACGTCCGCCGCTCGTCGGCCCACCATCTGGTGCCCCTCCGCCGCGAAGGAGCCCAACTCCAGCATGTCGCCAAGCACGGCCACCCTGCGACCCGACAGCTCATTTAACAGGGTAAGAGCTGCAAGTGTGGAGGCGGGGCTGGCGTTATAGCAGTCGTCCACCACCGTAGAACCGTTGATCCCGGCCTCGGCGATCAGCCTCAGGGAGGTGGAAACCTCGTGCAGTCCCCCGGCAATCTCCTCCAGCGGCATCCCGAGGTGGTGCGCCACGACTGAAGCAGCCAGCGCCGCGTGAACGCTGTGCAGCCCCAGCAGCGGCATCCGTACGTGGAGCCAGTCTCCACCGTGGTGCAGATCGAACTCGATCCCCTGGAGTCCCCTGCCCTGCACTGAGTCGGCCCAGAAGCCGGCCTCGGGGTCTAACCCGTAGAAAGCGACTGCAGCCCTGCTCTTTTTCTCCATGGCGCGAACTCGAGGATCGTCGAGGTTCAGGACTGCCAAGCCGCTCGCCGGCAACTCCTCTACCAGCTCGCCCTTGGCCTCGGCTATCCGGTCTATCGTGCCCAGCCGCTCCAGGTGGGTGGGTCCAACGTTGGTGACGACTCCAACGTTGGGCTCCGCGATCCGGGCCAACGCTCGGATTTCTCCCAGTGCATACATCCCCATCTCCACTACGGCCACCTGGTGCCTGGGGGTAATCCGGAGCAGGTTGAGCGGCAGGCCGATCTCGGTGTTCAGGTTGCCCTCGCCCTTGAGTACGGAGAATCGGTTATCGAGCAGGCTGGACAGGACCTCTTTGGTGGTGGTCTTGCCCACACTGCCGGTCACGGCAACCACGGTCAACCCCACCTTGCGGCGCCACTGTCGAGCCATCGCCTGCAGCGCCAGCAGGGAGTCCTTCACCTGGATGAGGGGAAATGTGGCGACGGCCGCGAGTGGCCACTCGACCGGAGGCTTCTCGACCAGGGCAGCCCCGGCGCCCCTGGCGATGGCGTCGGCCACGAAATCGTGGCCATCCTGAGTCTTACCTTTGAGAGCAACGAAGAGCGACCCCGGGATCACCTGGCGAGAATCCACGACCACCGAGGTGAATTCAGCATCCGCTCCCGGCACCCAAATGAGGTGCCCTTCCACTGCCTCTGCGATTTCCTGCATAGTCAACATGATTTCGGGCTCTTTCCCTGGACTCACATACTCTCTGGCGGCTGATGTGTCGACTCGTCCGCTCTTCCGCTACCTGGTAACCGAGGTTGTCGGTGCTGCCCTGGCCGCGGTCGGCGTGACCATAACCAACGGCGCAGTCCTTATGGCCTTGGCCACCGTCGGTTTGGCCGCCGCAGCCGGCACCGTCGGTTTGGCCGCCGCAGCCGGCACAGTTGGAGTGGCCACCACAGCCGACACAGTTGGAGTGGCCGCCACAGCCGGCCGTGGCGTAGCTTTGGGCGCCACCGGTGGCGATGTGGCAACCGCCGGTGCGGCCTCGGCAGCTGCGGCTACTGGGGTGGCGGTAGAAGCCGCCGCGGCAGCTGCCACGGCCTTGGCCGGGTCGGATGGAGGGATCCGCATATAGGTAAAAAGCTGCTCGGCGATCTTCTTGAACACTGGCGATGCGACCACCCCCCCGTACACAGCCGCAGGTCCGTCTATCCGCACAAGCATGGCGAACTGTGGGTCGTCCGCGGGGGCAAAGCCCACCTGGGAGGCGTAGGTCACACCGGAGGTATACCCGGTGCTCGTGGGAAGGTCCGCGGTGCCCGACTTGCCGGCGATTTTGTAGCCCGGAACCACGGACAGCTTGAGGGAGTTGTCCTCCACCACGTGTATCATCATGTCTGTGAGGCTCTTGGCCGTCTCTGATGATACCACTCGTCTCACCTGCACGGGCGCCACGTCCCGAAGAGAATCCCCCTGGCGGTACGCTTTGACCAGCATCGGCTTGGTCAGAACCCCGTCGTTGGCTATGGCGGATATCGCCGTGATCATCTGGAGAGCCGTAACCGCGATACCCTGCCCGAAGGCGTTGGTGGCCAGATCCACCCTGGTCCAATCCGAATCCTTGGGAGTGCGAAACTGGCCCGGCGACTCGCCGGGCAACCCAACTCCCGTAACCTTGCCAAAGCCGAAGGCATCTACGTATCGGTAGAAACGCTCTGGGCCGAGCAGGCCGGAAACGTACTGCGCGCCTATGTTGCAGGAGTTGATCAGCACCTGGGTCATCGACTCTCGGCCGTGGGCGCCTAAATCCCAGTTGCGTATCTTGGCCCCATCGATCACCGCCACGCCGGTGTCCATAAAGGTGCTTTCGGGGGTAACCAGCTTCTCCTCTATCCCTCCGGACATGGTGATCAACTTCATCACAGAGCCCGGCTCGTACATGTCGGTGACCGCCGAGGGCCTGTACAGCTCCTGATGATTGGGATCGAACACGTCCTTCGCGGTGAGGTCGTAGGTGGGCTCCGTGGCCATGGCCAGGATCGCCCCAGTCTTCGGCTCCATGATGATGATGGCCCCACCCTTCGCCTTGTAGGTCTTCAGTGCGTCGGCCAACTCCCTCTCCACCATTCTCTGAATATAGCGATCGATGGTGAGAATGGCATCGGAGCCCTCCCTGGGAGGAACCACCTCCCGGCGGCCAATGGCGATTTCCCCCCCCACTGTGTCTCTCTCGGCGGCCAGCAGTCCAGGCTCGCCACCCAGATCCCGATCCAGGCTCAACTCCAGCCCCGCCAATCCTTTGAAATCCTTGCCCACGAAGCCCAGCAGTTGCGCGGCGATGCTCCCCTCCGGATAGCCCCGGAACGGCTCCTGCTGGAGGTAGACACCCGGCACGTTGAGGCCGGCAATTTTCGTGCTAACGTCGGCCGGCAGCTTACTCTTCAGCAGAATGGGCATCTTGCTGCTGGTCTGCAGCTTGGCCAGGATCGTCTCGGGCGGATCTCCCAGCGGCTTGGAGAGCGCAGCGGCAACCGCGTTCGGATCCTTCACCGAGACAGGGTCGGCATACACGCTCTGATACATCACGCTTATGGCCAACGGATAGCCGGTGCGATCCAGGATATCGCCCCGCTTTGGCACGATCTCCTGCTGAAACTGGTGCTCCTGGCTTGCCAGCTCGCTGAAGCGCTGATACTGCACCACTTGATAGGAATAGGAGCGATACAACAGGAGGACGGCGCAGGCCGCGAAAACAACGCAGAGGGTCATCAGTCGCCACCGCTGATCGCGAATCTCACCTACCATCGATCACTCTGCAGCCTCTCACTCCGCCTTGGGGACTGGCCCCAAGTTGGCTTCCGCCGCGGGTGCAGATCATCTATCTCTCAACCTGCCGCGGCCTCGTGGCCAGCAGGGAGGCCAACAGCGACCGTGTGGTGTCCAGAACTCCGCCGGAGTTCACCACGCCGCTGGAGGCATCATCCGATTTCTCCAGTGCCGGAGCACCACTGCTGGCACCACGACTGGCCGGGCTCGGTCGCTCAGGCTGCAGTACGGGTTTCGGCTGCAGGTAGGCGACGTCCCTAGGACGCGTCATCAGCAGTCGAGTGGTAGCTTCCGTCTCAACCGTGGCCAGCGACCTCGCCCTGGCCACGTCCAGGGAGAGCTGGTCGTTGCGCAGCTTCCAGCTGGCCTCCTCCTGAGCCAACTCCTGGATGCTGTATCCGGTGGTTGCCACTTCGCTGGTCTGGGTAAGGTAGAACAGGCTGGCAATTCCGGCCAGAACGCTGGCCAAAAGGAGCCAGGCTATGACGCCGGTGTTGCTGTTGCCCTTGGGGCGCGCCAAGATGTCGCGCCGGGGCAGGGCAGTCGACGATGACGAGAGATGTGCCAGTGCCACCTTCTATCCCTCCAACGGGACGCCTCCGTTGGCGCCCGGCTCTTCATTCAACCTATCTTCTCCGCAACTCTCAGCCTGGCGCTTCGAGCCCGCGGATTCCTGGCCATCTCCTCTGCCGAGGGCATGATGGCCCTTCGCTGCAGTAGTCTGACTGTCGGCTGCTTCCCGCACACACACACCGGCAAACCGGGAGGACAGATGCACTGGGATGCCTCCTGCCGCATGAACTCCTTGACGATGCGGTCCTCCAGGGAGTGGAAGGAGATCACCGCCAGCCGGCCCCCCATGCCCAGCAGTTGAAGTGCCTGGGGCAGCGCCTCCCGTAGACTGTCCAGCTCTTGATTCACCGCTATCCGGAGAGCCTGGAATGTCTTTGTAGCGGGGTTCTTCCCTCCCCGGTGAGGACCGAGCACCTCGCCGACGATGCCGGCCAGCTCCTTGGTGGTCTCGATGCGCATCGTCACTCTCCGGCGAACGATGGCTCGAGCGATCGCCCCGCCGTGACTCTCTTCCCCATATTCGTACAGCATCTTCTTGAGCTCCGCCTCCGTGGCGCCGTTGACGATGTCGGCAGCAGTGACCGATTGCCTAGGATCGAACCGCATGTCCAGCGGCGCCTCCCTCTGGAAGGAGAAGCCCCGGCTCCACTGATCCAACTGCATCGAAGACAGCCCGAGATCCATCAGCACGCCGTCCGCGGGAACCATCCCGGCCTCCGACGCCGCGTCGGCAAGGTTGCTGAAGTTCGTGTTCACCAGCGCCACCCGATCGCCAAATCGGGCAAGTCGCTCACGCGCTACAGCCAGGGCCTCCGGATCGGCATCCAGCCCGAGCAGCCGTGACTCGCTGCCCGAGGCCTCCAGGATCGCCTCGGAGTGGCCCCCCGCGCCAACGGTGCAGTCGATGTACCGACCCCCCACCACCGGTCGCAGGGCGTGGATAGTCTCTTGAAACAAAACAGGGACATGCCGGACTTCCATGGTCACCCCGGTATCCTGGAAAAGAGTGCCCGCGCGGGGAAATCGCCCCGCGGTGCCTGGCCCCGATCGCTGCCTGGGGCCCCCTGTGCTTCTACCGAACTACCTAGATGCCAAGGCCGGCGAGGTGCTCCGCGAAGGTCGAACTCTGCTCCTCGGCCAGCGAGCGCTCGGCGTGCCAGCTCTCCTGGCCCCAAATCTCGATTCGGCTGTAGAGACCCGCCACGACTACGTCGTCCCGCAGGCCGGCGTACTCCCGAAGGAACTGGGGGAGGACGATCCGGCCCATCTTGTCAAGGATCATGTCCGAAGCACCCGAGAAGAAATGCCTGGCCACCCGACGGGCATCGGCCTGCATTATTGGGAGCTTGCCCAGCCGCTCCGCCAACTCCCTCCACTGGTCCAGTGTCCAAACGTACAGGCACCTGTCCAGCCCGCGCGTCAGCACCAGCCCATCCGCCAGGGGAGAGCGGAACTTGGCCGGAATCGCCAGTCTTCCCTTTTCGTCTATCGAGTGCTGGAATTCGCCGAGGAACAAGGCATGCTCCGGATGGTCGGGGGATCCGGGGAGTTATCCACACTGTCTCCCACTTGTCCCCACTATTTTCCACAGCGCGCCACATTGTAGGCAAGATTCCCCGTTATTTCAAGGGATTCCGAACAACTTTCTAGAAGACTGGCAGAGGAATCCCTTTCCTGAGGGAACGAGCAGTCGACTCTTCCGGGGGTGGAAAGCGGTTACCGTACCTGGTTTACCTGTTCGGGGAGGGTGAAGCAGATGGGGTGGACTATATGGGTATGAGGAAGTGATCTACGACTGAATACTGACCGACAGACTGACCTTCACCCCTTGGCTGAACTGTATTGGTATTGGGCTGAAATTTTCACTCCAAGAGGTACAGTGAGCGCGCATGGTTATTCGGGCAGGTAGAGGATCCTCCCGCAGCTGCTGCAGTTGATCGGCTCAGGACTTGTCCGAGCCTTTTGCATCTCAGAGGAAGATAGGCCGATCCGGCAGCCACGACAGTTTCGCTGCTCGATCGGAACCACAGCAAGTCCACCCCGCATTCGGCGGATGGACTCGTAGCCGCGGATGGTGGCTGCATCGATCTGGACAACCAGCGCCGCCCGACTTGCGCTCAGCTCCTCAATCTCGGCGCTCAGCGCGCTGCACTCCGCCTCCAGATCGGCCTGCTCCGACTTCCACTCCTTCTCCTTTTCGGCCAGTGCCCGCTCGGCCTCCCGCACAACCGAAGAGGCCAATTCGACGGCATCCATGTTCTCTAGAACATGGGTCTCCAACTGGCTGACCATCGCCTTCTGGTGAGTAGTCTCCTTGGCCAGGTCGGACAACTCCTTGGGGTTCTTCACACTGCCGCTGTACAGCTTCTTCTCCTCGGTTTTCAGCTTCCCGGCCTGCTTTTCCAACTCGTCGTTCAGCTCTTTGCCCTGGGTCTGGAGGTCGTGAAGCTGCTGACGGGCCGGCACCAGCGAATCCCTCAGCGGGATCAACTCGGAATCGTCGCCGCACCGAGGACGCCTCTGCTCCAGCCCATCCCTTACTCGATCCAGGGCGCTGTCCATCTCCTGCAGTTCGCGCAGTAGTTCGATCTTCTTCAAGCTTCGACACTCACATAGGGAGTTGATGACTTCGTCGCGATTAGCACGGGGATACCTGGCAGCATACTCTGAAGTCGGTCGCGAACCCCGTCCAACACCGGACGCTCCGTCGCATAGTGATCCAGGATCACCAGATCGAGGCCCCTGGCAACGGCCTCCTGTGAGTCATGGTACCTCACATCAGCAGTTATGAAAAGGGTGGCCCCGCTTCTAACCACCTCCCCCATGAAGGATGACCCACTTCCACCCACCACGGCCACCCGCCGATGCCTGCGGCCGGTTTCCCCGGCCACCTGGCAAACTGCGCTGGAGAGTGTCCGCGCGGCCGACCGCGCTACCTCCATCGTGGAGCTCTCCGAGGGAAGGTTCCCGACGGCCCCATACCCGAAGCTGCTCACCCGGGTGGAGATCTCCGGTCGATCCAATGGAGCCAACAACTTCATCTCTTCCAGACCGAGGGCCTTGCCCAGGGCAAAGCTGGTGCCGTCCGGCAGCACATCCAGGTTGGTGTGGGCCGCCCAGATGGACGCCCCCTGCCCGATCGCCTTGCCCACTAACGAGCCCGTGGGAGAGGACAGGTCCAGCGACTTTAGCGGTCTGAAGAGGAGGGGGTGATGGGCAAAGACGAGATTACAGCCGTGAGAAGCGGCCTCGTCCAGTGCCGCCGTGGTGACATCCAGGGTGAGCAGGATGCCGGTGACATCCCGCCCCGGGATCCTAACCTGCCAGCCCGGGTTGTCCCAAGTCTCAGCCAGGGAGCTGGGCGCGATCTGCTCCAGAAGGGGGCCGATGCCATCGGTATCCATTTGGGAACTCACCTCTGCTCTATGCGGTGGAATTCCTCCGCCAGCTCGAGCCCGTGAAGCTGACCGACTCGGGACGCCCACTCCTGAATCCTGCCCTTCAGGTCGGGGATGCGGCATACCTGGCTATCGTGGGCCTTCAACGCCTCGACCTTTCGGTCGATAGTAGCGGAAATGTCCGTCCAGGCGTTGGCGTCGTCGGTCCCGAACAAAAGGATATCAGGGACGGTGAAGGGCATCAGCCCCTCTTTCATCAGGTGAGGGAAGAAGAGGTGGTCCCTCGCCGCCACCACGGCATCCAGGGTGCACAGCCCAGCGTTGCGGTGATCCGGGTGAAGCTGATAGCGGCGCCACGGATCGTGGACCATCAGCACGTCGGGCTTCAGCGCCCTGATAATTCGGGCGATACGTTCACGGTTCCTGAGCCCGGGGTCGAACTCGCCGTCGGGTTCCCGCAGAAAGGTGACCTCCGCGGCACCGATGCGTCGCGCTGCCTCTCGCTGCTCAACCTCCCGAATGGCGGCGAGCCGGTCGCCGGTCATCTCCAGATCCTTGGATCCCTTGTCGCCGGTAGTGCACACAAGGTAGTGGACGTCGCACCCCTGCTCCGTCCAGCGCGCCAGAGTGCCGCCGCAGGCAAACTCCGTGTCGTCCGGGTGGGCCCCCACAATCAGCACCACCTTCGGCTTTTCAACTGTTCCGATTTCCATCTCAAACCTCTAAAGAATGGGGAACGTATAGAATGCACAGCGCCGGTGCGCCACCCGCGGGCGAGCTCGCCCACGCTCCCCGGATCACATCTCCGCTGCCCTAAACCGTGCAGGTCGCCAGGCCCGCGCACGGGCAGGGCACGAGCTCTCGATAGATCTGCATGGTGCGGTCTGCCGCGGCATCCCAGGAGAAAGCCGTCGCCGCCGCCACCGCCGCGCGGGACATGCGGGACCTCAGGTCGTCGTCCAGCAGCAATGTAGCGATGGCCGAAGCGAACTGCTCCTCACTTCGCCCTTTCACCAGCAGGCCGGTCTTTCCGTGCTGCACTGTCCAGCGAAGCCCACCCACAGAGGAGCCAACCACCGGAGTGCCGCAGGCCATCGCCTCCAGCGCGACCAACCCAAATGACTCGTACAGTGAGGGTACCACCACAACGTCCGCGGAAGAGTAGTAGTTGGGCAGCTCCGCCTGCGGCACGGCGCCCTGAAAGGTCACCCTGTCCAGCAGGCCCAGATCGACCGCCATCCGCCTCATCCTTAACAGCTCCACCGCCTCCGGATCGGTTTCGTCGCTGGAGCTATCGCCGCCCACCACCATCAGCCGGGGACTCGGCCCGGAGTTCCAGCCGGCCAGCAACCGGGCGAAGCTGCCCAGCAGCAGATCGATCCCCTTCAACCCCTGGATGCGCCCCACGAACAGCACCAGCGGCTCGGGGCCCACTCCCAGCAACGCCCTGGCGGCGTCACGCGGGAAGGGTGCAAAGAGCGACGCGTCCACCCCGCCGGCCACAACGCGCAGTCGGGATTCGGGTGCACCGTAGTACCCGATCATCTGCTCCATGTCGATGGGGCTTGCCGCCACCACGCGGTCAGAAGCCAGCATGGTCTGCTGCTCAATCTCGATCCGCTCGGCGCTCTCCCGCTCGCTCCCGTTGTGGGAGACCCGGTTCTTCATCCGTCCCAGGGTGTGGAACATGGTGACCAGGGGAACCCCCCATTGGCGCGCCAAGGACGTTGCCACGGGGCTGGAGAGCCAGTAGTGGGAGTGCACGAGGTTATAGCGACGGCCCCAGCGCTCGCGGTATTCGGCGACACCGGCGAGGAAATCGGGCAGGTGTTCCACCACGTCGTACTTGTCCATCGGGCCAACCGGCCCGGCCTCCAGGTGGATAACCCTGGCGTTCTCGCCTATCTCAACGATCTGAGGCACCCCGCGATCCTGCATGCGGGTGAAGACGTCCACCGCCACACCGCGAGCGCCCAAGCGGCGGCTCAACTCCCGAATATAGACGTTCATGCCGCCGGTCTCCCGGCTCCCCAGCCTCGCCAGGGGGCAGGTGTGAACGCTGATCATGGCAACCTGCAGCATGTTATCCTCTTTGGCTTCCGTCGCCCCTCGTCTCCACGCCGCGCGGCAGGAGAGTAAGGGTGTAGATCGAGTTGTCGTGGGCACCCAGGTCGTACTTGTAGGGCTCGTTGCCTCGCAGGAAGTCGTAGCACCGGAGACCCTCGCCTATGGCCTGCTGGAGGTCCGCGGCGTGGAGGGCGATGCCCACGGAATGCTGCCTATACGCTGGATCCAACCCGGAGTTGTACAACAACACGCGTTCACCCCTGGTGAAGGCGAAGGTGGCCGCCACCTCCCGGCCATCGATCTTCATCAGGCTCAACCGCATCCAACCCTCACCGGCGAAAGAGCCCGCGATGGCACGGAAGAAGGAGACCAGTTCCTCATCCAGGAAGTCGGCCTTCTCCGGCCTGGACGCACGGTGCAGGCGGAAGAAAGCGTCGAGGCCACCCTCGACCTCCTCCAGAGTCCGCAGGAAGTGGAGGGTTACCGGCCCGTCCGATTGGGATCGCCTGATCTTCCGCCTGAGCTCGTGTCGGTGAGTCTTTCCAAGGGTAGCCAAATACTCATCCCAACTGGGAGCCAACCTGAAGGAGGGGCAGGTGTTGGCAACCTCGACGCGACTCGACACGCCAAGGTGGTCCACAGCCTCCCTGAAGTGGCCGAGCAGCGGCGAGGACTCCAGGAGGCTGCTGAACTCGGCGTAGTCCCAACGGCCTAACCCATCCGCAACAAACCGCGCCAAAGCTCCAACCATCGACTCCTCAAAGTCGGGCTCCACCAGCATGTCCGCGTAGTCCGTGGTGCGATCGCTGCCTATCAGCGCCAGTCGGCGGCGCCCCCCATCGTCGGTCTCCAGCATCAGGGGAGCGATCCCCACAAGCCGGCCTTCGTCCCTGAGGGTGAGGAGTTGAAGCTCCCTACCTGCTCCGAGGGTGCGCCACCATTGGGAGAACCATTGCCAGCTAAGGAAGAGGTTCCAGCCGCCGTGCCGCTGGAAAAGCTCCTTCCACTCCTCTTCAAGGAGAAGGAAGTCCGAACTATCATCGTGAACCCGGACGGTCATCGCCGGGGATATCAACTTGCCTGACATACCTCTCTTTTCGATGTCCCCCGCATCCGAACAACGAAACCGCCGGCCTAAAGCCGGCGATCCGCCTTTGATCTTCCGTCGAGCGAGGGAGATGGCCTCATTCCCATACCCAGATAAGGCATTGTAGCACCGGGCCTAAGGGGTAGCAAGGCGGCCGGCTATTGACAACAACTCCGCTGAGCGGCTATAAATGGGCCTCGGGAATTAGTCAGGATCGACTAGTTCACGGTGACCGATGGACGCCGACTGGGGCGGGGCTCGGCCGAGCACTGCTGCCGTAGGTGCATACTTCGTGCCCGGTCGCGCGATGCGGTGAGAGGAGTTCGAGAATTGGGTCTTACACGGGCGGCTGTCCTGCGGCCGCTCTTCATCACTATGATCTTCCTCGCCATCGTCGTCTTCGGCCTGGTCTCCTACACCAGGCTGGGGGTCAACCTTCTGCCCAGCGTCAACATCCCTGTGGTGACCGTTGTTACGGCCTACCCCGGTGCCAGCCCCGACTCCGTCGAGAGTCTGGTGACCGTCCCGCTTGAAGACACCCTGAGCGGCCTCAGCAACCTGGACTACATCTCCTCTTCCTCTGTCGAGGGGGTATCCACCGTAACGCTGGCTTTCACCGAGAAGGCCAACACCGATGCGTCTGCCATCGACGTGGAGCGAAAGGTAAGCTCCATTCGGTCGACACTCCCCGCCGAGTCGAAGGAGCCGACCATCATCAAGGTCGACCTCAACGCCGCCCCCGTGCTGAACCTGGCCCTCTCCGGACCTCAGACCCCGGCAGAGCTATCGCAGCTAGCCGACGACAAGATCGTGCCCAGGCTAAAGACGGTGGACGGCGTCGGGTCGGTCACCGTGGTGGGCGGCCGAAGTCGTGAGATCCAGGTGAAGGTGAACCCGGACCGGCTGCAAGCCTACGGGCTCTCCATCCTCCAGGTGAACGCTGCCCTGGCGGCCGAGAACGTCAACGTGCCCGGCGGCCAGATCAGCGAGCCCGACAAAGAGTACAGTGTCCGTCTCAACGCCCTCGCGGTAACCCCCCAGCAGCTGGGGAACATCATCCTGGCTGTCACTCCGGCCGGCAACGTTCGCCTCTCCGACGTGGCCGAGGTGCAGGACACCGCCATAAAGCGCACCCTGATCAACAGATCCAACGGCAACGACAGCATCGGCCTGTTGGTCACGAAGCAGTCCGCCGCGAACACAATTTCCGTGGCCGACGGCGTGAAGACGCAGCTGGCAAGGCTTCAGCCGGAGTTGCCCTCAGGCACCAGACTGGACACCATCACCGACGAATCGGTCTTCACCCGCGGCTCCCTGAACGGCGTCCAGCGAGAGTTGATCCAGGCGATCCTGCTGGTTGGGGCCGTGCTGCTGATCTTCCTTCACGCCTGGCGAAGCACTTTCATCGTTCTGCTGGCGATTCCCACGGCCCTCATCGGCACCTTCGTGATGATGAACGCCGCGGGTCTAACCCTGAACATAATGTCGCTGCTTGGCCTCACCCTCACCATCGGCGCCCTGGTGGACGACTCCATCGTGGTGCTGGAGAACGTCTTCCGCCATATGGAGATGGGCGAGAAACCGATGGACGCCGCCATCAGCGGCCGCTCCGAGATAGGGCTGGCCGCCATCGCCATCACAATGGTGGACGTGGTGGTGTTCACCCCCATCGCCTTCCTCTCCGGCATCACCGGGCAGTTCTTCCGGGATTTCGGATTGGTGGTTGTCTCGGCGGTCCTCTTGTCGCTGTTCATCTCCTTCACCCTCACCCCCATGCTGGCATCCAGGTGGCTGCGGCTACCGAAACCGAACGACAGATCCCCACTGGCAATCTTCGGCCGTGAGTGGGAGCGGGGCTACTCCTGGATTGTTGCCCGCTACAGTTCTCTCCTGGGCTGGTCGCTCCGCCATCGCTGGCCAGTGGTGGCCGTGGGGGTTGCCAGCTTCGTTGCGGGTATCAGCCTAGTGGCATTGGGAGTTGTTGGCTCTGAGTTCATACCCGACTCGGACCAGTCGGAGTTCACCCTGTTGGCGGAGATGCCGCCCGGAACCCCGTTGGATGTGACCAACAGGGCGCTGATGACCGTGGAGCAACGGCTTACCCAGATGCCCGAGGTGGACCGGATCTTCACCTCTGTAGGAGTGGCCGACGCCAACCGCCCCCAGCAATCCCGATTCGGCCGGATCGTGGTCAAGCTGGTGCCTATTGCCCAGCGCAAACAGTCGGCTCAGGCTCTGGCGACGGTCGCCCGAGATCAGGGGAATGACGTGCCCGCCCTGAAGCTTCGCTCAACGACCCCATCTGTGGCAGGTCCGGGCGGGCAGGCGGTGCAGATCCAGATCAAGGGCGACGCGGTACAGCCACTTACCGACCTGGCCGGCAAGGTCCAGAAGATCGTGGAGTCGGTCCCTGGCACCCGGGATGTCCAGAGCAGCTGGAAGGAGGGCCAGCCCGAGGTCGTGGTGCAGTTGGATCGCGCCCGCGCTGCCGATCTTGGGATTTCGGCAGCCCAGGCCGCCAGCGCGATGCGTACCGCCATAGCCGGCAGCGTCGTGACCCAGTACCGGCCGGAGACCGGCAAGGCCGTGGACGTGCGAGTACTCGTGGGAGACGACGTCGTCGGGCGTGCGGACCAGATCCGGCAGCTGCCCGTAGCGACGAGCAAGGGCACCCTGGTGCAGTTGGGGCAAGTCGCTACCGTGCAGGAGATCGTGGGATCGCCCCAGATCGATCGCCGCGACCGGCAACGACTGATCACCGTTGCCGCCGATCTGAACGGTCGCCCCATGGGCGACGTCACCAACGACGTCGAGAAGCAGTTGAAGCAGCTGACCATACCGGCCGGCTACGCCGTCCAGTTCGGCGGTATGACCCAGGAGCAGCGAGATTCCTTTGCAAACCTGGGACAGGCGCTCGCGCTATCGGTACTGCTGGTCTACATGGTCACGGTTGCGCTTTACGAGTCGCTGCTCACCCCCTTCGTGGTGCTGCTATCGCTGCCTCTGGCCGCTGTTGGGGCGATCGGCGCTCTGGCGCTCAGCCATAACAGCCTAAACATCATTTCGCTCATCGGTTTCATTATGTTGGCAGGCCTGGTAGGCAAGAACGCCATTCTGCTGCTGGACTACACCACCACGCTGCGAAAACGGGGGATGGCGCGGGACGAGGCGCTGCTGGAGGCCGGCCCGGTAAGGCTTCGGCCCATCCTGATGACGGCCACGGCGCTTATCATTGCCCTGACCCCGGTGGCGATTGGCTTCACCGAGGGGTCGGAGATCAGGAAGCCGATTGCCATACCGGTGATCGGTGGAATGATCACCTCCACCCTGCTGACCCTGGTGTTCATCCCAGCCGTCTACACCCTCCTCGACGATTTGCAACTGCTGGTGCAGAGGCGGCTGCGGCGAAAGGCGAGGGCCCCGATGGCTGCAGAGGTGGACGGCCTGGGGCTGAGGTCGCGGACGCCGGCGGTATCGGACGAGCAGCCGTCAGACCTACTGGATCAGGAGCCCCGCCGGGGGGTTGACATTCAGGGATATGAAAACTGACCCGCAGCTGCCGGATCCATGGATCCGGCGGAAATTCACCCCGAAGTCCAGGGAGCGTCCTGGAATGTCGGGGTGTGTCATGTAGTCTACCTCACTGGCAGGAGCTGTCTCCACCCTTCACCGTGAGGGTCCAGCCGGTGCGCTCCATCTCATCCCAGCTTATCTGCTTGCAGAAAAGAAGCTGTCCGGCCGTGGTGTAGGCCTTGTAGGTACGGGTGTCCTTGATGGACCAGACGGTGCTGCCCTTTCTACCCGCGTCCATCTGCGCAACCATGAGACGGGTGCGGCCACCATCGTCCAGGTAAAACTGGATGTAGAAGTCGGTATCGTTCACGATGGTCATGACGCGCGAGTCGGCTTCGCTGCCCGGCGTCGCGAAGAGGCCAAGCCGGTACTCGGCGGTGCACAACAGTATCATCCCCGCCATGATCGCCACAAACAAACCGACGAACTTGAGGATAGAAGCCACGGTGCCCCCTCCGGCCTATTGCCATCCCTGGACATCGCCATCGCTGGCACTTCGGACTCGAGTCGCGGTAGAGGATACGACCCAGATTGATTGCAGATAGTATCACCTCACCGACCTGGACCGGAAGCATCAGGACGGCCCGCATAGAGAAGAAGATGAGCAGCTACTCCTTCCTGCTCACGACCGACCGCTATTCACCCTTCACGCTGAGCGAGTGAGCGCAAGTTCCCGAGGGCAACTGGCTACTCAAGGCATCAGCTGCACTTTGCCAGCGGTCTGGCGTCCCTCCAGCGCTCGATGCGCCTCTGCAGCTTCGGCCAGTGGGTAGGTTCGGTCCACCCTCAACCGCAGCTTGCCCTCCGAGAGCCAGGTCAGCACGTCGTTGGCCCGCGCCAGCAACTCCTCGCGAGTGACAGTGTAGTCACCCAGGGAAGGTCGGGTCAGATAAAGCGAGCCTTTGGTGTTCAAGACACGCGGGTCCAGGGGAGGCACCGGGCCGCTGGCCTGCCCGACCAGCACTAGGCATCCACGGCGCGCCAGCGAACTCAGGCTGCCATCAAAGGTATCCTTGCCGACCATATCATAGACGACCTGGACGCCTGCCCCCCCGGTGAGCCGTCTCACTTCAGCCACGAAATCCTGCTCTCGATAGAGGATCACCTCGTCCGCCCCCCCGTCGCGAGCGATGGCCGCCTTCTCCGGACTGCCCGCCGTGCCGATGACCCGCGCCCCCCGCTGCTTGGCTATCTGGCACAGCAGTCGCCCTACTCCGCCGGCGGCCGCATGCACCAGGCAGCTGTCACCCGTCTTCAGCGGATATGTCGAAGTGGCCAGGTAGTGGGCGGTGAGCCCCTGTAGCAGAACCGCAGCAGCATCCCTCGAGTTCACGCCCTCTGGAATGAGGATGAGCTTCTGCGCTGGGGCGACGACATGGGTGGCGTAGGAGCCGCCCACCTGCGCCCAGCCAACCCTGTCTCCGACCTTGACCTCGGTCACCCCCGGCCCAACCCCTTCGACTGTTCCGGCCCCCTCACTGCCGGGAGTGAAGGGCAATGGGTTCTTGTACAGGCCGCTGCGGTTGTAAATGTCCACGAAGTTGACGCCTATCGCCTCGACCTTGACCAGCGCCTGTCCCTGGCCCGGGTTCGGCGTGGGCAGCTCTTCCAGTCGCATGACCTCGGGCCCACCCGTCTCATGCACCCGTATGGCTTTCACGTTGCACCTCCCTGCTTCTGTGGCTGCTTCTGTGGCTGAACGCTATTCTACTACTTGCACGCTCCCCATCCCCAGAGTGCAGGTGAGAAATCGAACCGTCAAGCTAGACCACGCGACCTCGATGCCACGTTTCCGAGTGCCACCAGGCGAATTGACTCCCACCCTTGCCATGTCCTAGACTTCGGAACAACAGTACTCAGGTACCGTCTCGGGTTCCCCCCGCTCCAGTCCGTCCCCCTTTGGTAGGAGCTTTCCACTCTAGTCCTTCTGGAGGGCGTTGGTGATGGCTGCGTTGGCCAAGATCCGCTCTGTCAAACTGACAGGGGGAGTGAATGTTCCTCTCGAGTTCATCATGCTGGTCTTTGCGGCTTTACCCGCAATTGTGCCATTGCTGGCGCAGGGCTACTTGCGTGGTGCGGACTACATGGACACCCCCTGGCGTTCACTGGAACTGCTGGAGGCGCTGAAGGAAGGAGTTCTCTTCCCACGCTGGTCCCCAGACCTCTTTTACGGATTCGGTTTCCCCATTTTCAACTTCTACTCTCCCATGAGCTTCTATGAAGTGGTAGCCATGCGGATTATCGGTGCGCCCGATCTTCTCCAGGCGTCGAAAATCACCTTTGCCCTCAACTTCCTGGCCTCGGGCATCGGGGGGTACGTGCTTGCGAGGTGCATTGGACTGGGACGAGCGCCTGCTGCCGCTGCCGGGGTTCTGTACATGTACGCACCCTCCACCCTCAGAGACGTATACATACGGAGCGGACTGGCAAGCCTCACCGGCACGGCTTTTCTCCCGTTTGTTCTCACGGCATTTGTCCATCTTTGCCGCGTCAGAACGATGACATCCACCGCCGTAGCAGCACTAATGCTGTCTGTAATGATACTGACGCACAATCTCACCAGCGTGGTCGCTCTCGGCATGATCGTGGTGATCGTGCTTGTCTACTGCTGGTGGAACCATGACATCCGCGCTCTCACTCCAGCCGTCCTAGCCGTGGCCCTGGGACTCGGAGTGGCGTCTTTCTTCATATTGCCAGCCATGACAGAGATGCCTCTCACCCACACCGAAAAGCTAGCCGCAGGTGATCTCGACTACCGACTCCATTTTGTGGATCCGTTGGGAGAGATCAACGGGACCATCGAGAGCCGGGCTGTGGACATCAAGTACATGGCAACAAGGTGGGGGGCAATCGACCTGCATCCCGCCTATCCCTATGGGCTACCCCCCATGAAGGTCAGTCTGCTTCAGGGGTTGCTCATCCTGGCGTTCACAGTGGCGCTGGCAACTCGCAGAAAACCCTCGCCATGGATAGTCTCGTCGGCGCTGATCGCTTTCGCCCTCTTCTACCTGCACACGTCGTGGTCCAGATGGATCTGGGAATCCGCGCCATTGCTCCAGGCCTTTCAGTTTCCATGGCGAATGCTGGAGCCGATGGGACTGTGTGTGGCCTTGATGGGCGCGTGAGGGGCGAAATCGCTTTGGAGAAGACACGAGACCGCCACCTATGCAGTACTGTCCGGAATCGCCATTGCTGCCGGCATCTGGATGCTGCCCACGGATCTCTTGCCCTTCGAAGGTGGCGGTGTTCAGGTGAGCAGAGATGGCCTGATCCGCCACGAGTATCGCGAGCGAAACCGCGTGGGGACCATGGTAGATGGCCAGTTTCTGCCCCTTTCCGTCCAGTGGGATGAGGAGGCTCTCCAAATGGGAGACATCCTTCCGCGTTATGACGCAACCTTTCCCCCAGAGCAATGGGTCGGCCAGACCGCGTTCGTTCGTCCAGAGAGCAAAGCGTGGATAATGGCTGCCCGCAGGGGACAGTTGTGGATGGAAGCACAGTTGCAAGCGGGGGAGACGACCAAACTGGCTTTCCACACGGTCTACTTCGCGGGCTGGACGGCCTACGTGGATGGAAAGCCCGCGGCCATCGAACCGACAGGCTGGCAGGCGGACAGCGAAGGCCGCCGCGTGGCCCTTGGAGTCCTTCAGGTCAGCGTTCCAGCGGGTGACCACATCGTGAGGATACAGTTCGAGGACACGCCCATACGCTGGTGGTCGACCCTGCTATCGCTCGCGAGCCTTCTGGTGCTGGGAAGCATGCTTGTGATGGCTTCGCGGAGAACACTTGGGGTCAGGATCACACTCATCGCCATGGCTTTCCTGCTCGGGATTTGCCTGGCAATCCGATTGCTGCTTCCCCTGGTCCTGTACACCCCCCAGTGGACACAGCACCCGGAAGTGCTGAACCTGATCAGAGAAGCACAGAAAGTACCGCTTGAGGTCCGCATGCCCGGCGGCGATCTCAGCAAGCAGGCGTACATCCAGGAGTTCGTGATCAACGGGGAGCAGGAGGGGCCCCTTCGAGGCAACCGATCACCGGCTCGATGTTGGAATGCCTGAAGGGCAGAGGCCGGAGAGCTTCGTGCCGTCCAAGGATCTCACCATCCAGGGCGAGAGCAGACCGGTGCTCCACATTCACCCCAGCGCCCCAGCAAAAAATAGCCTCGAGCGCTACTCGGGGCCAGTCGTTCTGGTGGGCCCACCCGGATTCGAACCAGGGACCAAACGGTTATGAGCCGTCCGCTCTGCCGCTGAGCTATGGGCCCGCGTATCTAAACGATTATACCGGCAGGCCGGAGTGGCAGCA
>Ga0209014_10000437_pt1 | contig 24101 bp, 24 predicted proteins | sample BarGraNGADG00212_FD_184491 | JGI IMG/M metagenome (GOLD analysis project Ga0209014, IMG submission 184491) | Arctic peat soil microbial communities from Barrow, Alaska - Barrow Graham LP Ref core NGADG0002-212 (SPAdes) (version 2) | ecosystem: Environmental > Terrestrial > Soil > Wetlands >...
CAAACTTGAACTTACGCGGCGACAACCCATCTCCGATGCGGCCTCACGAACATCCGCGACACGTCCTATCTGCGGGCGCTGCCCGACCGTGACTGCCGCCGCCCCCAGGCTTGAGCGTCTTGATCGACAGGGCTACATCGTGGGGAATGTCAAGTCAGCGAGCACCCCATGAACTGACTTCGGACGTGGGCCCGACCATCTGGGGCGGAATCAACGGCTGACCGCGCCGAGCCCGGCTCTCGAGTGGTCGGCCGATAAGCGCACCCTCCACGCTATGACAAGCGCCCGACGCCGGCCCGGCAACACCCGCCGGGTTCTCGAGCACCGTGACGCCGCGTCCGACGGCATTCTCTGCCCCAGTCCAGGGGCGAGGCCGTGTCCGCACGTCGGTTCGTGCTCCGTCGACCCTCAACCGCTCAGTCGTCCGTTCCCTGTCTCGAAGCGGTCCATTCGCTTGTCGTCGACCAGTCGCGCGCGCCATTCGAGGTACAGGGCCAGCCCGTCGGAGAAGAAGAGCGGATCCTCATGCCGGGATTGCGCCAGCATCGGGGCCCACGTCTCAACGGCCGAGCAGAAGAATGGTGCGCAGTATAAGTAGGCGACTTCGCCGTCGATCGGCGCGCGTTTGACCTTTGCGGCGAACACCTCCAGGTGGTTCACCATCTGCTGAAGGTCCTTGCCTAGCGACATGCGGCGCGCCTGGTCGACCAGTTCAAGCATCGCTTCGGCGCTCAAGCCGCGGGGCGCGGCCACACTGGCGGCATCGAGTGATGACAATGCAATGCCGTCCGCGTCGAACAACTCCGAGACCGCCTCGGCGCCGCTACTCTCGAGGGCGGCGTTCGTCCGATCCCAACACCCGTAGACGTCACCCTGAACCCACGTCATCAAGTCGATCGCGGACAGTGCCCTTTCCTGCCCGCGGCGCTCGCGGGCATCGCGAGCGCCCGTGTAGACCTGCCAGAAGCCTGTGACTATGCCCGCGAATAGGAGTGTGCCGACGAAGTAATAGGGACCCTCGAACAGTTGCTTGAGGTAATCCATCTTGAACTCCGCTCACTGGATGCCGCTAAGCAGTCCTAAAAGGCCCTCGCTGTTGGAAGCCAATCCAACTCGTAGCCCTTGTTCTCCATGAAGTGCCCCTTGATCAGGCACACCACCAGAAAATCGTCGAGAAAGCCCTGAGTGTCCCGTTCCCGGCCTGCAGCATCCAAGAAGCGACCCCTCTTGGGATCGAACGAACCAAGGTTCACGTCGTTCTTGGAGTCGACCGCGATTCCTGCCGAAAGCAGCGCGGCGACAAGTTCGGCCATTCGTTTGCGCTTGTAGGCTGCAAACTCCTCGCGGTCGACGCCCAAGGGACCTCTTTGCATCAGCATGAGATGCTGCTCAAGTTTGACGACGAGATGGTCAGGGTCGGACCCCCGCATGGCCACGGTCGTGTTGAGCGAGAACAGCAGTCCTTTCGGGGAGAACGCGAAGAGCCGGAAATGTTCCGCAACGTTCTCGTAGACCTGCAAGGACAGGTCGAGCATGTCTGCGATCCTGTATTCCTGCGCCTGTCCGAGCATGTTGAAGTCACGATGGTTGTACATGATGTTCCGCGAGAATTGCTCTCGATGAATCTCCACGACGTGGCCTTCAAATTCGAGGCCCGGTCGAATCGTGGTCGACTCCTCTATGAGCTTGTCGGTGAGGGACTGCGCCACATCCGCATCCGTCCAGAATCTCTCAGCTAGATCCCCCTCCAGCTTCGTGTCCTCCGCGCTCACACGAGAGACCAGACTGAGCTCCTCGGAGGACAGTGCAAACCGCTTCTTCCGCAAAGGATGGAGTATCAAGAGAGCCCCTCTCTCGGTTGAGTGAGATTCGGCGCCGCTCCGCCCCTAGCGTCCGCCATTTCGAGCGTACGCGATACCAGGGCGGAATGAAAGCGAAGCCCGCAGCAGCGCTGCCCCAGGCGCCGCTCCTTGCCGCGTTCCGCGAGTCGGAGCCCGACCACGTTACTTCGTGGGATCCCTCAGGCTCGTGGGATAGCAACCCATGGCGCGCCCAGCTACAGGACCGCAGCGGCCGCCCCGAGCGCAAGCGCCAGGATCGGTGCGACCAACAGCGGCGGCGGCAGAAGTAGGCCAAGCGACATGCCTATCTGCACAGAGTGTGAGCGCGCTACGCGACACGTAGTCTCGCCTCTCGGGCGTCGAACCCGACGGCCCTACCCCGCAACCTGCTCCGTGTGACGGCACTGCGGATAGCCGCTGCAGCCCCAGAACTGGCCCCCTGCGTTCGGCCCGCGCTTGGCTTGCCGAAGGACGAGGTCCTGCCCGCACCGCGGGCAGATGCGAGCGACCGGCGCCGGCGCGGGCACGACCATCGCGGGCCGGACCTGCACTTCGCCGATGAGCCGCAGTAGAGCGTCACCGTCGACCAGTTCGACTTGCTGGGTCGCAGCGAACGCTTCGGCCTCCTTGGTGAACACTCCCGAGGTCACGACGATCGCGCCGGTGGCGCCGTGCGCAGTCACCAGACCGAGCATCTCGCGAACCACCTTGACGCCGACCTTGTATGTCTTCCAGTGCTTGCACTGCACGAGATACGTCTCGCCATCACGCTTGATGGTGAGGTCGATACCGCCGTCGACGCCCTTGCCGGGATTCTCGAAGACAGTGAACCCCTGACGCCGGTAGGCCTCGCCGAGCAGCTCCTCAAACCGCTTCCAGGAGAGCGTCCGGATGGACTCGATACCACTCTGCCGGTCGAGCATCCGGCTCTTGCCTGCCGCGCGGAAGAGCGAGACGAGCGCAGGGGCTACGAAGATCACCGACATCCATGCGAGCTGAGACATCGCACCTGCGAACATGCCCGACATGGTCTTCACGTCCGGCCAGATCGCCGGCGCGACGAAGCGAAGCAGACCGTAGACGAGCGCCCCAAAGAGGATGCTCACCCACCACGGCATGTCCGCAAGAAGCTCGAGCAGCTCCTCGAGCGAGCCCTTGTTCCGTCGAGCCATCGATCCCCCGTCTGGTCAGGCCAGCCTTCGGCGCTTCCTACTGGCGACCCCGCCAGAACGTCGGCTGAGGCAGAACATCGACCTGCGAGTTCCCCTCCCGCGGGCGCCCATCCGGTCGCTGCGGCGGCGGAGGAACGAAGACTCCGGCAGCCGCGGGCGCTTCGTACACTTCACGCAGATCGCTGCGAGGATGCCCTTGAGAGCAACCGCCCCCAGGCCCCAGCCATACGTAGTCTTTGCAGCTCCTGCACCAACCCGCTGCGGGCACCGATTCCCCCCGTTCCATGAAGCAGATCATCGCAATTGCGTTGCCGAACGGTGTCTCTGCGGTTCTGAGCAGCCCGCAGGAATCCCCTACTCACAGGATGCTTCATGGGGCGTGCGAAGTCACCTCACGCGGGGACATCGCGGGCTTCCGCCTGGAGCGTGCCGGGAAACGGGGCCGCGGAATCGAGCTCGCCAACGAACCTCAGTTGGAGTTGTAGCCGTGTGCCCGGCTCTGCAGGAGCTCTTTCCAGTATGACTCGCGAGCCAGTATGTCCTCCGTGCTGGCTCGCAAGTCTGCTGTCTCGAGCACGCCGAACTGGAAGTGCTCCGCGTACTCTCTGCCCTCGCGCTCGAGGAGCGCTACCAGTTCAAGGTTGCCACCATGCCCGGTCCGCGAGTAGGCGCACCAGCGACTCCAAATCCCCTCGCCCGCCGTCGCACTGCCCACGTACAGCTTCCCGGTCTGCCTGTCGGCGATCACATAGACCCCGGAGACAGCGCTCAGCGCCGCTCTCCAAGAGTCCACCGACTGCTGAACGACGATGTCGAGCTTCTGCTTTGTGAGCATCGCCCACGAGTACCCGCGGAACTCGCTCACCCGAAGGCGATCCGGCATGATTTCCGCGACATCCAGCGCATCCGCCCAGTTCTCGCCGAGGAGGTAGGACTGCCGGCCTGTGCGCTTGAAGGACACCTTGAGTCGCCCGTCGAACTCGTCAAGTCCACGTCGCCTCACCAGTGTGTACTGGTACCCGCCCTCGCACTCTACGAATCCGAGCGAGTCGTGGACTCCAGCGAACAGCCAACGATCGGCCTGCGGAAGTTGGATCAGAGAGACCACCAGGGCCCGCTCGAAGTTCCTCCGCCCTTGCCACGACTGCCATTCGTCAAAGTCGCCGGCAAGGTAGACGTCGAGAGGATTCTGTTGGCCGTTCCAGACCGCGAGATGGACCTTGCACATCTCCGGAGCGATGGCCGGGTCCAGGGCCTGTAGTAGCTGAAAGAGTCTCACGGGCTGCCCCCGTTCGCGATGCGCCTCTGGCTAGCCCGGCGTTGGCCCTCGCACCCAAGCCGAACTCCCGTCGAAATCGGAGCAATCGTACATCGGTCGGCGGCGCTCACTGCGAAATCGGACATGACGCCTCCGATCCACAGATGGGTTAGGCGACCAGCGATTGCTCTCGATGCTTATCGAGCGCCTCGATGTTCGGCTGCGCCTCGGCCTCACGAGGAACCCACAACGACTTGTCCGCGTACTTCTCGTACTCGGTCCCGATCAAGTCGTTCGCGAGCAGCAGACGCATCGCACTCGTGTCTACGGCGATGAGGCCGAGATCGAACAGGTCGTGCATATCTGCGCGCAGGAGCAGACCGTTGGCGACGTGATTCGTTTGCGGACCGCGATACGGAAGGATATGGGCGGCCTCCAGGGCGGGGGTCGCGTCGTATCGAGTCATGGCGCACCGGGCGTCGTACGCCTGCAGCAGCGCCCTGCGGAACCTTGCACCGCCCTGGCGACGCCGCACCTCGGCGATCACCTTCAGCCTGTTGTCCTGAGTGGCGTTCGGATCGAACTCACCAATCGGGAACCCAATCAAGGCCGCGGACGACGCCGACGGCAGGTCGGCCGCCTGCAGCTCCCCGACCGCTCCGACGGACACGGGTCCGACCAGCTCGAAGTAGCCCCGGCTGTAGCCCTCAACGAACGCGAGACCAAGGACCTGGTACCCCTTGCCGCTCTCGGCCGGAATCAGAACGCCGACTGGCACGTGATCCTTCTGGCACTTGAACAGGGCGGCGTTCGCGAAGATGCGCTCGGGTTCCGCCAGGTCATCAGCTGTCTGACCTTGCTGATGATAGAAGTACCGCCACGTGCCTTCCGAATCGAGTATCGGGTCCTGGTCTGCGTAGACGCCCTTGGCAGTTTGAACCACGCTGATCGCATACGGCGACAGCGCGGACTTCCAGATGCCCTTCTGCGGCGACGTCACCTTGATGGGCATACCGACGTCGAAGGGCCTCTCCGCGAAGGTCCGCCCTGCGTTCCGCTCAAACCACCCCAGTGTGTCTTGGTGCCATGCCGGAAGCACGTAAGGTCCGGGCATTCGCGCACCACCTCCCCGGGACGTAGCATAGACGAGAGCCTCATGAGGAGTGCGCGTGCGCCAGGTCACCGCAGCGGTAATCATCGAAGACCGGCGCCTGTTTCTCGCGCGTCGCCCACCAGGAGACCCTCTCGCAGGGCTCTGGGAGCTTCCGGGGGGCAAGATCGAGCCCGGCGAGACGCCGCAGGAGTGCTTGGTCAGGGAGCTGCAGGAAGAGCTCGCGATGACGGCTGCGGCCGGCGCCATCGTGGCCCGAGTCGTCTACCACTACGAGCACGGCTCGTTTGAGATCCTGGCGATCGAAACGAGAAGGCTGTCCGCAATCCATCTCAACGCACACGACCAGTGCGCGTGGGTGGCGTTGACGGACATGGCCGAGTACGAGCTGGCCCCCGCTGATGTGCTGCTTGTGGAGCAGCTCCGCAGTCGGTTTGACCAAGGGATCATCTAGGGCAGCAGAGCACGTCTGGTCGCGTCGCGGCGCTTCTCGATCGGGACGAGCCCCACGTGCAGTAGCCGGCGGTACGCACCAATTCCGCTTCCCGCGCAGGCACCTGGACGGGGCATCAACTAGCCAGTGCCCATGTGAATGCGTACCGACTTGAGGCGGAGTCGGTACAGACCGCCCAGATGGGCCCTCTTGCGGGAGGCGAGACTAGCCCAGGTCCGCCAGCCTGTGGCTGAACCAGTCCCTCTTCAGCGAGCCGCTGGCAAGCCCCAAACGGCCATAGACCTCCGCGGCCTTTGCGATGAGCGAGTCATCTGTCCCTTGTGTCTCCAGCGACCGCACTTGCCCGAGGGCATTGCTGGCGCGTTCGAACAGCCGGGAGGCCTGATCAAGAGACAGGACTCTGATGTCTCCGGCGATCTTCGACGCCTCTGGATCGAGAGCTGTCTGGGGTGTTACGAGCAGCGTCAGGCAATCGAGGCCGACCGGAACTAGCTTGTCTTGGCGCGCCCGCGTTTCGTGAAGTGCTGTCTGCCGCACCACATCGTATGAGACGCGCCCACCGGGGTCGGCGTCGCTCTTTGCCTCGATGACCACCGCCAAGTCCTCAAACACCCAGATGCCGTCAGGTGAACCGCTAGCCCTCGGGCGTGAGGAAACCGCACCGAGCATTGTGCCCAGGGACTTCAGAGCCTCCTCGTACTTCGCAGGAGAGGTGCCATTGATTCCGGCTGCTACCTCGGCCAGGCGCGTCGCGTACTTGGGCCCCCGGGTCCCCCATCGCGAAAGCAGTTCATCAACTCGTTCGAACCATGGGGCAATCGCATCCAGGTCGTCCACCTGGAGATCGAGTTCTCCGGCGAGCATTGCCTTGATCCGCGAGTACCAACGAACTCCCCGTGAGGTCGAGAGAGCGCCTTCGATGTGCTCCGCACAAAGGGTTCTGTAGACCTCCGCGCCCGTGGTCTTCCACCCGTAGAATGCGGCCACGCCTGCTTGGTGGAACCACAGACTCAAGTAGGGCTTGAGCTCGCTGCCTCCCTCAAGGGCATCAATCGCGGCCCTTGCAGCCCTGTGCGCTGCTTGATAGTCGGCTTGCCACATCTGATAGGTGAAGTCGACCTCATGGGTCACAGCAGCCGCCAGGGACTTCGCACAGTCGTCGGGCTTGCGGGACATGCCCTCTTTGGCATCCAGGACCGCCGATTCCACGGACTCTCGAGAAGAGGGGTCCGCCAGGAACTGCGTGCAGAGGTCTACGACCTCGTCGCCCTCCCTGTCTTCGGATTCATGCATCCCAATCTCGAACTCCGCTTGGAGTTCGGTTCGCATGCCCGCCCGATTCCCGGTATTCGCGGCCCACTTGAGGAAGTCATCGCCGAGTGCCATGACCACCGCAAAGTCGGCCTCGTCTCGGGTGCACCTGCCTATCGCTTGTGTGACTCGGGTCCGAACACGGTCACGGAGTTCGGCCGTCGCATGCAGTCTGTCCAACATGAACGTCTCTTGAAGGCCTATGGCTCGCGGCAGACCGTCGATGATCTCAAGCCTGCAAACGTCCCCAGGGAGGTCTATGCCGTCGTAGCGGTTTGCCAGCACGAGGGCGACTGGAGTGTCGGCGACAACGAATGCCTTGACCGCGTCCTCGACCCCCTCGGCGCCCAGAACGCGGAGGCCCCTCGCCGCGAGGCGGTCACACATCCGGTCCCTCCGCGCGATGTTCGCAGTCAGCACCAGTACCTTGCCCACCTTGGCCGCAACGTCGATCGCCGTGTCGGTCGGTTCGCGAGCGGAGCCCATCCCGGGAAACATCAGGAGCCTCCGGCCGGTGCTGCGCTCCGGCCAGTCACCCGGCGGGGCCGGGATCCGCTGGATGGCAGGCACGCCGAAGGAACGCTCTAGGTCGCCATCTTCGCCCAGCGTGGCGGACATGTAGATCCGCTGCTTGGCCTGCTCGAAAGGGAGATGCGTGAGAGCAGGCGGAATCACCGGGCGGATCTCAAGCACGTTCGGCGAACAATAGAACGCGCACGCATCCAGATGGTCCCGGAGTAGAGACCACGGATGCTGCAACCGCGTGCCCCCGACACTCTTGTCGAAGAGCGCGGTAAGCTCCGGAACGAAATCGCGGAGGAGGATCGGCGAGACTGCGTCGACATAGCGCCCGCTGAATCCTCGGTCTTCCGCGGCCACCTGCGGTCTGGCGTTGGTTGGGATCACATCGTCGAGCAGCCGAGTGAGCTCGCCAAAGAGCTGAGCGCATTCATCGGCTCGAACGCTCAACGACCACATCCCGGCGATGAGGTCGCCGGCGGCGTGAGCGTCATCACAGATGAGTGTCTGCGGCGTATCGATGCGGGGGTTGGTGTTAAACACGCCACTATAGGTTGTCACGGCGATGGCCTTCGCTGATTCGTACTTCAGGTAGTCGGCCATGTCGTAGTTGGCTTGTCTCCCAACGAGCAGAACCGCCGGGATGCCATACTGCTGCGCCTGCAGGGAGACCTGCTCAGCGAGCTGCTTCGTCGGGCAGAGCACTGCTGCTCGCTCGCCCAAGCCCCGCCGCCGATATTCGGCCAGGAGCGTCCCGACCAGGGTCTTGCCGGCGCCGGTCGGAAGCTCGAGTGCAACATCTGACGCATCGGCGTAGGTCGCCCCGTAGGAGTCCAGGACCGCTTGCTGGTGCGCCCACAAGTACTTCACGGACGGGGCGCGGCTCGTTAGCAGCTCGAAGAGATGGACAGGCGACTTCGGCGTAACTGGCGCGCCGGTCTTGGATCGGAACTCGGCCACAACTACCCCCATCGAACGCGTTCTCAGCGGCCCCCGGGCCCGGACGAGAGGGCCGAGAGACCTCGCTCTCCACGTGGATACGGCTCTCATGGTAGCTGGACACCATACCCATAGCCACGAAGAGCGCCGCGGGCACGGGCCAGAGCGATCATGGGGGCTGCCGCTGTAGAATCCCAGACGCGCGCGGGCGCCCACGGAACACGACGCAGCACCGTGCGCTCACTTGAGTCCGCTCGCCCTCCAACTCACCCGATACCCCTGCGTCGCCCGTGGACGGTCCGTGCGGACCGGGCGCACACTGTAGGAGACTGGCAGCCGTCGCGAAGCCCCAGCCGACCCACCACTATCCAGCGCTTCGGCAAGGACTGGCCCCGTGGACCTCGACCTCACCACAATCAAGTACTGGCAGCGCTTCCAGAGCATGATTGCAGAACTGCTTGCTCGTGAACTCCCGCATTCCGCTGAGATCAAGCCCAATCCCGGTGACGGCGGCATTGACGTCTTCGACGGCAAGCTGACCGGGGAGTTCGACATCTACCAGGTCAAGTACTGGACGGGCTCAATAGGCAAGTCTCAGAAGACGCAGATACGTAACTCGCTCAAGGCCGCAGCCTCTCGGTCTCCGAGTCAATGGTTCCTCGTGACTGCCACTACGTTTGACCTAGCGACTCAAACGTGGTTCGAGAGGCACACCGAGCAGTATCCGTTCCCATGTGCCCATTGGGGTGCGGCCCGGGTCCGAGCACTCCTGAACCGACATTTCGGAATCAAGAAGAACTACTTCGAAGACCCGGGCGGCCTCGCCATGAGGCAGGTCGCCGCGGCCATGGGCGGACCGGCCCAACTTGACGGCCACCCCAGACCCTTGCTCTTGGACCGACTCGTGGAGATAAGCGAACTCTACGACGCGAACAACTCCGATTGGGCCTTCGAGAAGCACATCGGCGCTGGTGGCGAGCTGACCATCGTGCCGGTGCCGCGTCATGGCAGCGCATCATTCACCCTGAGCGTCAAACTCAGGACGCAGGGCACACAAGCCGAAGCTGACCGACTCGCTGCAGCCTGGAACGATCTATCCGCGAGGGGCATTCCCCTGCGGCTCAACGGGACCCAAGTTGAAGAACTCGTCGCCGACTTCGGCTGCGGGTACGTCGAGCGCAGCACAGACTGCGCTCTCGAGATCCGCCCAATCGTCCCGGACAACTGCATAGCCACACGGTTCAGTTTCGCGGCACTCGATGGCACGACGACAGTAGTCCCCCATGTCTCGCTTTCGTTGACGGAAGCGGGCACCGAGCAGATTCGTCTGAGCAACGAGAGGCAGTCTGCGCCAATGACAGTGTCCTTCGTTCTCCCCACGAACCCCGTGATGAACGTGCCGGACAACGTAACATTCTCATTCTCCCGCGATCCTGTCGGGCGGCACGCTGCTGAGTTGCTTCCGTACGACCAGCTGGCCGCCAACCTTCACAAGGGAGGGGAGCTTACCGTCTCGATTCTCGATAGCGGCAAGAGCCTGATGAGGATTGCGGCCAAGCCTCGGCCCGCCGATCCCCGCGACGCCGAGTGGATCGACATCCTCGAGATGATTGTGGCCGTCGAAGACACATTCGCGGTGAGCCTTTCAACTCCTGAGGTAGTCACACGCGACGACATTCTGTCGCTCCGGAAGCTCGCGAGCATTCTCCGCTGCGGCGCATTCCGACCCTTGGACGATGTCCTCACGGTCGAACGAGACAGCGAACAAGCGGAGTCCCTCTTGGGGCTCCTCCCCTGTGGCCCCGACCAAGCACTGTACGCGGAACTTGACCACCTCGAACTCAGCGTGTTCGGGACCGACATAGACGTCGGCCCCGCAACTGCCATACTTCCGCAAGCCGTGCTCCTCTCCGCTGAGGAATGCTCTCCTATCGTCGAGGGCGATCCAGGTCTAACTAGGTTCGGATTCCGAGCCAAGCCGGGCACCACTGTGATGCGCGCATCGCGTTGGCCTAGGCCCGCTGAGCCCCGCTGAGTTCGTGCGAACCCTGATCGTCTTCGGGTTGCCGGCGCCGGGGGAGACTCGATGCGACCCTGTTCGGGCAGGTTCCCGAGAACCTTGATGACAGAATGCCTGCAAGCGCCCCGCACAAAGAAAAGGTCCGAAGCTCAACGAGCCTCTGACCTTATGTTTCTTTGGTAGCGGGGGCCGGATTCGAACCGACGACCTTCGGGTCAAGCACCCGAAGGTCGCCGCGCGCCCCCTCCCGAACGACATGTCGTGACGTCTGACGTCGCGACCACTCCTGAGAGGCCATCGTGCACTCAGAGACTAACCAGGATCAGTCTGCTTCGGACCAACCCAACGACTCCTTAATAAGGACCGGCCTCAGCCCCGGAGCTTCTCCTCATACAGCCGGGCATCCTCTGCCTCGAAGCAGCAGAAGATAACCTTCCGCGGTAGCAACGACTCGCCCAGCCAGTCGGCGACCGCGGAGACCGCGATGTCGCAGGCCTCGCCCTTGGGGTAGCCGTAGATCCCCGTCGAGATGCACGGGAACGCGATCGTCTCGACGCCGGCCTCCGCTGCAAGCGCGAACGAGTTGCGGTAGCAGGAGCGCAGCAGGCGGGCCTCGCCGTCCATGCCCTGGCGATACACCGGGCCGACCGTGTGGATGACGTGGCGCGCCGGCAGCTTGTGACCGCCCGTCATGCGCGCCTCGCCCGTCGGACACCCGCCGACCTGGCGGCACTCCTCCAGCAAGCCCGGACCGGCGGCCGCGTGGATCGCTCCGTCGACTCCCCCGCCGCCCAGCATGGCGTTGTCCGCGGCGTTCACGATCGCGTCGACGTCGAGGCGCGTGATGTCCCCGCGGACCGAGCTGATGCGGGAGGCGACCTCATCGGGCACAGCCGTCCACCGGCACAGTCGCCGGGCGATCTCGTCGATCTCCTCGCGCATCGCCAGCTTCTCGAGCCATGAAGCCGGGATGGCCTCCACGCCGTAGAACGCGCCGGCAAGCTGGCCGGTGATGGCGGCGGTCGTGTCCGCGTCGTCGCCGAGGTTGACCGCCGCAAGCACCGCCTCCTCGAAGCTGTCCGTGCGGCCGAAACACCACAGCGCGGCCTCGAGCGAGTCGACACAGTAGCCCGAGCCGGTGATGTCGTCGCGACCCCGGCTGAGATAGTCCCCGCGGGCGATCGAGGCGACCCGCTCTCCCGTGACGTCCAACCGGAACAGGGAGAGCACCTCGCGCTTCTCGCGCCCCTGCAGCGCACGGCCGATGGCCGCGCCGAGCAGCCGACAGCACTCGACGGCCTCAACGGCGCCATGGGTCGTGCGCGAGCTCTCCGCGCTGAGGCGATCGATGTCGGCGAAGTCCGGGTAGCCGAAGAGCACGGCCGGCGCCAGGCGCATCAGCGATCCGTTGCCGGCGGTCATCGGGTCCATGGATCCGGAGAAGGGCTCGCCGGTGTCGAGAAAGCGCTGAAGGGCCTGCGCGGTGGTGCCACCGATATCGAAGCACTCGCCCGTCGAGCTCATGTAGCCCCACTGCCACCAGTTCACGTAGCGATTCATCTGGTCCGCGGGGTCGAAGCCGCCCCGTTCGAGCAGGCTCACCGCGAGGCAGAGTGCCATCGAAGTGTCGTCCGTCCACTGGCCGGGCTGCAGGCCGAAGGGGCCGCCACCGATCATGTCGGTGACCGGGGGGAAGGAGCCACGACGGCGGAACTCGACGGCCGTCCCGACGGCATCGCCGCACGCGAGGCCCAGCATGCTTCCGCGGTAGCGACTACTCAGCTGCATCGGGTGGAACCACCTTCCGTGCGGAACCCGTCCTCGAAAGCCAGTGTGACACCAGGCCGCGCCGTACGCGCGCACACGAGGGCACGGCTCTCGGGTCGTCCATCCGAGGGGGTTGCGACGGCACGCGGGGCTGGCCCACCGAGGTCAGATCGCTCTCACCGGACCGTCACCGCCCAATGGTGGCGCTGAACGAGCGGCCCAGACCGCAACTCCCTAGGCGAAGAGCAGTCGGAGCTCCTGCTCTGTGCCCGGGTCCGCTCGGAGAGAGTCCATCGCCAGATTGACCTGCATTGTGGCGTCGGCAACATCGAGAACGCCGAGACTGACCTCGTACCGCTTCTCCTGCACGAACCAGCGGAGCAGTGGGCCCAAGTGCCACAGCGAGGACTTGCCTTCATGCGCAGGAGCAGGAGCGGTCTCAGGACAGCTCAGAATCAACTTGCGGACGTTTTGGCGTGAACAGCCGAACATCGCGGCGACCTCGCCGACTCCAACCAGATCCGGAGTAGCCTCAAGGAGAACGACACCCGGGATCGCCTTCCGCACGTCCGCGATGGCGCTCAAGACCGCCTCATGAGCGGACTCAGCGGCTCGGGTGAAGTCGAGGCCGATGCGACCGGTCTGGCCAATGCCAACCAGGGCGTCGTCACATCCATGCTCGTACAGAGCGTCGGCCAAGTCGTCCATGTCTGCGCCATTCGACGGCAAGGTGAAGCGAAGGGTGAACTCATACTCACTCATGGTCCTCGCCTCCTTCATTGTCCTCTGCCGGGCCAATGCACCCGTCAACCCGTCTTATGATCATATTCGCGTGATTCTCGGGGCTTCTTGGGGTCGAAGCGATGCTCAGCTTGCAGAACTCACCACACCTGCAGTCGGGATTGTCGTGCGGACAGTAGAGTTTGCCCCACGCATGCGCGCTCTTCCCCGACTCTACGACCCGCCAGTCCTTGCTCTCCGCGTATCTCAGGGCAGCCTCGATGTGCTTGTTCGGGTGCTTGTTGCGCGCCATCGACTACTGCCTCTCTCAGGACTCTAGTCAGCACGTGCGAGGTTGTCAAGTGACAACCTCGCTACTCTTGCCGTCCCATCACGTCGTCGGATCCGTCGAAACCCGCGTGCAGCGCCATGTTGATGGTGAAGCGGTCGAACCCCTTGTCGACCAGAGCCTGCGCGACCTCGCGATTATGCGCCACGTACTCGCGCTCCAGCCGCTCCTCCTCCTGCGGGGTCGCGCCCATCGCGCGCATGCCGATCAGCGCGGGCAATGCGACCACCCGGCCGTCTTCGTAGACGCGTACATGCGAGTCGTCGGTCATCCGGTGGGCCGCATAGTAGTCCAGGAACTCGCCGGAGTCGTCCGAGCCGAAGCAGTACTGGATGAGCCATCCGGCCTCGGCCAGGAATCCCGCACGCCGCTGGCGAAGGTCCTCCTCGGGCAGCGTGATGTGCCACGTGGCAAAGGTCCGCGCGAAGTAGTCCCCGATCACCTCGCCACCGCCTTCCCCGAGACCTCGCCCGCCGGGTCCTCGCAGTCGGTGTGAACCCACACGGTCTGCTTCGCGGCAATCGCGTCCACGAGCCGGCGCAGATCGTCCGGACAGGCGTGTCCACCGCTGTGAACGAACTTCGGCTCCACGCCACGTGCCTCCGCCCACTCCCGCATCGCACACCCCTCGCGCGTCCAGTATCCGCTCCACATCGACCAGACGAGCACGACGTGGTCCGGCCCGACCTTGTCGAACACTTTGGTCATGCTGTACCCGCCACGACAGCACGCAAGGTGGCGCCCCGGATGCGCGGCGAGATCCTCCGTGCTGGCCTTGCCGTGATCGCGCATCTCGTAGACGAGGTCCATCATGCCCGCGTCCTTGAGGCGCTCGACCTGATACCGCGAGAAGGCGACGCGAACGCCCTCCCACGTGAACTGCGGGATCGACTTCGACAGCGGCGCGAGCTTCATGAGTACGTACGCCTGGTACGGGTCGATAACGAGCAGGCGGCCGCTTCGCTTCGCCGCGCGGTAGCACGAGACAAGGCGGTCCACGTTCTGGCCGGAGGCCACAACGGCGAGCATGGAGTCCGCTCGCTCACCCGCCAGCCGGACCAACTGCTCCTCCACGTCGGCCTCGCTGGTTAGGCCGTGAGACCCACCAGACGAGCCGAGCGTGGTGCCTTCGACCAGCAGCCAGTCCACCCCGCGGAGGCGCTCGTCACAAAGCATGTTCTCGAAGCGGAACCCGGTGCGTCCGTGGGCCCGCAGGTCACCCGTGTACAGCAGCCGCTGTCCGTCGGCCTCGATCAACAGCGCTCGGGAATCCGGCGCGGCGTGGTCGACCGAGATCGCCGTCACAGACAGGCCGCCGATTCCCAGCGGCTCCCCATCGGACAGCCGGCGCAGATCCGTCGGCAGTGCCGCATCCGGGAAGAGCACGCGTCCCACCTCGAGCACGGAGATCGTCCCGTCGCTAGCGTAGACGGGGATCGCAGGATGCGCGTGGTGTGCGAGGCCGTAGTGGTCGATGTGCGAGTGCGTCAGGACGATGGCGGCGATGTCCGGCGAGCTCGGATCGCTCGCGAACACGCCGGCGACGTCGCTCAGGATGCCCTCGGCGATCAGTTCGGCAGTCGGCCTTTGCGGTGTGTCGCGCGGGAAGTCTCCCCCGCCCGGAGCGACAAGCGGCATCCCCAAGTCGAGCAGGATGCGCGTGCTGTCGTTCGCTGCGACCTCGATGCACATGCCGCCGATCTCGTGCTGACCCCGATGGATCGTGTAGCGCAAGTGAACCCCACCCTGTCGAATCGAACTTCGAGACAGAGTGTGCCAGGCGGCTCTGACATCAGGCGCGCGGCAGACCTACGCTGAGAATCCGTCCAGCGGGCGCACGTTGTCGGCATACAGCGCGTAGCCGGCGTAGGTCACAGTGGCGATACGGTAGTCGGCGCGATCGTGCGCGGGCAGCTTGGCCAACTCCCGTGCAAGGATCGTCGAGGCCGGCTGGTGATTCGCAAGGACGAACAGCACCTCCGGACGATCGCTCAACTCGGTGATCTCGAGCTCTTGCATCCGCTTCGGAATCGACGGCAGGCCCAGGTTCACTTTCGTCTCGAACATCCGCACGAGCTCCTGGCACATGAGGCGGTACGGCTTCGAAAGCCTCTCGCCTGGCTCGGCGGTCAGGAACCGCTCGATGTCGCGCACATGCTTCACGAGGCCCGGAGACAGCTTCTCTGGGTCGCCGCCGACCCGCGGGGAGGCCAGCGCCCCGTCACCGGCCTTCATCTCCATGATGACCGGGGTTACCAGACCGGTCGCGCGGCTCTTGCCTGCCGCCGGCCAGCGGAACCCGACCATGTCGAAGCGGTAGTCCGCATCCTGTTCGGGGAAGGCGCGCGGCGACTCAGCGTACTCGACGTCGATGACCACGTAGTCCGAGGAATCGCCGGTCGCATGACGGTTGTTGTCCCGAACGACCGCCTGCTGGTACTCCCTCTCGAGCTTCGGGTGTAGGGAGAACCGGATGTCCATCGCCTGCTTGTAGTGCGCGAACGCGTCGACCCACTCGCGGGCCTGATCGGCGGTCTTGATCGTCCTCGCGGGCGCGCTCGCCGGGCGCGCAGCCTGGTACTCCTTCTTGGCCTCCGAGCCCCAGTAGCGCTCGTCGAACTCGGTCCTGAAGCCGGCTTCGGTGCTCGTGGGGTGGAGGCCGAGGAGCCGACCACCGCGGTAGTAGATGTCGACATAGCCGTTGCGGATCTCCAGGCTCAGCGTGTCATCGTTCTTCACGCGCGTGAGAATCGGAGCCAGTACGCCTGCCTTCAGCTGCTCCTGGAACCCGGTGCTGATGCCACGCTGGTACTCCTCGTCCACCGCAAGATCATCGTCTTGGATCACGAGACCCCCTTGGTTGCCGCCGCAGCATCATCGCCACGTTGCGGATTCTAGCCGAGGCCTGCGCCGACCCCCGGGTTGTCCACCCGATGGGCACACGAACCTGCAAACGCATGGCGACAGACCGTGGCTGAATGGCCTTGGGGTCAAGAGTCCGCCAGGTACAACAGTTCAGCAGGCATGTTCGGCCCCGGTGATTGCATCTAACGTCTGTGAGTTGAGCCGCGAGCGAAGCGAGTCGGCTCGAACTCATTGTTAGCGCTCATTGCCTGACTGCGTAGGAATCGCTGGCCCACTTCTACGCCCTCTGCTCGGCACCGACGACTACACCGTCTTCGATGTGCAGCAGCAGATGAGTGGGACGACCAGCCTCAAGCATGACCTGCTCGCTCTTCCGAATGTGTTCTAGCCCCCGCTCGGACAGGTCTGACAGGTTCTGGACGGTGGCTGTGTTCTTGCCCTCAAGGGACCTTCTGCGCGATGCCAGCGTCTCTGCCCTATTCCAGACCGAGTTGATGGAGGTGATTCCCGCTTGGACTTTGTCTTGGCCGTACGGGCCAAGATTGACAAATGTCAGAAATGATTCTTGGATGCTCTCTCTACGAGCCATCTTCTGGTGGGGGTTTCCGGGAAACAGGGACAGGACGCACCAAGCTGCGATCCGTGTTTCTAGGCACACCGCAATGTCCTGCGCCAACAGGTCGAGGTCGTTCAACTTCGTCTCAATGCCCCTACAGGCCTTCTTCGTGCCCCACGGGCCAACTTCGACCTTTGCATCAGCCTTCTGCCGGTACTCGGCTATGAGGTGCTCCTGAATCTCGATCAGATCGCGCTCGCAGGATTCCAGCTCATGCCTAGCCGCTTCAGAAAGCTCTCCACCCTGCAGGGCTGTGTAGACCTGACCGAGGTACTCGTAGGTGCTGCGGATGCGGGCCTTTCGTTGGTTGTCGAGGAACCACGATATTCCAGCCACGCCCTTCTGCAACTCTTCCATCTTGCTGCTAATGTCCGCCAAATGCTTCTGGGCAACCAGTACGGAGGCCACCTGCCAGAGTGCGGCAGCACTGATCATGTTCTGGAGGTTGCCAACATCGAACAGACGAGCGTGCTCCTTTATGCCAGTAGGCCCCATGGCGAAGGCACGGAGCCCGTTGCCGTCAGCAGCCGTGACTAGACTGCCGTTGACGACGACTTCCATGAGTTGCTTGCCAGAGGCTTCCTGAGCCACCAGCAGGGATGGCACAGCCTGCAACAGGGGACTGAGGCGACTGACAACTCCCTCGCTACGCGCGTCTATCGGTCTAACCGACCCGAATGTACTGAGCGAGGAGGCAGGTTTGATGGTTAGCATCGGCGCATCCGGACTCGTTCCGATGACGATTGCGTTCAGGCGGAAGTCCTGTAGTTGTTCGGAAGCGGGCTTCGACGGGATGGCAACTGGCGCCAGTGTGGTCGGCGCAGCATCCGCAACTTGCTGTCCGGGCTTGCGGCGTCTAAGCAGCAGTACCGCCGCTACGAGCATCAGTACTGCGGCTGGTATCAGCCATAGGAGGTCGTAATTGTCCATGAGCCCTCTGTTCTGAGTGAGGAGCCGAATCGTGGCGGTAACGTTGGGCGCATGAGCGGCGCCCGCGCGCATTGGGACGAGTCTAGCTCACGGCGTCCGCTCGATGCGCTTGTTGGGCAGCCATCACTCGTAGCGCCAGCGCACAGTGCCGAGCCGACTATCCCGATTCTCGTGCTCACGGAGCGTCATGCGCGGTTTGCCGGGAACCGTGCACTCACACACACACGAACCGCTTTGAACGTTGCATAAGCCACTGACCATAGGTTTTACAGGGACGTATTGCCAAGCACGTGTTCTGTGAGTTAACATCCGTCCATGACTACCACCTCCACATCGGAATGGATGGCGCACCATGGCTGATGACAAGCTTGAAGAAGCAGTGCTTGCGGCCGGAAGAATCGCAAAGAAGCTCCCCGCAGGGCTTCAGGAGGCCGCCTTCCATCGCGCCCTCGACCACCTTCTTGGCCAGTCAGACCCGACCCCGACTCGGACCCAGGTGCGACGGTCCGGCGGGAAGCAGTCGCGGGGCGAAGACACGAACCCTGCGCAGGTTGATGACCTGCTGGCGGCGATAGACCGAACGGCTCACCCGGACATTAGTGCGACTAGCCGCACTGCAGATCAGGCCCTGAAGGTTCTTCAGCTGGCCCACGAGACCTACGGCGTCGATGGGCTGACGGCATCGCAAGTGACCGAGATCCTCTCTCAGAAGTTCCGAATCCCAGTCAAGGTAGCCACGGTGAAGATGGCCCTTCAACGCGAGACCAGTACCGTGGACGTCTGCAAGGGTCCGGACGGCTCGAACGTGTTCCGCATCATGGCCCCGGGCGACGAGTATCTCGCGCGCCTGCGGAGCGACGCCGTCAGCGGGAGCCCGACACCGTCTGCCGGCCCCAAGAAGCGCCGCGCCCCAAAGAAGAAGCCGACTTCGCCCAAAGAGGAGAGGCCGGCCCAGACGCCAGCCGAAGGGCAGAAGAGCGCGCGCGGCAAGAAGAACGGCACTCGCCCGGGCCCGAAGGCCGCGGTTAGCCTGCTGGTGAATGCTGGGTTCTTCAGTGAGGCGCGTACACTCTCCCAGATCCAGGAGGAACTGAAGCATCACAAGGGACACACGTACAGCGTCCAGGAGCTCTCGCCGGCGCTGGTGCGTTCCCTGCGCGACAACACGCTCACCCGCGAGCGAAACGGTGTAGGGCAGTATGAGTACACCAGAGCCTGAGATCCGGCTGGAGGACGCACTCGCCGGCATCGACCCTGCGTTCCACGGGAGGCTCATCAAGACCTATCAAGGGCTCAAGACCGCCTTCCTCAACGGCGACTATGATGCGTGCGGCCTGAGGGCAGGCCGCTTCTGCGAAGTCGTGCTGAGGTGGCTTCAGGCTGAGGCAACCGGAATCTACACCCCTTTTGGAACCAAGCTTGGCAGCTTCAAGGACGAGTGTGATGCGATTGAACGCGCTCCGCGCTCCGCGGCTCACGAGAGCGTTAGGATCCTCATGCCGCGTGCCATCAGCTTCCTCTACACGCTGAGAAACAAGCGCGGAATCGGGCATGAGGGCGGCGACGTGGATGCCAACGAGACGGACGCGACCACAGCGGTGCGAATTGCGGACTGGTGCGTATGCGAGCTCGTGCGGCTCCACTACACCGTGTCGCTAGAGGAGGCGCAGGCTATCTGCGACGCGATTGTAGAGCGGCAGTATCCGATGGTCTGGAGCGTGTTCGGGAGGAACCGCGTGCTCGACACGCGGCTCAGCTACGCACAGCAGACGCTGCTGCTGCTGTACGCGAAGGCCGACCCCGCGCTGCCAATGGAGGATCTCGTTTCTTGGACCGAGCACTCGAACGCATCTGTGTACCGTCGCGACGTGCTGAACAAGCTTCACAAAGCGAGATACGTGGAGTACGACCGAGAGACGCAGATGGTCGCGATATCCCCGAAGGGGGTCGAGCGGGTCGAGCGTGAGATCCTGACCGAGACTCCGTAGACCTTGGTCTGCCTAACAATCCTTCTACGGACTGGGTAAACCTCCCGAGTCCCCCGTCGCAGGATGGGGCTTTCCGTGTAGGAAGTCACTCAAGACCCCGACCCGGGGATAACTCATCCCCGAGAGAGCACCGGACAGCCATCGTGCACGACGGTCAGCGTCATGCCCGCGTCCGCCGTGACGCCCTCCAGCGTCGGGTCAGAACGCCAGCCTACCGCGCCCTATCGGCCTCGCCGTAGTCCTCAGTGAGAGGGCCCGTCAGATCTCGGCCCGCAGCGCGTCAAGAAGTCTGACCATCGCGAGCGTATCCATTGCGCAGTAGTCCCAGAGATCAGCAAGGATCTTGTCAGCAGCGGCCTGGCTGACGAGGTGCCGCACGAACTTCTGGTACCGCACGCTTGCGGTCAACCCGTCGTGGATCTCGAACTCGGAATAGGACATGTCAGGGCACCACGCCGGTAGAACGGCCTTGATGCTGGTGCGGCCGCAAGCATCCGGGTGCTTCGTGTTCGCCTTGACGATTGGCTCGAGGTCGACCATCCGCACTTCGATGGCGGCAATCCCCGCAGCCAGATCGGGAAACGCTGCTGCCAGGCCGTCAAGGATGCGCTTCTCGTAGGACGTGTAGTGGGTGACCGACCCGACAGCGTCCAGATCGACAATCAGATTCTCGGCCACATCGCGATGAGGGTCGGCACCAGCAGAAATGAACTCCCTCTGGGTGAACGAGCCATCCTCCTTCTCGATGTGCAGCGAATACAGGAACGGGACTGTCTCGTGCGGGTGCGTCCCCACCCACAGCGGGAGTGCGGCAGCCGCCGTCTCGAAATCCAAGTGATACACCGGCCACTCAAGCTTCGAGAGATCTCTGCGCAGTCCATCAACGTCGACGCACGGTCTTCCCGACTTCACGACCACGACGGTCTCCGCCTGGTTGCCAGACAGGGGGAAGTCCTCCGGAACGTCGAGGACGCAGGTGATGCCAGCGTCCAGCAAGGCGTGCAGCGAGTTCTCGGACAACCTCGGTATGTCCGTGATCGGGTGCGCGGAGGGCAGGAATGCATGGCATCGGCCACTGAACGCGCACTCGTATGGATTGTGGCACTGGGTGCCGATCATCAAGTCAGGCTCGGGACCCTCAAGCATGAAGCGGAACCGCTCAAGGCGGTCATGGATAGAGGGCATGAATGAACGCGCTTCTTTGGTCACATCCTCGGTGGTGAAGAGCCGATCCACGTCGTACCCGTATCCTTCATACACGTACGACGCGTTCACGTGCACGAGGTTCGAGCGTCGAACTGACAGCCCCGACCCCTCAACGACGTAGGTCTGCACCGCGACGTCCGAGACATGCTCTGGCTTGAGCGACCCGGTCGACTTGACCTCGAAGAGGTCCCACTGCCCGCCCTCTGCGGCTACCAGGATGTCTACTCGGACAAGGACCCCGTCGAACAGGAACGCCGGCTCGTACAGCGTCGTGACTCCCTCTGACAGCAGGCGAGCTGTCGTCGCGAGAGCGTCGTCAGGGTGTCGGTGATCTTCCCAAACCTCGTTTCCCCCGGGGAAGAGGCCCTGAGCGAGCCTGCCTACCTCAGTCCCCTGGTCGAAGATCCACTGCGTCGACTCGCTGACGGGGTCGGCCGACTCAGGTTCATGAACTTCGAGCCACAGCGCCTTCTCGCACTGCAGACCCTTCTGGAACTTCGACTTCGAGAGTCTAGCCACGTTTCGCACATCCCCCTCGTCGGGCGGATCTCAGCCGCAGCATGCCACATCTCTGGGTACTCACCATGATGCTGGTCCGTTTGCCCAGCACTCTAGCGAGCAGGTGTGACACGGGGATAGGGGATTCCCGCGACCTCGCCGATCGGGACTAACAGACCCTAGCTCAGACCTCGGGCTCGACTGGAGCCCCGAACAGATCTCGGCTCACCTGCGCAACACCGGGGGCTCTCCATCAGCCACGAGACGATCTACGTCCACGTGTGACGCAACAAGCGAAACGGCGGCGAGCTGTGGCAGCACCTGCGCCAGGCCGGCAAGAAGCGACGAAGAGATACGGGGCCTACGACTCGAGAGGAAGACTCGCAGGTAAGAGGCACATTTCAGAGCGGCCTCTCGAAGTTGAGACAAGGAAGCAGATCGGGCATTGGGAGGTCGACACGGTCATGGGATCGGAGCGAGGCCGCAACAGCGTGGTCACGCTGGTCGAGCGCGCGACCGGGTTCCTGCTCATCGGCAAGCTCGATCGCCACTGTGCTGCGGACACCAACGCCCGCCTGATCGAGCTCATCGCGCGACACGAGGGGCGGGTCTCCACGATCACTGCGGGCAACGGCACGGAGTTCCACAGCTAGGCGAAAGTCGAGGAGGCCACCGGCATGGTGTTCTACTTCGCGACGCCGCATCACGCGTGGGAGCGAGGCACCAACGAGAACACGAACGGGCTGATCCGGCAGTACCTGTCGAAGGGACACAGCATGGCTCACGTCACCCAAGCCGACTGCGACGAGATCGCCGCGCGTCTCAACTCACGGCCTCGAAAGCGGCTGGGATTCAGGACCCCGGAGGAGTGCTATGTACAAGCCAGGTAGGCGCGAACGGGAGGTCAAGTGTTGCACTCCACACTTGAACTTACGCACCTAGCCACGTGACTCATTCACCAAAGCCTTGACCACACGGCCGTAGACATCGCAGTACTCACCGAAGATACCGGCGAGTCGCTCGACGACCTCTTCCGCCGATGCATCCAACAGAGGCACTTCTTCCACGCGGTAGGGATCGGGCAACCCGAGCTTCCCCGCCATCTCCGTGACCATGCGAATCTGCGCGGAGTTGACCTTCGGAGTGTTGCCCCACACGAGACAGTGTGTCGAGTCATTCAGGTCACACGGCCGCATCGCGTCGTTGTACTGGACGTAGTATTTCCATCTCGCCATGTCCCCAAGCGGCTCAAGGCCTTCTCTTACCCTCAGCAAGACCCCCGCCTCGCCGCCGTTGCCCACAACCCACGGACCTTCGAACGCGAGGTATCCCTCCAACTGCGTGTCCAGCCACACCTCCACCTGCCGGGCGAGCCCTTTGGCAATTGCCTCCAAGAACTGGTTAGTCTCGTCTCGAGTCTGCTCCAGTAGGAAGTAGTTCCTCAGGTAGTGCAGACTACTCTCGCTAAGTTGCACAGCTACCCCTCCATCAACAGTTCCACCAGCACGCGATTCCTGGTATGCGCTTGATCGAAGCGAAGACGATCCATGAAGCTCTTGCCTGTAGTCGCTCGCACCGCGAACTCGACAAGTTCGTCCAACTCGCTCTCTGCCTTTCCCAAAGGCCCGAGGGAAAGGTCGATAAGGAACCGCCTGAGATTCTCCCGGGCTGTGGTCGAGATTCCGCCCGTATGGAGAACATCCATTCCGACGTCCACAAGATCGTGATAGGAGAGTGGGTGCCAGAGTGGCGACTTCGGCGACTTCTTTCCATCGGGCGTGAGGAACACGCGCACTTGGTGGGAAGCGTCCGGGAAGTCCGAGTTGCCCTTGATCGCCAAGTCATACCTCTGCAACTGACTGAGGTTCATCTTGCTACTGGGGCTCTCACCGCTGTTGATCTTCTGTTCGATGAAGACAACATGGCCCGACTGCCTGCAGCTCACGACGATGTCGCATCGGCAGTCTGCGCATTCGTCGCAATCGAGAGCGAGGCCAAGCCATTTCTCCGTCTCGACGACGGAGTCAAACGTGTCAACGCCATCTGCCTGTAGGCGTGCCAAGATGCCATCCAGGTAGCGGGTGCCCAGGCCATGCTTCTTCGTGCCGTCAATGAAGTACGCAAGGTACGTGCTATACCGGATCTCTTGCGTCCCGCGTCCGCACACAGAGAGCACTGGGAGAGGAATGCCAGCCCAAGTTCTGGACAAGAACTCATGCGCGAATGCGAGCTTCTGCTTCTCCCAGTCGCGGTGGTAGTACGACTTGATATCGTCAATCACGCCGATGACATCAACCACTACGTCCCCCTCACAGTGCCAGCACGGTTGAGCTCGTCTCCCGATCGGTGTGCCTAACGTTCAGCGCTTAGCCTGCGCGCCACTTCCCCATCCTAGTGCCCAACGCTCGACGCGTCAGGCTGAAGCGCTTGTTCGGCATCGCGAATTCAGATACTAAGTGCACCACCCCAGGGGTGCGAGGCCGAGGCAATCTGGGACACTTCTGGTTCCTCCCTACCGCCAAGCAAAGGGGAACCGA
>Ga0209014_10000442_pt1 | contig 24049 bp, 20 predicted proteins | sample BarGraNGADG00212_FD_184491 | JGI IMG/M metagenome (GOLD analysis project Ga0209014, IMG submission 184491) | Arctic peat soil microbial communities from Barrow, Alaska - Barrow Graham LP Ref core NGADG0002-212 (SPAdes) (version 2) | ecosystem: Environmental > Terrestrial > Soil > Wetlands >...
TTGGCGGGGAGTTACCCCCAACAACTCCGCCGCGGCGCCCACCTCCAGAGCCCCCGCATCCAATCTGGTCAGGATCTCAACCCCTCGTTGCTGTTTCGGGTTCAAGGTAATTGTCCTCATACCTCAAGTATGGCGGACATTTTCCCTGAGCAGTGACATGGAAGAGCCGGCTCGGCTTGCCGCGACGGGTCGCACCGCGTATGATCCCCAGGAAAACAGCTTGGCAATGCCGGTTTGATGGAGGATTTGGTGGTCACATCCCCGCTCGTGGTTCTTTTTGACGTAGACGGCACTCTCATCACGACGGAAGGACGTTCCAGGCACTCCAGGGCATTCAGGGCCGCGTTCGAGGGGGTCTACGGCGCGGAGTGTCAGTTTACCTCCGACATGCACGGCATGACAGACATGCAGATCTTCCGGCACTTGGCTCGCTCCATGGACTTGGAGAACGGTCGGGGCAGGGAGTTGGCTGAAGAGGCCTGCCGTCTGATGGTGGACCTCTATCGGCTGCCAGACCCCGAGGACGGATTGTACATAATACTTCCCGGGGTCCTCGAGACGGTGGAGAGGCTCGCCGATGTGGGCGCCCTGCTTGGGCTGGTCACAGGGAACGCGCCGGAGGTCGCCGCGGATAAGCTATCCAGCGTGGGTCTGGACGGCTTCTTCACGTTTGGCGGTTACGGGACGGAGTCGGATAACCGGGGGGATCTTCCTCCGCTTGCCATCAGCAGGGCCGAGGTGATGACCGGGCTCACGATTGTGAGGGAGCGGGTTTTCGTGATTGGCGATACCCCCAGGGATGTGGCATGTGCCCGGGAAAGCGGCTGTCGGTCGGTGGCTGTCGGAACCGGGATATTTGGAACCGCCGAGCTTGAATCGTCCGGTGCTGATCTCGTCTTGCCGGACCTCTGGGACCAGTCCCGGCTATTTGTACTGCTGGGTATCGTCTAGGACTGCGGCGGAGTCCACTTGATACGCTTGTAGACCCAGGTTTTTTGGCTTTCGGTCAGGTACCGCTTCACTTCGGGCCCCTTCCCCGCATTATCCATCCACTTGGAAATGACGGCAGTCTTTGCCTGCTCCAGCGCCTGCGGTTCCAGAGGACGGTTGGGATCCTTTTCCAGCACCTGGATAATGTGCCAGCCGTAAGTCGTCTGTATCGGGTCGCTGATCTGGTTGACGTCAAGCTTGAAGGCCGCGTCGTCGAATTCGGCTATCATCGTTCCTCTGGCGAACCACCCGAGGTCGCCGCCCTTGTCCTTGCTGCCGGTGTCCGTGGATTCGGCCTTGGCCAGATCCTCGAAGCTGGAGCCAGCCTTCAGTTTGTCCTCGATCTCCTTTGCCTTATCCTGACCGTCCACAAGGATATGGCGCGCGTGGACCTGCTCGGCGGAGGTGGGGACATCGGCTCCCATGGCAGTCTGCAGCTTCTGGTACAGAAGCTGGGTCTCAATCATGGAGCGCAACTTGTCCTGGTTGACCCCATACTGGGTGAGCCAGTTGGACACATTTGCCTGTACATCGGCGGTGGGCACTGGCGACGCGGCCGCTGCGGGTGTGGGCTCTGGAGTCGCGGCAGCCACGGAGGCTGGAGTCTGAGCCGCGCTCGGGGCCTCGGCAGGCGCCGAAGTTGCCGCCGCATCCGGAGCCTGCGGAGTCGGTGCCGCGGGGTCGGTCGTCGGTGCAGGAACCGGCGTGGGTTGGTCGCCGAAATTATTGACTATTTCGGCGTCGATCTCCAAGGCGGAGACGGTTATGCCCCGCGTGGTGGCCTCCTTGCGGATCATCTGTTCGTCTATCATCTGCTCCAGGGTCTGATCTGGCAGCACCACCAGGCTGGACTGGATCTGCTGGATCTGCTGCTTCAACATGTCGGCCAGCGATTCCATTCCGGAGCCGGGACCTGCCTGCGCAAGCTGGGCCTGCATAGTGTAGAGTTGCTGCTCCCTTGCCTTGCGTTGATAGTCCACCTGGTCCGCGTAGCTTTCTATCGTGATGTTCTGTCCACCGACGGATGCCACCGGTTCGGACGAAGCCGCGACGTACTCGTGCCACCACCCGTAGGCAAGTATGGCTACGACGAGAATGGCTAGTGCGCCCATTCCCGTGAAGATCACGCGAGTGCCCCGCACCTCGCGTTCGTGGCGGGACAGCTCCTCATTAGAGAAGCGCCGGCCGGTATTCTTAGTGGGCGCGGGCCGCTTGGTAGACGCTCCGTCTGTATTCTTCTGTTCTGGCCGAGTCTTAGGCATGACTTCCTCTAGTTTCCTGCTGAGTGGGTTCTGGCGCGGGAGTCTGATAGAGAAAGAAGGGCATGAGCCCGAAAAGACTCACGCCCCCTTTCCTATGCTCTGATCGCGGCTAACCTCTAATAGTCAATCCGCTCTGCCTGATGTGCTCGGCGGTAAATGGCAACAGTGCCACGTGCCTGGCCCTCTTGATGGCGATGGTCAGGCGGCGCTGGTGCCTGGCGCAGGTACCGGTCTTCCGACGCGGCTCCATCTTGCCTCGGTCGGAGAGATAACGCCGCAGGCGGCCGAAATCCTTGTAGTCGATGTGGTCGATCTTGTCCACGCAGAAGGCGCAAACCTTGCGACGAGGGGTGTAGCGCGGCCTTCCGCCGGGACCACCTCCCGGCCGGACTCCGCCTGGTCTACCAGCAGGTCTTGGCGCAAATGCCAACTTCGTCTCCCTTTCTCAAAGCGGCCCGCCGCCACCGTAACGGTGCGGCTCAAGCCGTTGTGAAGGTTGGGGCTAGAACGGGATCTGATCCTCGCTGATGGGGCTGTGCTCATCGCCGGGGACGTCGCCCGCGTCGGCTCCTCGCGGCTTGGAGTCCAGCATCTGTAAGTCTGAGGCGAAGACATCCACGGTAAACCTCTTCTCACCGTCTTGCCCTTGCCAGCTGCTCGTCCGGAGGCGACCCTCGACGTACACTTTGCTTCCCTTGTGTAGGTACTGGCTAGAGATCTCACCGAGCCTGCCAGGAGCCGTGACCCTGAACCACTCGGTCTCCTCCCTGCGCTCGCCGTCTACCGTGTAGACGCGGTTGCAGGCAACGCGGAACGACGTCTTGGGCTTGCCCTCAGGCGTGTAACGAGTCTCGGGATCGGCTCCAAGGTTTCCGATTATCGTCACTTTGCAGAGTCCCGCCATCCCCGAACCTCCCTTAGTCTTCGCGCACTAACAAATATCGAAGGATCTGATCATTCAGATGCAGCGATCTCTCCAGATCGTCTGATGCCTTTGGATCTAGCTTTAGCTTCGTGACGGTGTATATGCCATCACGGAAGTCAGTGATTGGGTAGGCCATACGGCGCCGGCCCCACGTGTCACTGGCGGCGACCTCGCCTTGGCGTGCCACAATCAGCGAATTGAGTCGCTCCACGGCAGCCTTGAGTGGTTCCTCCTCTAGATCCGGCCTGAAAACGGTCATGAGCTCGTAATTCCGCAACCTCGCACCTCCTTTCTTCGGGATTGCCCTTGCCCCGTTTCCCGGCTAGTGCGAAGTGCCGGCGGGCCAAGAGCAGAAAGGACGCGGCCATTTGCCGCGTCGACCGGCGGCGAAGGGACAAGCGGGAACCCTATCCAACTGCCGGCTTTCTATTGAGTTTGGACTGTGGAAGTATACCACAAGGGATTGTCGGCCTCCAAATTGACTTGCCAACCCCCCAATGCTAACATCAATTGATTATTCCGGCTCTATGGGGAGGGCAGAATGACCGAGCTTGAGGCTATCGCCCAGGAGGTCGCGGCTTGCCACCGGTGCGAGTTGGCTAAGGATCGGAATCTGACTGTCCCAGGCGAGGGGAATCCGGACGCAGAAATCCTCTTCGTGGGCGAGGCTCCCGGTTGGCACGAGAACCAGCATGGGCGCCCGTTCGTGGGCCCTGCCGGACAGCTCTTGGAGCAGTTGCTGAAATCGGTGTCGCTGCGACGTGAGGACGTCTTTATCACCAACGTGGTGAAGTGCCGGCCCCCGCAGAACCGGGACCCGCTGCCTGAGGAGATCCAGGCGTGCTCCGGATATCTCGATCGCCAGTTGGCGCTGATCAAGCCGAAGCTTATTGTTACCCTTGGCAGGTTCTCCATGGGGCGGTTCTTCCCTCCCGGAAAAGGGATCGGGGCTCTGCACGGGACCACCTGCCTAAAGAACGGTTATCTATGCTACGCCATGTACCATCCGGCTGCGGCCCTGCACCAGCCCAGTCTGAAGAGGACTCTGGAGCAGGATATGTTGAAGATCCCGGAGGTGATTGCGGTAGCGGCCAGCATGGCCCAATCCGTTCCGCAAACAGAGGTTGTTGACGGGGAGAGGCCGTCGCAGCCAACTCTCTTCTAGTTTCGTTCGTCGTATTGAGTAATTCTGTCTCAGGTGATATGCGCGTGGCCCAGAAGCGATTTAAATTGATACCCCTCGGTGGGGTGGGCGAGATCGGCAAGAACATGTGGGTGGTCGAGTACGGCGACGACATCGTCGTGATCGACTGCGGCCTCATGTTCCCCGAGGATGAGATGCTGGGGATCGACCTGGTGATCCCAGACATCACTTACCTTTTGGAGAATAGAGATAGGGTTCGGGCGATCGTGGTTACCCACGGCCACGAGGACCACACCGGAGCATTACCCTACATTCTTCCGCGGTTGAACGTCCCCATATATGCCACCAAGTTGGTCCAGGGGCTGATCTCCGTGAAGCTGAAGGAGCATCGCCTGCTGGACTCGGCACAGCAGGTGGTCGTGCGGTCCGGAGACATGGTGGAGTTTGGGGAAATCAGCGTCGAGTTTGTCCAGGTTGCACACAGCATTCCCGACGCGATGCTCTTGGTTGTTCGCACACCGGTGGGGACCGTTGTCCACACGGGCGACTTCAAGTTCGACCAGAGCCCCATGGATGGGAAGGTGACCGACTTCGGACGATTGGCCGAGTTGGGGGCCGAAGGGGTGATGGTGCTGGTGTCGGACTGCACCCGCGTGGAGCAGCCGGGCTTCACCCCCTCTGAGCGAGTGGTAACGGAGACCTTCGACCGCGTCTTCGAGCGAGCCGAGGGCAGGGTACTGATCACCACATTCGCGTCCAACATTTCCAGGGTACAGCAGGCCATCCATAGCGCCCACCGACACGGCCGGAAGTCGGCGGTAGTCGGGCGCAGCATGGAAAGCAATATTGCCATTGCCCGTGAGTTGGACTACATAAACATCCCCGATGGGGCGCTGCTGCGCGTGGAGGAGGTAAACAAGCTTCCTCCAGAGAAGATCCTGTACGTCACCACTGGCGCTCAGGGTGAGCCTACCTCCGTGCTGAGCCGAATAGCGAACAAGGAGCACCGGCACATTCAGTTGAAGCCGGGGGACACGGCAATCATCTCGGCCACTCCCGTGCCAGGGAACGAGGAAGCGGTAGCCCGCACCATCAACAACCTGTTCAGACAGGGGGTGGACGTTATTTACGGCCCATACGCCAACGTTCACGTCTCCGGACACGCGAGTCGAGAGGAATTGCGGCTGATGATCAATCTGATCAGGCCTCAATTCTGCGTTCCCGGGCACGGCGAGTATCGGCACATGGTGTTGTACAAACGGCTGGCAGAGGAGTGCGGGATCCCTACATCAAACATCCTGCTGGCCGATCTTGGCAGCATCATGGAGTTTGGCCCCAACAATTTCGGCAAGGTCACCGGGAAGGCCCCCGCGGGAGATGTCCTGGTCGACGGGGTAACGGTTGGCGAGGTCGGAGAGGTTGTGCTTCGCGACCGCCAGCTGCTCTCCCAGGATGGGGTAGTTATCGTCGTCGTTACGGTGGACCGGCAGACCGGGCAGGTAGTGGCTGGCCCGGACGTGGTGTCTCGGGGCTTCGTGTACGTCCGGGATTCGGAGGAGCTGCTGGAGGCCGCGAAAGAGAAGGCGCTGACGGCGCTGCGCTCCGAAGAGGGCTTCATGGCCGAGCCAGGCTTCATTCAGAAAAAAATCAAGGAAGTCGTTGGCAAGTTCTTCTACGAGCAGACCCGACGGAGGCCCATGATCCTTCCCGTGGTCCAGGAGATATAGCCCCTCACCTCGATTTACTCTGAGAGCGGGGGCGACGCATGCGTCGGCCCCACGACTGGTATCCAGCGTCCTCTCTATCTGTATAGTTCACTGTAGGAGTATCCTCTTGCCCGCGAGTTCTCGGAACAGCAAGCGGAAAGGATCGCCACCTCGGCAAGCGCCGACTCTCAGCCCCGCGGCACGGCGAAGGCTGGGAGGGATTACGATGGTGGTGCTTGGCGCCGTCTCGGCGCTCAGCCTACTGTTCCCTCAGGGCCCAGTCACCGGCGACCTAAGCCGGGCAATGCTTCAGGCCGCGGGGTGGGGCGCCATGGGGTTGCCTGTGGCGCTGCTGTGGTCAGGAGGGCTGCTGCTCAAGGCAGAGATGGACCCTCGCTTCACCGTGCAGCAATGGCGAGTGGCTGGAGGCGCGCTGCTCCTGCTCTCCTTCCTTGGATTGCTTCACGTTCTCCCCCTGGGCGAGTCGGATCCAGTGCTTCGGGCGTCCGCCGGCCATGGAGGCGGGCAGATCGGCAATCTGCTTGGGACCCCGCTGGGGCAGAACCTGGGCGGCATTGGCGGTTTCCTGGTTCTGCTCGTCGGGTTGCTGGCCGGGGTCGGGCTTGCCTTCGCGATTCACCCCCGTCAAGTGGTGGTATGGACACGGACTGGATGGGGTCGCTTCTGCCTGTGGAGGGAGGAGAGGAAGAGGAGGATTCTGCTCAACTCCGGGCATGGGCCGGCAGACTCGGAGTTTGAACCCGCCCAAAAGAAGCGAAAGCGGATGGCAGCGTCGGCCCAACCTGCGGCCGACGGAGATGACGCGGCCTCACGGCGACCGGGCAGCCGAAGAGGCGAGTGGGTGCTTCCCTCCATCGATATCTTCGAGTCCGTGCCGGAAACCGAGCTGCCTCAAGTGGATATAAGGCAGCGCATACGGACGATCGAAGAAACGCTCCGCAGCTTTGGGGTTGACGCTCGAGTGGTCGAGGTCAACCAGGGGCCCGCCGTGACTCAGTTCGGCGTGGAACCCGGAGTTGGCGTCAAGGTAGCGCGGATCATGGCGCTGGGCAACGATCTGGCGTTGAGGCTCGCCGCGGCGCCGCTCCGGCTGGAAGCGCCCGTACCCGGCAAGCAGGTGGTGGGGATCGAGGTGCCCAACGGCAGCGTCGCTATGGTGTGCATCAGGGACCTGCTCGAGAGCTCGGTGTACGAAAAGCAGAAGGGGAGGCTCAAGCTGGCGCTGGGCAGAGACGTGTCCGGCGCGCCAGTGGCGGGCGACCTGGGGAAGATGCCTCACCTGTTGATAGCGGGATCCACCGGGTCTGGCAAGAGCGTCTGCCTCAACAGCTTCATCGCCGCGCTGCTCTACCAGTGCACCCCGGATGACCTGAGGCTGTTGATGGTGGACCCCAAGATGGTGGAGTTGATGCCCTTCAACGGCATCCCTCACCTCTTGACTCCCGTAGTCACCGATATGGACAAGGTGGTGCCATCCCTCAAGTGGATCGTGCGGGAGATGGAGCGACGCTATCGGCTCTTTGCCGCCAGAGGAGCGAGGAACCTCGACGGCTACAATCGCATGGTGACCGGCAAGGGATCGGACCTGCCGCTGCCCTTCATAGTGGTGATCATCGACGAGTTGGCCGACCTGATGATGGTTGCTCCCGACGAGGTGGAGAAGATCATCTGCCGCCTGGCACAGCTCGCTCGCGCCACCGGTATCCACCTGGTGGTGGCCACGCAGCGGCCCTCCGTGGACGTGATCACTGGGCTGATCAAGGCCAACTTCCCCACCCGAATTTCCTTCGCCGTGACCTCTCAAATCGACTCTCGGGTAATCCTGGACCAGGTGGGTGCGGAAAAGCTGCTGGGACGGGGCGACATGCTGTACATGCCGCCAGACTCGGCAAAGCCCGTAAGGCTTCAGGGGACCTACGTTTCCGACGGCGAGATCGAGGAACTGGCGGCGTACTGGAAGAAAGCCCAGCCACCGGAGTTCGTGGGCGATGCCGGCGAAATCGTGGCCTTCGAGCCGGTCGAGGAAGAGGAGGAGTCCGACGACCTGCTGGAGCAGGCGATCGAAGTTGTGGGGAAGCACAGCCGAGTTTCCACGTCGCTGCTGCAACGGAAGCTGCGTATCGGCTACAACCGCGCCGCCAGACTCATCGAAGAGCTTGAGGATCAGGGGGTTGTCGGTCCCTCCGAGAACGGCAAATCGCGCGAGGTTATGGTGCGATCCGAGAAGGCGACCGGCGAGGCTGGAGCTGAGGACGACGACGACTCATAGGGGCGACGCACGCGTGGCCCCTACCCAGGCAGGATGGGCCCCAGCGAGTCATGGTTGCAGCGGCGGCCTCAAGAGGTACCAGTGGCCGTCCAGTTGCTCCACCTTCAGCTCAGCTGTGGCTTGCCAGGAAGCCTGCCCCGACTCGTGGATCTCCATCGTGACAGCTACCGCGGTAGCTGTGCGGACAGCGCCGGTGAGCCGATCCAGCGCCGAAGGTGTACGAACGGCGCTCTCCAGGATACGATATCGGTTCCCAAGCTGCCACTCCACAAAAGAGGCGGCGTTTGCGCGAATGGCCGGGTCCAACTGCTGAAGCGCCCCCTGGAGGTCTTCCCTTGCCAGGGCTGCAGCGTAGGCCTCGACGGGCGCCTCCGGCCCGATGCCACGGCTCCCCCTATCCATCCAGCTGCCGGTCGCGATGACTGCAGCCGCCAAGGCGGCCTCGGCCAGGACCAGGGCTATTCTATTGCGGGGCTTGCCGGGGGATCTAAGCGACATGGGGCTGGAAGTCCTGATGAAGTGGTCGCGCAGCGACAATAGGGCGATGGTGAAAAGTAAGCCCTGCCCCTCGAGGGGCAGGGCTTACTTTTCGTAGCTGGAGCGATTCTACACGCTTGCCTTGGCCGCCGGCTCGTGGCTGGTGGACGCCTTTACCAACGAGGGCACCGGCGCCAAGATCATGGACATCGATTTCCCCTCCATCAGGGGCGAGCGTTCCAGATTTGCAACGCCCTTAAGCTTCTCAATCATCGAGTCAAGATGCACTCGGCCGAGTTGAGGATGCGCCAACTCCCGCCCCCTGAAGACGACGGTCACCTTGACCTTGTCACCCTCTTCAAGGAACTTCTGCACGAGCTTGGTCTTGAAGTCGACGTCGTGATCGTCGATCTTTGGCCTGAGACGTATCTCCTTGAGGAGCACGATCTTCTGGTTCTTCTTGGCCTCGCGCTCCTTCTTCGTCTGCTCGTACTTGTACTTCCCGTAGTCCATTAGACGGCAGACTGGAGGGACGGACGTGGGAGCCACCTCTACGAGGTCCAGACCACGCTCATTGGCGATCCGCAAAGCCTCCTGCGCGAGGACAACCCCCAACTGCTCACCGTCATCGGCGATGAGCCTGACTTCGCGGACGCGAATCTTCTCGTTTATGCGAAGATCCTTGGTTATCCTGCCACCTCTTCTTCATAACAGAATGGATATTACGAAGCCGACAGCCTGGCGCTTGCGGCGTTGGTCGTCGGCCAGAGGACACTTATCCCCTAAGACTAATTATAGGAGACACAACCCTGACTGTCAACGCCCTGCAGGCTGCCTATTCCTTGTTCTTCACCTGCTGAAGCAGCATATCCTCGATCTCGGCCATAGGCTTGGGACCCAGGTCGCCTTCGGTTCGGGATCGCACCGCTGCAGAGTCAGCCTCGATCTCCCGATCGCCCACGACGAGCATGTAGGGGACCTTCTGCATCTGTGCGTCGCGGATCTTGGAGTTTATTTTCTCCCGGCGGCCGTCCACGTCTACCCGCAGGCCCGCGGCCTTCAGCCGGCGTGCAGCCTGCTCGGCGTACTCCAGGTGCCGGTCTGCGATGGGGATTATCGTGACCTGGACCGGAGCGAGCCAGAGCGGAAATGCGCCCGCGTAGTGCTCCACCAGGATGGCGAAGAAGCGCTCAAGCGACCCCAGCAGCGCCCTGTGGACCATGAATGGGCGGTGCTCCTTGCCGTCCTCGCCGATGTAGGTGAGCCCGAACCGCGCCGGCATGTTGAAGTCGAACTGGATCGTGGTGCACTGCCACGACCTGCCCAGGGCGTCCTTCACCTTGATGTCGATCTTGGGGCCGTAGAAGGCCCCTCCGCCCTCGTCCAGGTGATACTCCAACCCTCGCTTGATGAGCGCCTGGCGTAGGGCCTCCGTGGCCTTGTCCCAATCCTCCAGATCCCCAACGTACTTCTCCCGCGGCCTCGTGGAGAGGTAGACGTCGTAGTTCTGGAAGCCGAAGGAGCGGAAGAGGGAGAGGGTGAAGTCCAGAGCCCCTAGCACTTCGTCCTCGATCTGGTCGGGCCGGCAGAACATGTGGGCGTCGTCCTGGGTGAAGCCGCGCACGCGCAGCAGGCCGTGGAGGACCCCGCTGCGCTCGAACCGGTAGACGGTGCCCAGCTCCGCCAATCGGAGGGGGAGCTCCCGGTAGCTCCGGATCTTGCTCCGGTAGATTTCTATGTGGAAGGGGCAGTTCATCGGCTTCGCGTAGTAAGACTCGCCCTCCAGCTCCATGGGTGCGTACATGTTCTCCGAGTAGAAGCCGAGGTGGCCGCTGGTCTCCCACAGCTGGGCGCGCCCGACGTGCGGCGTGAATACCACCTCATAGCCCGCGTCGTAGTGGGACTTTCGCCAGAACTCCTCGATGACAACCCGGACGCGCGCACCCTTGGGGTGCCACAGGATCAGGCCGGGACCAACGTTCTCGGATATGCTGAAGAGGTCCAACTCCTGGCCAAGTTTCCGGTGGTCGCGCTTCTTGGCCTCCTCCATCTGCCACAGGTACTGATCCAACTCCTTCTGGGTTGGGAAGGTTATGCCGTAGATCCGCTGGAGCATGGGACGCTTCTCGTCGCCTCGCCAGTAGGCGCCGGCCACGTTGAGCAGCTTAAAGGCCCCGATCTCACCTGAGCTTTCCACGTGGGGGCCGCGGCAGAGGTCGATGAAGTCGCCCTGCTGGTAGATGGAAGGGCTGCCGTCCTCTAGCTCGTCGATTATCTCGACTTTGAAGGGCTGGTTGCGCTGCGCGAAGAACTCGTGCGCCTGCTGCTTGCTCATCTCTGAGCGGCTGAAGGGCTGGTTTTCGGCCACGATCTTCCGCATCTCCTCCTCGATCTTCTCCAAGTCTTCCGGAGTCAAGGAGCGTGAAAGCTCGACGTCATAGTAAAAGCCGTTCTCGATCGCCGGCCCGATGGCGAACTTGGTCTCGGGAAACAGGTGCTGGAGGGCTTCGGCCATCACGTGGGATGCGCTGTGTCGCATTGTCTCTAGATCTGGCATCCTGATCACCTCCTTTGGATGTGACTGCTGCGACTGCCGGTCGCGCAAGGGATAAAAGAAGAGCCCCTCGTCATGGGACGAGAGGCTCTCGTGGTTCCACCCAGTTTCCGGAAGGCTCCATGCCCTCCGCTCTTTCGGCCGATATCGGGGCCCCCGTGTTCCCTATGGCCTCCGCCCTTTGGGAAAAGGCTCGTGGGTGGTTTTCGCCGGCCCGTGCTGCGGAGGCTTTCAGCCCTGGACCCCCGCTCCCTGCAAGTACCGTTGCCGGTTACTCGTCCCAGTCATTGCCCGAGTCTAAGTATTGCACGGCCCGACCAAAGCCGGGTCGCATTGGTCACAGTTTATCACAGGCCCCATAAGCTGTACAGCGCGGCGCCCTGGGGTTTCGATCCCGTTCCCGATCGCGATTGGTGGCACGAAGAATGCTGATGTTCCACCTAGTGGCGTGTCGTTGATCTTCCACGATCTTCAGGCTGGTGTTGGTTGTGGTTGCAACCGGCGACAGGTCAGTGCCTGCGGTCTTCGTCTCAATTACGCAATCCCAGCGGAGCCATGAAAGGAGAAAGTCGATGCCAGAGGTCACAGCGAAACCCTTGGATTCCGCGCTGTTCGCGATGGACGGCATTTCAAAGCGGCAGATCGAGGAGCACTACACCCTGTACCAGGGGTACGTGAACAAGACCAACGAGGTTCGCGGAAAGCTGGAGACCGTGGATCGGTCCAAGGCCAACCAGACCTTCAGCGACATCAGGGAGCTGAAGGTGGAGCTGAGCTTTGCCTGGAACGGCGTGAAGCTGCACGAACTTTACTTCGGCAATCTTGGGGGCAGCGGTGGGACCCCGACAGGGAAGGTTCAGCAGATGATCGAGGCCAACTTCGGGTCGTTCGATCGATGGGTAGAGGACCTGAAGGCAACTGGCATCTCAGCCAGGGGTTGGGTGGTCACTGCCTTAGACCAGGACGACGGCAGGGTGTACAACTACCTGGCCGACTCCCACAACAGCTATGGGATCTGGAGGGCGGTGCCGTTGCTGGTTCTGGACACCTACGAGCACGCCTACATGATCGACTACGGCGTCAAGCGTGCTCCTTACATTGACGCCTTCTTGAAGAACTTGAACTGGGGGGCCGTGGCTCAGCGGATGTAGCGGCTGTCGCCAGACCGAGCGCCAAAGCGCTGTTATGGTTTCCGGGATAAAAGCGTATAATAGTGGAATGGGGGAGGAATCTTTCCGGTTTCTCCCCCTCTTCTATGTCTGTCCGTGGTGGTCTTTTTGCGGGCCATGTGATATTATGCACAAACTCGATGGACTGCTGGTCGTTGGGGGCGGAAATGCAAAAATTTGCCATTAGCGGTAAGGGTGGTGTAGGGAAGACTTCCCTCGCGGGGATGCTTGCCCGCCAATTCGCTGCCGAGGGACTACCTGTCCTGGCGATCGACGCCGATCCCGATGCCAACCTCGCGTCCGCCATTGGAGTGCCGCCGTCCCTGGCGAGCCGCATCGTGCCCATTTCCGAGATGAAAGAGCTGATCGAAGAGCGCACCGGCGCCAAGCCCGGAACCCAGGGAGCCTACTTCCGGCTGAACCCGCGGGTTGACGACCTCCCCGAGCGATACGCTGTGCCGTTCGAAGGCGTCAGATTGATGGTGATGGGCACGATAACCCGCGGCGGGGGGGGATGCGCCTGCCCGGAGAACGTGCTGCTAAGAAACCTCATGAACCATCTCCTCTTGCTGCCTCAGGACGTCGTGATACTGGATATGGAAGCCGGGATTGAGCACCTGGGGCGGGGAACCGCCGGCGAGGTGGACGCAATGATTGTTGTCGTCGAGCCAGGGCAGCGCAGCGTGCAGACGGCCCATCAGGTTAGAAGACTGGCCGGTGAGCTAGGTGTTGGACGCTGCGTCGTGGTGGGAAACAGGGTTCGTGGCGAAAGGGATCGCGAGTTCATCCAATCACAGGTGGCTCCCATGCCCGTGGTAGGGTTTATGTCCTACAGCACGGCCATCGCAGAGGCAGACATGGAGGGGCGCACCCCATATGGGGCAGATCCGCAGATTGACACGGAAGTCCAGGAGATCAGGACGCGATTGAGGGAGCTGGAGTGATTGAAGTTGCGGGTTACCTTTCTTCCTGAGAACAGAATCGGGGCGGTTGAGCTCGGAGCCAGCCTGATCGATGCGGCCAAGGCTGCTGGTGTAGAGGTCGGCATCCCCTGTGGTGGCCAGGGACGTTGCGGGCGCTGCAAGGTGCAGATCGTCCGAGGGAGGGTCGACACCCCCGGCACCGCGCTCATCAAGCCCGCCATGGCCTCGGAAGGGTGGGTGCTGGCATGCAAGGCTGCCGTCATCGAGGACCTCACCGTCTCCGTTCCCCAATCCAAAGGCCGTGAGACCCCGGTGGGGGAGTCGCGAGCGGACCGCCTGGCCCTCCCTGCCGAGTGGCAGGGCGTAATCGACCCCTCTGTTTCGGTTGTGGTCATGGATATCACTCCTCCGTCCTTGGAAGACAATGTGGATGATCTGAGCCGACTTCAACGCGAGTTCTCCCGAAACGGCTTGCGCCACGTATCCGTCGAGCCGCGCACTCTACGATCGCTTCCCGACCTTCTCAGGGCGTCGAAATGGAAGGTCACGGCATACCTGGACTCAGTCAGCTCGGAAGGGTCCCACCGGTTGATCTCGCTCCGTCCGGGCGATCGGCGCGATCGGCTGTACGGAGCCGCGATAGACGTCGGGACTACCACGGTGGTGGTGTACCTAGTGGACCTGCGAACTGCCCGCATCCTGGAGGTAGCATCAGCCTACAACGAGCAGATAGCTCGCGGCGAGGACGTCATTTCCCGGATCGTCTACTCCACCAAGGGTGAGAACCTCAAGGAGCTCCAGAGAATGGTCGTGGGGACGATCAACGGACTGCTCGGAGTAGTCCAGAAGAAGGCTGGGGTTGAGGTCGAGGAGGTAGTGCAGGTCGTGGCCGCCGGAAACCCCACCATGAGCCACCTCCTCCACGGGATCAGCCCGCGCTACCTGAGAGAACAGCCCTACATTCCCGCGGTAAATCGATACCCGCCGGTGCAGGCGCACGAGCTGGGTCTGGAGGTGAACCCCAACGCACTGGTGCTCACACTGCCCGGGGTCGCCAGTTACGTCGGCGGGGATATCACGGCCGGAGTCCTCAGTTCGGGGCTCTGGAACACCGATAAGTTGACACTCTTCATCGACGTTGGGACAAATGGAGAGATAGTGCTGGGCAACTCCGATTGGCAGATGGCCTGCGCCTCTTCGGCCGGCCCAGCCTTCGAGGGTGCGGGGGTGCAGCACGGCATGCGGGCGAGCACGGGTGCCATCGAGAAGGTGGATATCGACCGCGTGGACTTCGAGCCGAGGTTCCACGTCATAGGGGATGTCGCTCCCAAGGGCATCTGTGGATCGGCCATGATAGATCTTCTTGGCGAGATGTTTCTGTCCGGCGTGGTGGATCGCGCTGGGAAGATGGACCTGAATTTGGGCACGCCAAGGGTTCGCAAGGGAGACCACGGCGGCGAATACGTCGTGGCCTGGGGTGGCGAGACCGCGGATGGACAGGATATCTTGATCACCGAGGTCGACGTGAACAATCTGCTTCGAACCAAGGCGGCCATCTACGCCGGTTTCTCGGTCCTTGTCAGCAGCGTCGGGCTCAGCTTCTCTGACATAGAGCAGGTGCTGATAGGTGGTGGCTTCGGACGTTACATCAACGTGGAAAAGGCCATTCAAATCGGCCTTCTGCCCGACTTGCCGTGGGACACATTCCACTACCTGGGCAACACCTCGGCGCGGGGCGCTTATGCTGCGCTCGTATCCAGCGAGGCTAGAGCGGTAACCGAGCGCGCCGCGACGGGTATGACATACCTGGAGCTGTCGGTGGATGGCCGCTTCATGGACGAGTATATCTCGGGCATTTTCCTGCCTCACACCAATTTAGCGGCGTTCCCGTCGGTCGAAAAGCTGCTTCACGAAAATAGCGGCGATCACCATATTGACCCGCGGCCAAACTAGCTTATACTTAACTAGGTATACGGATGGACTCAGAGCCGGACTCAGATAACCCCTGTCTTTTCGTGATTGGCCGAAACGGAGGGTACTCGATGCCGCCGGGGCGCCGGAGGGCCGCGCCACCCATCCAGTTCACCAAATCTGTTGGAGACGAAGTCGCTGTCCGCTTCCATCCATCCATCTCACCGACATCGTTCTCCGTCGTAATGCCTGCGAAGGCCCGTTTCACGTGCTGGTGCGCCGCTAGCATATAGATGACCGGGCAGTCAGTTAGAGGAGACGTCCATGGGTGATCTACGAAAGCCGCTTCCGTCGTCCGATGGTTCAGGCAAGTGGAGGGGAAAGACAATCGATCCTGCGGCGGCAGAGATGCTGGAGGTAGCCAGCATAGAGGGCTACTCAACAGCCTTCAGCCGAGCGGACGAGATGAAGCCATGTCCTATCGGCCAAGGTGGAGCATGCTGCAGGGTATGCTACATGGGCCCGTGCCGGTTGGTCGGCAAAGAAGCCGATACCATGACCGGCATCTGCGGCGCCAATCTACCAACGATCGTTGCGCGCAATCTCTCAAGAGCTGTTGCGGCGGGAACCGCCGCCCACTCCGATCATGGCCGCGACTTGGCCATGGCACTCCTGGCGGTAGCCAGTGGAGAAGCGCCCAACTACCAGATCAAGGACCCAGGCAAGCTTTCCTCCGTAGCGTCGCTCATGGGCGTACCAGTGGCGGGCCGGACCACTGAAGAGATCGCCCGCGACGTTGCGACCAAGGCTGTCTCCAATTTCGGCCAACAGACCGGCGAACTCACCTACGTCTCACAGGCCCCCAAGAAGCGACAAGAGATCTGGCGGCGCTACGGCGTGGTGCCCAGAGGGATCGATCGCGAGATCGTCCAGAGCATGCATGCGACCCATATGGGTGCGGACCAGGATGCGGATCACATCCTGACTCAGACCGTTCGGGCCGCCCTTGGGGACGGCTGGGGTGGCAGTATGCTGGCCACCGATATCTCCGATATCCTTTTCGGTACACCTAAGCCTATCCTGAGCCGGGTTAACCTGGGCGTCCTGAAAGAGGACGAGGTCAACGTCGTAGTCCACGGCCACGAGCCGCTCCTGTCCGAGATGATCGTTGTGGCATCGATGGACCCGGAGTTGATCGCCTATGCCAAGTCGAAAGGCACCAATGGGATCAACCTCACCGGGATCTGCTGCACCGCCAATGAGATCCTCATGCGCCACGGCATCCCCCCGGCGGGTAACTTCCTCGATCAGGAGTTGGCCATAATCACCGGAGTGGTGGACGCCATGGTGGTGGACATCCAGTGCGTGATGCAGGCCCTGGTTCCCCTGTCTCAGCAGTTCCACACCAAGGTGATCACCACCTCTCCCAAAGCCCACATCGAGGGGGCGATTCACATCCAGTTCAACGAACACGACGCCCTCCCCATCGCGAAACTGATCGTCAAGACTGCCATCGACAACTACGAGAACAGGTCCAAGAAACCTCACATCCCTGACCATGCCTCTGATCTGGTCGCCGGCTTCTCCCAGGAGTATGTTGAGTACATGCTGGGGGGCAAGTACCGCGCCTCCTACCGCCCGCTGAACGATGCCATCATCGACGGCCGCATCCAGGGTGCGGTGGCGATCGTTGGCTGCAACAATCCCCGGTCCGTGCACGACGAGTCGCATTTCAACCTGGTTCGAGAGTTTATAGCCAACGACTATCTGGTGGTCCAGACCGGGTGCGGCGCCATAGCCAGCGCGAAGCACGGACTGCTCACTGGCGAGGCGATGGAGTATGCCGGTCCGGGGCTGCGCTCCATCTGCGAGGCGACCGGCATGCCTCCTGTCCTTCACCTGGGCTCATGCGTGGACAACTCTCGCATCCTAAACATCCTGACTTCCATCGTGGGGGAGGGCGGCCTGGGCGACGACATAAGCGATCTGCCCGCGGTGGGCATAGCGCCAGAGTGGATGAGCGAGAAGGCCCTGGCCATCGGCACCTACTTTGCCGCCAGCGGAGCCTACGTGCTGTTCGGTGTTACCTCGCCGGTCAAGGCCAGCCAGGCCGTGGTCAACCTGCTCTCCTCTGGCTGGGAGGAGAAGTTCGGCGGGAAGCTGGAGTTCGAGCCCGATCCGGCCAAGATATTCGAAAGGTCAGTCGAGCACATGCAGAAGAAGCGAAAAGCACTGGGCATCGATACCAAGAAGGAGAGGGTTCTCTTCGATATGGAGGCAAGGAGGGATCTCCGTGTCTAAGATCATAGCAGCGGCGGCGATCGAAGGCGCTCACGCCATCGTGGCGAAAGCGGAAGCGAAGCTACGAGAGGCCATCGACGCGAAGGGTCCTAACGAGCCGGTCGCGTTCCCCAACACGGGCTACTATCTGCCGGTGATTTACGGTTTTACCGGCAGAAAGGTCACCAAGCTTTCGGAATTGGAGCCGGTGATCGCTGAGGCGAAGGAACTGCTCCCGGCCGCGCCGGCCGAAAGGTTGTGGCTTCCCTATCTGGGAGAGACGCTCGACGCGGGTGTGGCCACACTCTTCGCCGAAGAGACCATCGAGGCCCTGAGGTACGTTATCGGGCCGAGCCCGGTTGACGGGATCTACCTCGGCGCGGCGGACGACGTGATCATGCGCCAGAGGGGCGTCGAGTTCGTGGACGGCACCGCTCCGGGCTTCGCAGCGGTGGTCGGTGCGGCCCCCACAAATGAGATTGCGGTCAAGCTGGCCAGGGAGATGCAGGAGAAGGGGCTCTACATCTTCATCGCCGGCTGCGGTCCCGGAGGCAAGACCTTCGCGGATCAACTGGATGAAGAGGGCGTGCAACTCGGATGGGATACCAGATTGGTGCCCTTTGGTCGCGAGATTTACGCTCACATCTACTCCCTCGGCTTCGCGACTCGCGCGGCGCTGGCCTTCGGTGGCGTGACCCCGGGCGACTACAAGAAGATCCTTCGGTACAACAAGTATCGCATCTTCGCCTTTGTGATGGCGCTGGACCACGTCGACAGTGAAGAATACGCGACAGCGGCAGGCGCCATCAGCTACGGGTTCCCCACGATAGCCCACACAAACATCCCGCAGATCCTCCCCAGGGGCGTCACGACCTACGAGCACGTGGTGAGCAACGTCCCGACCGACGAGATCGTCGCGAAGGCGATCGAGGTGCGCGGCCTCAAGATCATCGTGACCAAGATCCCCATCCCCGTTGCGTGGGGACCGGCCTTCGAGGGAGAACGGGTACGCAAGGAGAATATCCAGGTAGAGATCGGCGGCAAGCGGAGCCTCTCCTTCGAATATCTGAGAATGCTGGAGATGAAGGATGTGGAAGACGGCAAGGTCGTCGTCCACGGTCCCGAAATCGACGACGTGGAGGTGGGCGGTTCGCTACCCCTGGGTATTGTCGTCGAGGCGGCCGGCAGGAAGATGCAGAAGGACTTCGAGCCGGTGCTGGAGCGTAAGATACACGACTTTGTGAACGGCGCCGAGGGCATCCAGCACATGGGGCAGCGCGACATAGCCTGGATGCGCATCAGCAAGGGCGCCTACCAAAAGGGTTTCAAGATCAGGCACCTGGGCGACCTGCTGATAGCCAAGCTGAAGAGCGATTTTGCCAACATCGTCGATAAAATCCAGGTACACCTCTACACCACTCAGGAACAGGTCGATGAGTGGATAGTGGTAGCGCGGCAGGCGTACAACGAGCGCAACGTGAGAGTGGCCAACCTGACCGACGCCAGCGTGGAAGTGTTCTACAGTTGCACACTGTGTCAGAGCTTTGCCCCGAATCACGTCTGTATAGTGTCGCCGGAGCGGCTCGGGCTTTGCGGCTCCGTTAACTGGATCGACGGAAAGGCATCCTACGAGATCAACCCCGTTGGTCCTAACCAGCCGGTGGCAAAGGGAAGCCCCCTGGATGCCGTGAAGGGGGAGTTCTTGGGGATAAACGACTTCGTGATGAGCAAGTCGAACCAGTCCGTCCCCAGGGTGACGATGTACTCCATCATGGATGCGCCTATGACCGCGTGCGGCTGCTTCGAGTGCATTGTGATGCTCATCCCCGAGGCCAATGGGGTTATGGTGGTATCGCGCGAGGATGCGGGGATGACCCCGTGCGGTATGACCTTCTCCACCCTGGCCGGCACCGCCGGTGGAGGCCTTCAGACTCCTGGGCTGATGGGAATCGGCAAGTTCTATCTTCTCAGCGACAAGTTCATGTCGGCAGAAGGTGGCTTCATGAGGGTGGTGTGGATGTCCTCCAACCTCAAGGAGACCATGGGCGAGGAACTGAAGAAGGCATGCGAGAAGGCCGGCGATGCGGACTTGCTGGACAAGATCGCCGACGAGCGGGTCGCGACGACAGTGGATGAGCTGCTTCCCTTCCTTGAGGAGAAGGCGCACCCCGCCCTTACCATGGATCCCATCTTCTAGTAGAGACGACCTCTGGGCTGTCGTATGCCGGCAGTCGAGAAACACTGTTTGGAGGTACTGCACTATGGCGGTGACGGTCCAAGTACCGGTGGAGAAGGCTGCCGGTGCGATCCGAGAGGTTACCCTCGGTGCCACGGCAGCGGATGGAGGCACCCGAACCAGCACGGTGACAGTCGGCGGGGAGCGCGCGCTCCCCTTCCTTCACTTCGATGCTCCCGTGCCACATAGGCCAGTGGTGGCCGTCGAGATCCACGACCAGAATCCCGTCGATTGGGCAAGTCATCTCAGGGATACGTGGGGTGACGTCTTGTCCGACCCTGCAGAATGGGCGAAGGCCGCGGTGCAGGCCGGGGCGGATCTGATCGTCCTGAGGCTGACCAGCACCCACCCCGACCAGCAGAACCGGTCGCCTGAGGATGGAGCGGCCACCGTAAAGGCAGTCCTGAACGCGGTGGGAGTGCCCCTAATCGTCTACGGACCCGGACAGGCGCAGAGGGACAACGAGGTGCTGCTCAAGGTTTCCGAGGCTGCCGCGGGAGAGCGGATCGCACTCGGCGACATCGAGAACACCAACTATCGGACCATCGTGGCGGCTGCCCTCGCAAACGGGCACTGCGTGATTGCCCAGTCCCCGATCGACGTGAACATGGCGAAGCAGTGCAACATTCTGGCGACGGACATGGGCCTGCCGGCAGAACGGTTGATCATGGATCCGACAACCGGAGCGCTGGGGTACGGGCTCGAGTACACCTACTCCGTCATGGAACGTCTCAGGCTCAGCGCCTTCCAGAACGATGGGATGACACAGTTCCCAATGATCTGCACGGTCGGCGAGGAGACGTGGCGGCAGAAAGAGAGCAAGCCTCTGGAGGGAGTGCCCGAGGCGTGGGGACAGCTCTCCGAGCGGTCTGTTGCCTGGGAGGTGTTGACCGCCACGACCCTGCTTCAGGCCGGCGCGGATATCCTGGTGCTAAGGCACCCCGAGTCGGTGAAGCAGGTCAAGCTTGCCATCGACAAGTTGATGATGGCGTAGGGGGAGGAAAGAATATATGGCTCTATCTGGTCTCGAAATCTACAAGCTGCTCCCCAAGACCAACTGCAAAGAGTGTGGCTTTCCGACCTGCCTGGCCTTCGGGCTCAAGCTCGCTGCCAAGGGCGCTGAGTTGAGCGCGTGTCCCTACGTTTCCGAGGCGTCCAAGGCCGCGTTGGAGTCGGCATCTGCCCCACCCATCCGGCTGGTGACCGTCGGTGCCGGCGACGGCAAGATCGAAATCGGAAACGAGGTAGTGCTTTTTCGGCACGACAAGACCTTCTTCCATCAGCCTGGACTGGCGTTTCGGGTGAAGGACACGCTGCCGGCCGCCGAGGTCTCCGAGGTAGTTTCAAAGGCGTCCGCCTACTGGATCGAGCGGGTTGGCATGTGCCTGGCACTGGACGCCATCGCTGTCGAGAACGCTACTGGGGACCCCACCGCTTTCGTCAAATGCCTGGAGGCCGTGAAGGCGATCAGCAAGAAACCACTCATTCTCATCTCTCGGAACCCAGCCTCCATGGAGGCTGCACTGGCTGCCGGTGCCGGCGCAAAGCCGTTGATCTACGCCGCCGACAGTGAGAACTGGGAGGCGATGACTGCCCTGGCCAGGAAGTACCAGTCTCCCCTCGCTGTGCGCGGCAATGGCGACCTGCAAGAGATCGCGAACTTAGTCGAGAAGCTCACCGGTGCGGGAATCTCCGACCTGGTGCTGGATCCGGGGACTCGAGATATGGCCGGCACGCTGGCGAAGTTCACCCAGCTACGGAGACTCGCCATCAAGAAGGGGTTCAGGACCCTGGGCTACCCCATAATCAGCTTCCCAGGTGAGACCGCCGAGTCACCGGCTCAAGAAGCTATCGCCGCCGCGCAGGACATCGCCAAGTACTCCGGGTTCGTCGTTCTGGACAGTTTCGACCCCGCATGGGTGTACACACTGCTAACGTTGCGGCAGAACATCTACACCGATCCTCAGAAGCCGATCCAGGTCTCTCCCGGCCTGTACAAGTTCAACGAGCCCGGCCCGAACTCGCCAGTGCTCATCACCACCAATTTCTCCCTCACCTACTTCTCGGTGGTCGGAGAGGTTGAGACAAGCAACGTTCCTACCTGGCTGCTCGTCGCGGACGCCGAGGGGCTATCGGTTCTGACTGCCTGGGCCGCCGGCAAGTTCAGTGGCGAGAGCATCGCAGCTACGGTCAAGACCAGCGGCATCCTTGAGCAGATTGAGCGTAAGGAGTTGGTGATCCCCGGTATGGTGGCCACCCTCTCTGGAGAGTTGGAAGAGGAGCTGCCGGACTGGAAGATCGCCGTTGGACCCAGAGATGCCGTCGACCTGCAGGGATACCTGAAGGTTGTGGCAAGGGCTCATTAGAGCCGCTACCTAGATTGGAGATCTGACTTGACAGTTGCCATAGCGATGGCCGGCAAAGGTGGCACCGGCAAAACCACGATTGCGTCCATGGTACTGAAGTGCCTGCGAGATAAGAGCCGTGGGAATGTGCTTGCGATCGACGCCGATCCCAGCTCCAATCTGAACAGCGCTCTCGGTATGGAACTGGAGTCTACCGTAGGCGATGTCCGGGAGGAAACGGCCGTCAGAGTCGGTGGAGGCGCCATCCCGGCAGGCATAGCAACGCGCGACTACCTGGAGTACCGAATCAACGAGGCGCTGGTCGAGGGGGATGGGCTCGATCTCATCGCCATGGGCCGGCCCGAGGGCGCGGGGTGCTACTGCGCGGCGAATCACGTTCTGCGGGAAACCGTGGACAGGATAGCCGGCAGCTATCGGTACGTCGTCATCGATAATGAGGCGGGGCTGGAGCACCTCAGCAGAAGAACCACCAGGGATGTGGACTATCTGCTGGTGGTTTCCGACCCGACCGTTCGAGGACTGATAGCGGCCGGCCGGATCGCCCATCTCACACAGGAAGTCAATACCAGGGTTGGCAAACTGTGGCTTATCGTGAATCGCGTCCAGGAAGAACTTCGTCCGGCCCTACTGGAGGAGATCGCACGGCAGGGCCTGGAGCTAATCGGCACGGTGCCGATGGACCCCGGGGTGTCCGCGTACGACGCCGATGGCAAGCCACTCGTGGACTTGCCTGAGGATTCTGATGTGTACCGATCGGTCCGAGAGATCGTGTTGCGAATGCTAGACGGGAAGAATTGACCGGAAAACGGAATACTGGGAATTGTGGGAGGAGTCGGAATGCTCGTAATCGGTGAAAACATTCACATCATTTCCCCAAAGGTGAAGGCCGCCATCGAGGAGCACGACATAGAGTTCTTCCTGAACATGGCCAGGCGCCAGGCTGCCGCCGGTGCCGGCTTCGTTGAACTCAATATCGGCCCATCCCGAAAGCGTGGAGTGGAACTCATGCAGTGGCTGGTTCCATCTGTCCAAGACGTTATCGATGTCCCCCTGTCCCTGGACACAACCAACGCCGATGCCATCGAGGCTGGATTAAAGCTGTGCAAGCGCAGGGCATTGATCAACTCCACCTCGGCCGAGCAGGTGAGGCTGGATCGTTTGCTTCCATTGGCGGCGGAGCAAACGTCTTCGATCATCGCCCTGACCATGTCGGAGCAGGGCATCCCGAACACCGCGGACGGACGCGCCGAGTTGGGTTTCGACCTGATCAACGCCGCGGCACGATACGGAATAGCCCCCGACCAACTGTTTCTCGATCCCCTTACCCTTCCGGTGAGTGCAGATCAGCCGGGGGCTCAGGTCACGGTTGAGGCGATCAGGATGTTCAAGGGGCTGGCGGACCCGCCGGTGAAGACGGTAGTGGGGCTGAGCAACGTCTCCAACGGTGCGCTCAGTGAGAACCGTCCCCTGATCAACCGGGTATTCCTCGTGATGCTGCTGGGCGCTGGACTGGATTCCGCCATCATTGATCCGCTGGACGCGAAGCTGATGGATACGGTGAGGACGGTCGAGACCCAGGATAGCAGAACCGGCGAGGGCAGACTGCTGTGCGCCCTGTACAACGCCTATGCTGCCGGAGAGAGCATCAGCCCCGACGACGTGGACATGTCGGACCCGGCTCAGGTGGACATCTGGAAGACGGTCAGGGTTCTGCGCAATGATGTGATCTACGCGGACTCCTACCTGAGGGTGTAGGAGCAGCCATCACGGACGAATAGTATTTGATTGGCGGGGCGGGTTGAGCAACCCGCCCCGC
>Ga0209014_10000443_pt1 | contig 24046 bp, 23 predicted proteins | sample BarGraNGADG00212_FD_184491 | JGI IMG/M metagenome (GOLD analysis project Ga0209014, IMG submission 184491) | Arctic peat soil microbial communities from Barrow, Alaska - Barrow Graham LP Ref core NGADG0002-212 (SPAdes) (version 2) | ecosystem: Environmental > Terrestrial > Soil > Wetlands >...
GGCGGCGCTCGAGGCTGCCGGCATCCCCCATGACGTCAAGACCTACCCGGACGCCGGGCACTCGTTCATGAGCGAGCACACGGGGCTGATGGGAGCGGTCGGGCCGAGGACGCCCATGCATGCCCAGTTTGACGGGCCCGCATCCGAGGACGCGTGGCGCCGGGTTCTCGCGTTCTTCGACGAGCACCTCGCCGCGCGGCCGGTGGCTGACGCCGGCCCGGTGGTTGACGCCGGGCCCTGACTTCCAGCCAGCCGCGGCCCGAGCCCGACCTTCAGCCGGCCGCGGTCCGGCGCAGCGGCCCATCGTCCCGAAGGGACATCGACCGGGACCCACCCAGGGGACGCGCACCCGGCGCGTCCTCGCTGACCGGCAGGTAGGAACCACCGGCACGGACGTCGGCGATCGCTGCCGCTCGCTGCGCGGCGCCCGGGAAAGCGTCGACCCGGCCCCCGCCGAGCGGGTAGGCCTCCCCGTCCGCCTGGCCACGGGACCCGGCGCGGGCCGCGGAGCGCGCCGCCATCGACATCCCGATCCGGTACGTGAGCAGGAACAGCACGAGGATTGCGGACGCGAGGTAGATCGCCTCGGCCCACGGCGCGTTGCTGTCCGAGCCGGATCCGATTCCGTGGACGGTGGCGCCGGCAAAGGCGAGGAACGTCACGTAGTGGAACGTCCGCCAGGTGCGCTGCCCGATGCGCTTGCGCAGGTAGAAGCTCGCGGTCACCGCCGCCATCAGGTACAGCGCAACCTGGCCGAAGGCCACGGCCGCCGGCGCGTGCGGCGCCAGGCCCGGCACCAGGATCTGCGCAAAGGAGAACGGCACCGAGTGGTCCAGCCCCAGCAGCATCCCGTGGATGGCGGCCAGGCCCAACCCGAACGCCGCCAGGTCCTGGTGGAGCGAGAAGCTGATCGGCCGGTGCGCGATCGCGTCCAGGATCTTCGTCGAGAGCAGGAGGCCATAGATCACGGAGCCAGCCACGGCGATGTAGGAGAGCCAGGCGAACAGCCGCTCGAACAGCCAGACGAGGGCCTGGGGGTTCGCCTCCACGACCGCTGCGAGGCCACTGACCGCCGCCGGGACCGTTCCACCCACCACGATCCCGATCGCCACGGCCGCCAGGCCCCAGCGGGCCAGCCCGGTCCCGGCATCGAGCCCGCGGAACTTCACTGCAGCCATCGCGCCATCCCTGGAGTCGCGCGGAGCTCGCCGCGCTCGGTGAGCAGGAGGACCCCGAGGACGCCGGGGTGGTCGAGGAGGCCGAACGCACGGCCGGTTCCGGCGATCACGGCCGTCTTGGCGAAGGCCTCCGCTGCCCGGGCCGTGCGGGCCAGCACGGTGGCCTGGATCACGTCCGTCTCGGCGGGGCGCCGCGTCCGCGGGTCGATGAGGTGGTGGGCCTCGCCACCCATGTGCGCCCAGCGGTGCACGCTGGTGCCGGAGGTCGCGATCCCCCACTCGCGCGTGACGTCGCCGTCCGCGCCGAGGTCGAGAGCGCCGAGGAGCGTGCCGGGCTCGCGGGGATCGCCGATGCCGATCCCCCAGGTGTCGCCGGGCGCCACGCGGACCGCAATGTCGCCGTCGCCGTCGACCAGCGCGGAGCGGCCGGGGGTGATCGCGAGCGCGCGGTCCGCCAGCCAGCCCTTGGCGACGCCACCGAGGTCGAACCGGACGCCGGGCTCGCGCTCGACAGCGGCACCGCGGGCGGCGCGGCGGAGCGACCACCGGCGGGCGGCCCCGACGGGGATCGCCGGGTCCAGCCCGGCCTCCGCGGCCAAGCGCTCGTCCAGCAGGGACGCGTCGACGAGGCCGTCGGTCATCCCCTCCGCCATCCGCGCCCAGTCCAGGGCGGCGGTCAGCGTGGGCCCGATCGGCACGAGCGACGTCGTGGCCGCGTTGAGGCGCATGAGCTCCGAGTCCGGTGAGAACCGGGTGAGCCGCCCGACCCAGGCCTCGATCCGGTCCAGGACGCGACGCGCCGCCCGCTCGAGCCGGACCCCGTCGGACCCGTCGAGGATCTGCACCGAGACCACGCCGCCCATCATCGGGCGGTTGACATCGATGCTCACGGGACCGGCGACCGCGGTCACGGCTTGCCTGACTGCCTGGTGACGGTCTGGACCACGACGCGGGGCGCCGGCTGCGGCGGAACCACGACCGAGCTGTTCGGCGGCGCGGTCTGGCCGGGCGCGAGGGTCACGACCTGCGTGACATGGATCACGGAGGGTTGCGGGCCGACGGCGGTGATGGTGTCCGAGACCGCGACCTGGGACGGCGTGACGGACGGCAGCATCGCGGTCAGGAGGGCCGACACGGATGCGATGCCGGCCATGCCGAGCACGAGCCGCATCGGGTTGGGGTCAGGCTTGGCGCGCTGCGGACGCGGCGGCTGGACGCCACCGGCGGGGATGGCGCCGCGGACCGGCGGCGGCGGGCGCGAGCCCGGGCCGGTTCCGGCGGGCGCCGTCGGACGCGGGCCCGGGGGTGGACTGGTGCGGGCGGGGGGCGTGGGGCTTACGGGGCGGGTATCGGGCATCAGTCGTCCGATCCTTCGTTCTCGCCGCCGCCGGTGGCCGCTACGGTGTTGGTGACGACGATGTCCTGCGGCGTCGGCTGCGGGGCGACGTAGACGGTGTCGACCTGGACGACCGGTGCCGGAGCCTGCGTGTTGGCGACGGGGGCGGACACCGGCTGCGCGCCGACGGGCACGCTCGCCGGGGCGAAGCCCGCGATGACGAGGCCGACGACGAGCGCACCGGCGGCGACCAGCGACGCAGCGAAGATGGCGACTCTGTGGATCATGAAAGGGTTCTCCCGGAGTGGAGTGGCGTATGGCTCCACTGTCGGGCCAGTCCGCCCACCAGTCCGTGAGTCCCGGATGTGAGTTTCCACAGACGAGGCCTGCGGCCCTCGACCGAACGCCCCGCCGCCCGCACAATGCGGTGCGATGCGAGTCCTTGTGGTCGAAGACGAACCGAAGATGGCGGCCCTGATCAGGCGGGTCCTGGTGGCCGAGCGCCACGTGGTGGACGTCGCCCCCGACGGAGTGGCAGCCCTCGCCCTCGCGGAGGCAGCGCCGTATGACGTGGTCGTCCTGGACCGCGGCCTGCCGGACATCGACGGGATCACCGTCATGCGCCTGCTGCGGGCCAAGGGGATCGCGACGCCCGTCCTGCTCCTGACCGCGCTGGGGTCCGTGGACGACCGCGTGGCCGGCCTCGACGCCGGCGCCGACGACTACCTCGCCAAGCCGTTCGCCTTCTCCGAGCTGCTGGCCCGGATCCGGGCGCTCGGGCGCCGGCCGGCCCCGGTCGGGGAGAGCCGCATGGTGGCGGGCGACCTGGTCCTCGACGAGCTGCGCCATGTCGCCCAGGTCGGCGAGCGGACCGTGGACCTGTCCGCCCGGGAGTTCGCGCTGCTCGGGTTCTTCATCCGCCACGCGGGGCAGGTCGTCACCCGGCAGCAGATCCTGGACCAGGTCTGGGGCGCGGAGCCGGATGTCTACTCCAACGTGGTCGACCTTTACGTGTCCTACCTGCGCCGCAAGCTGGGCGAGCTGGACCGCGCGGATCGCCTGAAGACCGTCCGCGGTGTCGGTTACACGCTCAAGGCCGGCGACTGACCGTCGTGCCGCTCAGCTCCACCGACCGCCTGCTCCGCCGCACCCGCCGGCGCCTGTTCGCGACGACCCTCGGCCTCCTGACGGTCCTGGTCGTCGGTGTGGGCGCCGCGACGGCGGTGGTCAGCGTGAACGCCCTCGACGCCGACGTGGACCGGGCGCTCGCTGCTGCCGTGGGAACCCAGGTGGCCTCCCTCGGCAACGAGCTCCCCGGCGAGGAGAACGGGGAATCCGGTGACCAGGCGACCGGTGGCGCGGACACCATCCTGCTGGTCCTGGACCCGGGCGGCGCCGTCGTGAGCAACCGGTCCGGGAACACGCTCGCCGGGCTCCCGGACGCCGCGGCGGTCGAAGCGGCCCGTGTCAACGGCGTGGACGTGCGCACGATCCACACGGCCGGCGTGAACGTCCGTCTCCGGACCGAGTCCCTCGTCCACGACGGGGCGGTCATCGGCTTCGTCCAGGGGGGCTTCGTCCTGACGCTCCACGACCAGCAGTCCCGGAGCCTCGTGCTGGCCATCCTCGCGACCGGCGCGGCCGGGCTCGTGGCGGCGGCCGTGATCACGCTCCTCGTGACCGGACGGGCGCTCGTCCCGATCCGCGAGGGCTTCGAGGCCCAGCGGCGCTTCGTCGCGGACGCGTCGCACGAGCTCCGCACGCCCGCGGCCCTGATCCGCGCCAACGCGGAGGTGCTCGAGCGCGAGGGCCTGGTCACGGGCGACGGCAGCGCCCTGGTCGCGGACATCATCGGGGAGGCGGACCGCCTCGGCGGGCTGGTGGGCGACCTGCTCCAGCTGGCGGCCTGGGACGAGACCAGCCTGACCCTGTCGCCGGTGGCGGTCGATATCGCCTCGCTGGCCGCCGACACGGTCCGCGGAGCCACCGCGCTCGCCGCCGAGCGGGGCGTCGGCCTCGAGGTGGACGTGACGGGTCCGGCGCCGGCCATCGTGGACCGGGACCGCCTCATCCAGCTGCTGCTCATCCTGGTCGACAACGCCATCGACCACTCGCCGGCGGGCGAGACCGTCACCGTCCGAGTCCGGCAGACCGGCGACGACGTCGTGATCGACGTGGACGACCGCGGGCCCGGCATCCCGCCCGCGCAGCGCGAGCGCATCTTCGAGCCGTTCACGCGCCTCTCCGGGACCACGCGCCACGGCTCCGGGGGGACGGGCCTGGGCCTCGCGATCGCCCGGCGGATCGTGGACGCGCACGACGGGACCATCCGGGCGGACTCGCCGGCCGGCGGCGGCGCGCGCTTCACGGTGATCCTGCCGGGTTCGGATGAGGGAACTCCCACGGCCACCACAGGCTGAGGCGGGCACGCGGCGGCGAGGATCCATGTCACGAGGCCCGATCGGCCCCGGAAGCCATGTCATCACCGTCACCGTCAGCGCCGCCGTCGTCCGGGGCGCGCCTGCAGCCAGGAGCCGATACCGTGGCCTACGTCATCGCCGCCCCATGCATCGACCACTCGGACCAGGCCTGCGTCGCCGTCTGCCCGGTGGACTGCATCTGGGGCGATCTGTCCGTCGACCGCAAGCTGTACGTGGACCCGGAGGCGTGCCTCGAGTGCGGGGCCTGTGAATCGGCCTGCCCCAACGGGGCGATCATGCCGGAGAAGAAGCTGAAGGCCGCGTGGGCGGACTTCGCGTGGGTGGATGCGACCTGGTTCTCGGACCCGGACGCGGCGCGCGACGTGGTCGACGAGCTGGTCCCGGCGGCCTGACGATGGACGCCGTCATCACGCGCCGCCCGCCGCCGCCGCGCGCCCCGCGGGCCGATCTCAGCGCGCCCAACGCCACGATCACGGAGCGCGAGGACGTGTCGCCCGGTGTCGCGCGGCTCCGGATCCGACCCGACGACGGCGTGCCCGCCTTCGAGCCCGGCCAGTACCTGGCCCTCGGCCTCGATTTGGATGGCCGCCCGCTCCAGCGCCCCTACTCGACCGCGTCCGCCCGCGGCGAGACGGATGCGCTCGAGTTCCTGGTCCGCCTGGTGCCCGACGGGGCACTGACGCCGCGGCTCTGGCCCCTCCGGGCCGGCGACCGGGTGCGGCTCGGGCGCCCGAAGGGCCTGTTCACCCCGGACACCAAGGATCCGCGGCGGCCAGTCTACGTCGGCACCGGTACCGGCATCGCGCCCCTGCTGTCGATGCTCGAGACGCGCCTCCGGGAGACGGACGACGGTCCCACCTCCCGCCGCCCGATCGTGATCCACGGGGTCGCCCGGGCCGCCGATCTCGCGTGGCGGGGTCGCTTCGAGGCGCTGGCAGCCCGGGGCCGGATTGCCTACGTCCCTGCGGTCTCCCGCTCGGCGGACCCGGCCAACGCCGGCTGGACCGGCGCCACGGGTCGGGTCGATGCGCTCCTGCCGTCCATCCTGGCCGCGACCGGTGCGGACGCCGGCGCCACTGTGGCGTTCATCTGCGGCAACCCGGGCATGACCGAGGCCGCGGGTGCAGCGCTGCGGGTCTTCGGCCTGCCGGACGAGGCGATTCGCTCCGAGGCCTACTGGGTGGTGGCCGGGCCGGCGCCAGGCGCCTGAGGGCGGCCCGCCCAGCCGGACCCTCCGCTCCCGCCCGCCCGAGACCCTTCGGACCGGGTCGCACCGGCACCCACCGGATACGATTGCCCGGTCCATCGGGCGGCGAGCATGGGGTGACGAGGATGCGGGTGCGCGTCGGGTTGCGACCGGCACCCGGTCGCGCCGCTGGGGGCAGCCTTGCGAGGGCTCGCGTCGACTGGGGTGAGGTCCTGTCGCGCGGCGTGTCAGTCCTGGCGCTCGTCTCGCTGTTCGCGCCTGCGCTCGCCGGTTGCGGCGGGGTGGCCGGCCTGCTGGCCTCGGTCCCGGACCAGCCGCGCGGGGCCAACCGCGTGGGCCCGGCGACCCTGATCGCCGAGGGCACCGGCGCCGCCGGTGACTACCGCGCCTGGATCTACCGGACCGCTGACGGCCTCACCTGCCTGGAGGTGGCGGGCAAGAGCGGGAGCGGGTCGGGCTGCGGATCGGGCCCGGACGGGGCGAGCGGGGTCGGCGTGTCGAGCAACGACGCAGGGGTGTTCGTGTCGGGCGGGACGCGCCGGCCGACCGCCGTCTCGGCCATCGTGCACGGCGGTTCGAGCGGCGACGTCACGGTGCCGGTGACGCTGCCCGCCGAGGGCGTGACGAGTGGCGTCCGCTACTTCGTGGCCGGGCTTCCCGCTGGTTCGCAGCCTACGTCCGTCGACATCGTCGATGCCGCCGGCGCGGTCCTGGAGAAGATGGCCCTCCCAAGCACCTGAGACCGGTCAGCCAAGTTCGGCGCCTCTCGTCGGGGTGCCGTCGAGCATCGCCGGGAGGTGGATCGCGAACGCGAACACCGCCGCGACGACCGTCAGGGCGCCGGCCCCGACGAACAGCGCGGTCGCATCCACGTCGATCAGGGCACCCGCCAGCCCCAGCGAGAGGGGCGTGATCCCGAACGACATCAGCATCACGATGCTCATCACGCGTCCGACCATCCCCGGCTGGACGCGGCCCTGGAGCCACGAGACCGCGACGACGTTCACGTAGCCGATCGCGACGCCCATCACGGCCAGCGCCGCGACGACGACCGGCAACGAGCCCAGGGTTCCGACGGCGGCCATCATCAGGCCGGCTACGGCGACCGCGCCGACGACGACGCGCCCCTGGCGCTCGATCCGTACGTTGCCGGCCAGGACGATACCCACGAGGGCGCCCGCGGCCCAGCCCGCCTCCATGAGGCCCAGCCCCATGGGACCCGCGTGAAATCGCTGCTGCGCCAGCCAGGCCATCCCGACGCCCGCAGGCCCGTTGAGCGCGAAGTTCAGCACCAGGAACAGCAGCATCAGGGTGCGGATCGCGGGATCGGCCACGACGTAGCGGATCCCGGCTCCCAGCTGGGTCCTGAACGAGGGGCCCGTCGACGCGTGGGCGGTACCCGCCGACGCGGGTGCGGCGTCGGCCGGGTCCTCCGGCCGACGGGCCGTCGCCGGCGCCATGAGCAGGATGACCAGGGCGGCGACGAAGAACGAGACCGCGTCCAGGGCGAACGCCGCCCCGGTGCCGGCGATCGCGATGACGATCCCGGCGAGCGGCGGGCCAGCCATCGCCGCCGCCTGGAGGGTGCCCTGGAGCAGCGCGTTCGCCGACGGCAGGCGCTCCGCCTCCACGGTCCGCGGCAGGAACGCCTGCTGGGCGGGCATGTAGACGGCGTCCGCGACACCGAACAGGGCGCCGAGGACCATCAGGGCCGGAACGGAGGCTGCGCCGGTCACCGCCAGGGCTGCGATCGCTCCCACGATGACGCCCCGCGTGAGGTGGGCCGCGACCATCAGGCCTCTCGCGGGCCGGCGGTCGGCCAGGACGCCGAACGGCACGATCAGGATCGCCCGGGGCACGGCGACGGCGATGAGCACCGCGCCGAGGGCGAGGCCGGAGCCGGTGAGGCTGATCACCAGCCAGGCGAGCGCGATGTACTGGAACTGGTCACCGACGACCGAGACGGCCTCGCTGACCCACAGCAGCCGGAACCTGGGGACGGCCAGCGCCTGCCACATCGGCAGCGAGCGCACCCGCGCAACGGCGGTCATTCGAGCACGATCCGGACGCCGCCCCCGTGATCGTCCACCTCGAGCAGCGTCCCCCTCGCGCCGGATCGCAGGGCGTCGCGAACGCGGCTGACCTGGTCGCCCGACAGCCCCGGGACCGAGTCCAGGGCAAACCGGCCTGCCGCGATCGGGAGCCGGAGGTTGACCACGAGGCGCCCATGCTCGCGCACCTCGATGCGCAGGGTCGAGGCACCGCGGCCGTCGGCGAAGCCGTCCGGGCCGGGCGGAGGCATGTCGGGCGGCGGGTTGGACCCGAAGCCACCCGGCGGCTCGGGCCGGGGCGGCTGATCCGCCGGCCGGTCGTCAAGTGCGGCGATGATCGGCCCGGCCTCCTGTGCGGTGAGGCGACCCTCGGCGACCAGGCGGAGCACTTGCTCCAGCGGGTCTGCGGCCATCAGGTCCACCCGTCGAAGCTGCGCTGCCCGGCCTCCTCGAGGCTCTCCAGGCCGTGAGCCGCGGTCTCGACATCAACCTCGCCGCGCTCCAGCGCGCGGAGGATCTCCAGGCGGGCCGCCTCCCGGAGGTCGGCGACGGACATTGCGCCGAGCTCCGGTCCGGAGGTGGCCGGGGCGTGCTGCCCAGCCGGCGGAACCGGCACGGGCGCAACGCCGAGCACGGCCGGCGGAACTGGCACGGCCGGCGACAGCGCAGGCGTGGCCGGCGGCGCAGGCGCAGCCGGCGGCGGCATCGGGATCGCGCCACTGGACAGAGCACGCACGGAGATGTCGCCGGACGTCGTCCGGATCTCGACCGGCGTCGTCCCCGTGCCGATCACCACGACTCTCCGGCCTCGCCCACCCTCCGTCCGGTGCGGGCCGGTCGAACGCACGTCGCCCGCGATCGTGCGCGTCTCGATGCGGACCGGGCTCCCGGTTGCGAGGTGCACGTCACCGCTGACGGAGGCGATGACGTGCTTCCCGCCGGGCCGCAGGTCACCCTCCACGCGGACATCACCGCTGGTGGAGGCCAGGTCCAGCCCGTCGAGGAGCGGCGCGGTGAGCCGCAGGTCGCCCGAGACGGTCCGGGCAGTGACCGCCAGCGAGCCCTCGCCCGTCAGGATGACGTCCCCGGACATCGTCTCGACCGCGACGAGGCCCGTCTCGATGGCAAGGCGGAGGTCGCCCGATGCGGTGGTCCAGCGGCTGGCACCCCGGATCCCCGTGGCCTCGATGTCGCCGCTCAGGGACCGCACGGCGAGCGCCGTCCCCCTCGGGACCTCCAGGTCAAGGTCCGCGGATCGACGGGTGGACAGGCGGATCGGGCCGAGGCGAAAGTCGCCCGCGGCATCGCGGATGCGAACCCGGCCGGGAGCGACGTCGACCGTCACCGCATCGTCCAGCCTGCGGCCGTCCCGGCTGCGGATGACCAGGCGGGCCTCGTCTGTCCCACGAACGCGAACGCCTCCGGAGGTCAGGAGGACCTCGACCGTGGCCCCGGAGTCCAGGGGCAGGACGCGGGCGGCCGCGGTGTCGGCGGCGGTCGTGGTGTCGACATCGGTGGTGTCGATGCCGGGATCGATGGTCATCGGACGTCCTTCCGGAGCGCACGGATGGCCTCGGCGGCCTGCTCGGCGCTCAACTCGTGGCGGGCGAGACGCTCCAGCACGTCGCGCCGCCCGGCCTGGATCTCCCCGGCCGTCACGGCGGTCGCGATGTCGGGCGTGTCGGCCGTTGCCGTGGCTGCGCCGGCGGGGCTGTCCGCCTCGTCACGCGGCCCGAAACCGAGCGCTCGCACGAGAGCCTCCACGCGAGCCCTGACCGTCGGGTAGCTGATGCCCAGCTCTCGCTCCATGTCCCGAAGGTTCCCCCGGCTGCGCAGGAAGCTCTCGAGGAGGGTCGTCTGGTCCCGTGTCAGACGCGCGAAGCGCCCGACGCCGAACTCGCCCTCGATGGTCGTCCCGCAGGCGCCGCAGCGGAGGCGCGTGACGGCCAGCTCGCCGGCGCAGACCGGGCAAGTGGCGATGACATCGTGGGGCACCGGCTCAACCTCGTATATGGAAACGTGACTTACGCATTTCTAATACAGGGTTTCTCTTTTGTCAATAGGCAACACCTATCGGAGACACCTGGAGGCTCGTTGTAGCGCCTCGGTCGCCCTCCGCCGCCCGACGGCTGCGTGCCCTTCAGCGAGCCGGTATCGTCACCGACTCCCCGGGCGCCAGCACCCGCACCGGCACGTCCGGCGCCAGTCGTGCGGCCGCCGCCTCGAACTCGAGGCCCGGCGTCTCGAACGGCGCGCGCACCACCCGCCGGAGACCGGCCGGATAGAACGTTCCCCAGTGGATCGGCACCGCCAGACGCGGCCTGAGCACGGCCGCCGCCTCTGCCGCGCGTTCCGGGTTCATATGCCCTTCACCGATCGTCGGGCCCCAGCCCCAGACCGGCAACAGCGCCAGGTGCAGGCGTCCCGCCAGCTTCGTCATCCCTGGGAAGATGTCCGTGTCCCCGGGGAAGTAGACCGTGCGCGAGCCCACCACCACGCATCCCAGCGCCGGACCCTCCGGCCCGAACGGCTCGCGCCGGCCCGAGTGCTCCGCGTGGACGATCTCGAGGTGAACCCGGTCGACGATGAGCCGGTCACCCGGCTCCACCTCCTCCACGGGCCCCAGGCCGATCTTCGCCACGGTCCGCCCGAAACCGCGCGGGACGATGACCGTGGGCCGGCCGGGGATCCTGCGCAGGGACGGAGGGTCGAGATGGTCGTGGTGGCCGTGGCTGATGAACACGGCGTCGAGGTCCGCGAACAGTTCGGGCAGGACCGCCTGCACCTGGCGTCGGACCGGGCCCAGCCCCTCCCGCAGCACAGGATCCATGAGGATCCGCAGGTCGTCCACTTCGATCAGGACGGTGGAGTGGCCGAGGAACGTCACGCGGGCGTGCTTCGGCGCGGCGGGCGCGGCGGGCGCGGCGGGCGCGGCGGCGCGCACCGCGCGCCAGGCGTGGTCACGCGTGGCGTGACGGTCGATCGGCATGCGCCCATGGTGCCCTGATTCGGCGTCGCCTGGTGACCCAGGCCCGGCGGGCGGCAGCCGATCCGGGGCAGGGACCCGGCAACGCCGGCCGGGCGCGGACCCGGGAACCCCATCGTGTGCCAAACGGCCCCCCGAGCCCCGGCAATCCCGTGACCCGGGGGCCGCGTGGACAGTCCCGTTCGCCTGCCCGCTTATCGCGCGCGTGAGGCACACTTGCCGGTGGCACCGGCTGCCCTGTGGGCGCCCGTGTCCGTCCCCGTCGCCACCAGGAACCCGGGTGGCTCGCGTCACCCGAAAGGATGCAGGAACCGATGGACCAGCACTGGGAGTGCCTCGACGGCAACGAGGCCGCTGCGCGCGTCGCCTACGCCGTGAGCGAGGTCATCTCGATCTTCCCGATCACCCCGGCCTCGCCGATGGCCGAGTACTGCGACGACTGGGCCGCGGCCGGCCGCCCGAACCTGTGGGGCGCTATCCCCGGCGTGGTCGAGCTGCAGTCCGAGGGCGGCGCGGCCGGCGCCATGCACGGGGCGCTGCAGAAGGGCGCGCTCGCGACGACGTTCACCGCGTCCCAGGGCCTGCTCCTGATGATCCCGAACATGTTCAAGATCGCCGGCGAGCTCACGCCCGCGGTCATCCACGTGGCGGCGCGCACGCTCGCCACCCACGCGCTCTCGATCTTCGGTGACCACAGCGACGTCATGCACGCCCGGGCGACGGGCTGGGCGATGCTGGCGGCGGGATCGGTCCAGGAGGCACACGACTTCGCGCTGGTCGCCCACGCGGCCACGCTGCGCAGCCGGGTGCCGTTCCTCCACTTCTTCGACGGCTTCCGGACCAGCCACGAGATCAACAAGATCTCGGTCCTGGACGAGGCGCAGATCGCCGCGCTGATCCGCGAGGACGACCTCCTCGCGTTCCGCCGGCGCGGCCTGACCTCCGAGGCGCCGGTCGTGCGCGGCACGGCCCAGAACCCGGACGTCTTCTTCCAGGCCCGCGAGGCCTGCAACCCGTACCACATGGCGGTGCCCGGCATCGTCCAGGAGGTCTTCGACGAGCTGGCCGAGCAGACGGGCCGCCGCTACTCGCTGGCCGAGTACCACGGCGCCCCGGATGCGGACCGCGTCGTGGTGGTGATGGGCTCGGGCGCGGGTGCGGTCGAGGAGACCGTGGAGACCCTGGTCGCCACCGGCGAGAAGATCGGGATGCTCACCATCCGGCTGTTCCAGCCGTTCCCGAGCGAGCAGGTGCTGGCGGCGCTTCCCAAGACGGTGCGCGCGATCGCGGTCCTCGACCGGACCAAGGAGCCGGGCGCCGTCGGCGAGCCGATGTACCAGGCCCTGGTCGCGTCCCTCGCCGAGGCGATGGACGGCGACGAGCCGCCGTTCGCGGTGGCGCCGCGCGTCATCGGCGGCCGCTACGGCCTCTCCTCCAAGGAGTTCACGCCGTCGATGATCAAGCCCGTCTTCGACGAGATGCTCGCCGCGAAGCCGAAGCGCCACTTCACCGTCGGCATCTACGACGACGTCACCAACCTCAGCCTCCCGATCGCGACGTCGTTCAGCCACCCGCGACCGGCGGGCGAGGTCCAGGCCCTGTTCTATGGCCTCGGCTCGGACGGCACCGTCGGCGCGAACAAGGCGTCGGTGAAGATCATCGGCGAGGGCACGGACCTGTTCGCACAGGGCTACTTCGTCTACGACTCCAAGAAGTCCGGCAGCGTCACCGCCTCGCACCTGCGGTTCGGACCGGCGCCCATCCGCTCCACGTACCTGGTGGACGAGGCGGACTTCGTGGCCTGCCACCAGTTCGGCCTGCTGCAGACCGTCAAGGTCCTGGAGCACGCCAAGCACGGCGCCACGTTCCTGCTCAACTCGCCCTACGGCCCCGACGAGGTCTGGGACCAGCTGCCGGTCGAGCTCCAGCACCAGCTCGTCGAGAAGCAGATCGACCTCTGGGTGATCGACGCGATGGCGGTGGCGGACGAGACCGGCATGGGCAACCGCATCAACACGATCATGCAGCCCTGCTTCTTCCACCTCTCGGGCGTCCTCCCGGCCGAGGAGGCGATCGAGCGGATCAAGGGCTTCGTGAAGAAGACCTACTCGAAGCGCGGCGACGCCGTTGTCAAGCGCAACTACGCCGCCATCGACCTCTCGATCGAGCGCCTGGGCAAGGTGGCCCTGCAGCCGGTCGGCGCAGCCCGTCCGATCACGTCGCTCGTCCCCGACACGGCGCCCGACTTCGTGCGGGACGTCACCGCGCGGCTGATGGCCGGCGAGGGCGACCTGCTCCCGGTCAGCGCGCTGCCGGTCGACGGCACGTTCCCGACGGGCACCACGAAGTACGAGAAGCGGGCGATCGCCCAGATGATCCCGATCTGGGACGCGCCGATCTGCATCGACTGCGGCAAGTGCGCCATGGTCTGCCCGCACGCGGCGATCCGGATGAAGGTCTACCCGGAGGCCGCCACCCCGGTCTCGCCGGTCGGCTTCCCGAGCAAGGAGTTCAAGTCCCGGGACCTCACCGGCCACCGCCTGACGATCCAGGTCGCCCCGGACGACTGCACCGGGTGCGGCGTGTGCGTGGATGTCTGTCCGGCGAAGAGCAAGACGGACGTCGGACACAAGTCCATCAACATGGAGGCCTACCTCGACCACCGGGACGTGGAGCGCGAGCGCTGGGACGCCTTCTCGGCGATCCCGCCCCTCGACCGCAGCCTGATCCCGCACGACACCGTCAAGGGCTCGCAGGTCCTGGAGCCGCTGTTCGAGTTCTCCGGTGCCTGCGGCGGCTGCGGCGAGACGCCGTACCTGCGCCTTGTCAGCCAGCTCTTCGGCGACCGCATGATCGTGGCCAACGCCACCGGCTGCTCCTCGATCTACGGCGCCAACCTGCCGACCACCCCGTGGACGGTCAATGCCCAGGGCCGCGGTCCCGCGTGGGCCAACTCCCTGTTCGAGGACAACGCCGAGTTCGGCCTGGGCATGCGCCTGGCGCTGGACGCGCAGACGTCCTTCGCCCGGGACCTGCTGGCACGCGTGGCCCCCATCGTTGGCGAGGACCTGGTGCGGGAACTGCTCGACAGCCCACAGGACACCGAGCCGGAGATCGTGGCCCAGCGGGCGCGCGTGGACCGCCTCCGCGAGTTGCTCGAGGGCGTCGAGGGCGAGCACGCCCGGGACGCCCGCCAGCTCGTGGCGCTCAGCGCGGACCTCGTCCGGCAGGGTGTCTGGATCATCGGCGGCGACGGGTGGGCCTACGACATCGGCTTCGGGGGGCTGGACCAGGTCCTCTCGTCGGGCAAGAACGTGAACATCCTCGTGCTCGACACGGAGGTCTACTCCAACACCGGCGGCCAGGCCAGCAAGGCCACCCCGCGCGGCGCGGTCGCGAAGTTCGCGGCGGCCGGCAAGTCCACCGGCAAGAAGGACCTCGGCGCCATCGCCCGGGCCTACGGCAACGTGTTCGTGGCGCAGGTCTCGATGGGTGCCAACGACGCCCAGACGACCAAGGCGCTGCTCGAGGCGGACGCCTGGCCGGGGCCGAGCCTGATCATCGCCTACTCCACGTGTATCGCTCACGGCATCGACATGTCGCGCTCGATGTCGCACCAGAAGGACGCCGTCAAGAGCGGCTACTGGCCTCTCTACCGCTTCCAGCCCAGCGAGGTGGAGGATGGCCAGCCGTTCAAGCTGGACTCTGCCAAGCCGTCCATCCCGATCCGGGAGTTCGTGGCGACCGAGACGCGGTTCGCCATCCTGGCGCGCACGGACCCAGAGCGGGCCGCGCACCTCGCCGAGCTCGCCCAGGCCGACGCCGACGAGCGGTGGCGCTACTACGAACAGCTGGCGGGCATGCACCGCAGCGTGCCCCACGTCCATGCAGTCGACGCGAACGCTGACCTGGTCGTCGCGCTCGTCAATGGCGAGAAGGAAGACGAGGCGTGACCGTGGACCTGCGCACCCGCTACCTCGGGCTCGAGCTCCGCTCCCCGATCGTCGCCTCCTCCTCGCCCCTGACCGCAGACCCCGCCTCGGCGAAGCGGCTCCAGGATGCCGGCGCCGGCGCCGTCGTCCTGCCGTCGCTGTTCGAGGAGGAGATCGTCAACGAGGAGATCGAGATCAACCGCGCCCTCGAGGCCGGCTCCGAGCAGTTCGCCGAGGCGCTCGGCTACTTCCCCGGCATCGACCGCTTCGCGGGCATCGGGGACCAGTACCTCGCCCGCCTGGAGAAGACCAGGAAGGACCTGTCGATCCCGGTCATCGCCAGCCTCAACGCGACGACCACCGGTGGCTGGGTCCGCTATGCGCGCCTGATGCAGGAGGCCGGGGCGGATGCCCTGGAGCTCAACCTGTACCACATCGCGGCGGACCCCTCCATGACGGCCGTGGACCGCGAGGACACCGACCTGGAGCTGATCGCCGCGGTCAGCTCGGCCGTCAGCATCCCGCTGGCCGTGAAGCTCGGCCCGGCCTACTCCGCGCTTGCCAACTTCGCCGGTCGGGCGGTGGTGGCGGGGGCGAACGGCCTTGTGCTGTTCAACCGTTTCTACCAGCCGGATCTCGACCTCGACACGTTCGACGTCGTCAACAAGGTGGGGCTGAGCCACCCCGCGGAGCTGCGCATGCCGCTCCGGTGGATCGCCATCCTCCGCCCCCAGCTGGGCGTGGGCGTGGGGCTGGCCGCGACATCCGGCGTGCACTCGGGCAGCGACGCGATCAAGAGCCTGCTGGTGGGCGCCGACATCGTGATGATGGCGTCGGCGGTCCTGCGCAACGGCCCGGAGCACGTCCGGACGGTCGAGAACGAGCTGGTTGCCTGGATGACCGAGCGCGAGTACGAGTCGGTCAACCAGATGCGGGGCAGCGCGAGCGCCGCGACGGTGGAGAACCCGACGGCGTTCGAGCGGGCCAACTACATGGCCACGCTCCAAGCCTGGTCTTCGCCGCTCGACTTCGTCTCGGCGTAGGGTCTCGTTCGCGGCCGGCTTGCCTGCCCCGACATCGGAGTTGGAGCGCCGTCCAGGTGTCGGCGAGGACGGGGGTCAGCCGGAGCGCCAGGCACCCACGGTCATGTTCAGCCAGCCGACGGCCGAACGGTAGTACCGGTTCGGCGCGTACGGGTCCATCCGGGCGGTGACACCGGGCGTGCGGACGGAGGTGAACGAGAACTTGTACGTGCTGGTACGGCTCGGGTCGGTCCAGAACAGCTGCGCCATCGTCATCGAGGCGGAGCCGCGGAACAGGCCGCGCAGCACGTAGGCCGGACTGGTGATCCCGCTGGCGAACACCGCCTTCGCGCCCCCGCGCAGGAAGCCGGCCCCGTAGTTGTCCGCGCGCTTGATCGCCGTGGCCTTGGTCGGGTTCGCGGAACCCCACTCGGAGTTGCCCGAGGCGTAGCAGAGGCGGTTGAGCACCACGACGGCGTTGGGCGCCAGCGCCAGCTTCGCCATGTAGTACTCGCCGTAGTACTTGGTGTTGCTGTTCCCGTTGCCGGCCGTCGCGTTCAGGCCCATGCCGTCCTTGGACGTCCCGGAAAACGGGGCATACGGGCTGGGCCAGCCGTTGCCGTGGCCCAGGTAGATCAGCAGCTTCGCTCCCTTCGCTGCGGTGGACACGCGGGACCAGGTGGCGTTGGGGGAATAGATCTCGGTGACCGAGGCACCGTAGCTTCGGGCGAGGGTGGCCAGCGAGTGCGCACCGCTCTTGTAGCTGGCAGTGCTGCTACCGACTGGACCGACGACGACGACGACCTTCACGGTCGCTGCGCGGGCCTCCGGGGCCCCGGTGCTCATCGCCGTGACGAGCAGAAGTGCGGCGAGGATACCGGTCAACATCGGCCGGAACCTCCTGACAGACGCCCTCCTGGCGCCCCTGTGGTCCTCGGGCAACAGTCTTGCCTCCTCTCTGCCGGAACGCCACGCATGGGGCGGGGCGACGGTGGGACTGGCGGCCGTCGACGGCTTGGCAGCGGGCTGGGCACTCGTTGTCCGCGCGGCGGACGAGGGATCGCGAACGATCCGGTGCCGGGTGGCGATCCACCCGATGGGGCGACAGGGTGCCTGCCGGGGAGACGGCTCTTCGGTTGTCGGCCTGTCTGCGGCCGGGTGATCATCGACCCTAGGGTCCCGCGGAGTATGACAGACCGGTCAAGTCGCGGGCGCCCAAGTTGCGGGACCAGGGATCGGGTGGCCCGGCTGCCGACGGAGCCCTCAGCCCCGACGCGCCACCGGGGCCATCGACCCCTTCGTCAGCGCCACCAGGTCCGCCGGTGCCAGCTCGATCTCCAGCCCGCGCCGCCCTGCTGACACGTGGATCGTGGGCAACTCCTCGGCGGAGACGTCCAGGACCGTCGGCAGCGGACGCCGCGTCCCCAGCGGGCTGATCCCGCCCAGCACGTAGCCCGTCGCCTTCTCGGCCTCGGCCGGGGGGGCGATCGATGCGCGGCGCCCGTCCAGCGCATCGGCCACCGCCTTGAGGTCCACCTCCGTGTCGGCGGGCACGACGGCGATCCCCAGCCGGCCGTCCACGCTCACGACGATGGTCTTGAACACGCGGGCGGCATCGATCCCCAGGGCCCCGACCGCCTCGAGCGCATAGCCGGGACCACCGTCCCGCAGCGACGACCGGGCGTGATGCGCATATTCATGCACCGTATGCGCGACCCCCGCGCGTCTCGCGGCGTCGATCGCCCGTGTCCCCTGTGCGCTCATGGGCCCATTGTCGAGTATCCTCCGAGGTGTCCGGCGGTTGCCGCCGCCCTCGCGCAACGGTGCTCCAACCGCACCACGCGGGCGCCGCGCCGGGCCGCCACAGACGCCGGCCGCCGCCCAGGGGCCGATACCGGAGAAGACGAACACCTTGCGTTTCGAAGAGCTGGGGCTCTCGGCCGACCTCCTGCAGACCGTGGTGGAGGAGGGCTACACAGAGCCGACGCCCGTCCAGGAACGGGCGATCCCCCTGATCCTGGCCGGGAGAGACGTCCTTGCCGCCGCCCAGACCGGCACCGGCAAGACGGCGGCGTTCACGCTGCCGATCCTCGACCGCCTCCGCCCGTACGCGAACACCTCGTTCTCGCCCGCACGGCACCCCGTCCGCTGCCTCGTCCTGACCCCCACGCGAGAGCTGGCCGTCCAGGTGTCCGAGGCCATCAAGGTCTACGGACGCAAGGTGCCGCTCCGCGCTTCCGTCGTGTACGGCGGGGTTCCGCTCGACCCGCAGATCAAGGAGCTGCTCGCCGGCATCGAGATCCTCGTCGCCACCCCGGGCCGCCTCCTGGACCTGGTCGGACAGCGTGCCGCGAACCTGACCCAGGTCGAGATCCTCGTCCTGGACGAGGGCGACCGGATGCTGGACATGGGCTTCATGCCCGACATCCGCCGCATCCTGGACCTGCTTCCGAACCGCAAGCAGACGCTGCTGTTCTCGGCCACGTTCTCGGACGAGATCAAGCGGCTCGCCGGGTCAATCCTCAAGGACCCGGAGACGATCGAGGTCTCGCGCCACGGCACCGCCGCCGAGGCCGTCCGCCAGCTGGTCTATCCGGTCGATCGCGACCGCAAGGAGGAGCTGCTTGCCCACCTGATCGTGGAGGGCGACTGGCGCCAGGTGCTGGTGTTCACCCGCACGAAGCTGACCGCTTCGCGACTGGCGTCGTGGCTGGACCGGCACGGCGTCGCGGCGACGGCGATCCACAGCGACCGCGCCCAGTCCGACCGGACGAAGGCGCTCGAAGCGTTCAAGAACGGTGAGATCCGGGTCCTGGTGGCGACCGACGTCGCTGCCCGCGGCCTGGACATCGTGGACCTGCCCCACGTGGTGAACTACGAGCTGCCGTGGAACCCCGAGGATTACGTCCACCGCGTCGGCCGCACCGGCCGGGCCGGGGCGACCGGCGACGCGATCAGCCTGGTCACGATCGACGAGGCGGACCTGCTCCGCGGCGTCCAGCGCCTGCTCCAGGTGGCGATCCCGTGGGAGGTCGCCGACGGCTTCGTGCCGCGCCGTGACGCGGAGGCACAGCCGCTGCGCTCGCCCCGCGGGGCTGGCGGGCCCTCGTCCGGTGGGGGTCGCGGGCGCTCCGGCGGCGCAGGCGCCTCGAGCGGGGGCGGTCGGCGCCGCTACTAGCTAGGCCCGGGACGGTCCGGCGATTCGGGGCCCAGGCGCACTCGCCTCCGACGCCTCAGGCAGTCACTGCGTGGGCGAGGGCGACGACGGGGCGGGGGTCGGCTTCGGGGCGACGATTCGGAGAAGTGACGTCGCGATCTTCGCCGGGTCGTAGGCACCCTGGTTCGTCAGCACGGCGATCGTGACCCCTGCCTCCGGGACATACCGCACCACGTTCCGAAAGCCGAGATACCGGCCGGAGTGTCCCAGCGCCGGACGCCCATCCAGGGCCACCGCCTGGATCCCGAGGCCGTACGGGATCGTCGCACGCAGCGCCTTCGTGGTCGCCACGTCTCCCAGCATCGCTGCCTGCAGGTCCGGCGACAGCACGTCGCCCCCGGCGAACGCCCGCATCCAGAGGGCCGCGTCGAGGGCCGTGGCCGCGATCGAGCCCGCCCCCCCTGCGGCCGTCACCACGGACCGGAACGGCATGACGGTGCTTGGCGGAGCGACCGCCACGTAGCGGACGCCGCCGCCCGTCCTGGCCACCCGCCGGTACCCGGTGGCGCCATCGGCGCGCGGCTTCTCGGCCACCTGGAACCACGCGGCCGTGAGCCCCAGGGGATCCAGGATTCGCGCCCGCACCTCCGTGGCCAGCGGCTTCCCGGTCACGACCTTCACCAGCTCGCCGAGGAGCAGGTAGTTGCTGTTCGAGTAGCGCCAGGTCGTGCCCGGGACGGGACGCTTGGCCGGCACGTAGCGCCATGCCTGGAGCGCCGTCCAGGCGGCGTCCGGCCTTGCCTGGAGCTGCTTGTCGATCTTCGGGTTGAGGAAGTAGTCCGGCAGCCCGCTCGTGTGGTCGAGCAGCATGCGAACCGTGATCCGCGGGTCAAGCTTGAACGCGGGCAGGAGGGGCGCCACCGGCTGGTCGAGCGCGAGGCTCCCCTCGCCCACCAGCTGCAGGACGACCGCGGCCGTGAACGTCTTGGATACCGAGGCCAGGGCGAACGCGGTGTCCGGGGTCATCAGCCTCCTGGTTGCGAGGTCGGCGCTGCCAACGGCGCCGGACCAGCGGCGCCCGTCGTCCCACACGATCGCGGCGGAGATCCCCGGGATCCCGGAGCTCTTGAGGATCGCCTGAAGGCGCGCATCGAGGTGCGCCGCGAGCGCCGGGGCGGCTGGGACCGGGACGGGCGAGGCGGATGGAGCCGCCGAGGGCGTGGGGCCGGGGGTGGCGGTCGCCGGCTGGGGCGGCCAGGACGGCGACTGCGCGAGCCCCGGTGAGTCGGCCGGACCGGTCGATGCGACGGCGGCAGGCGACGAGGTTGCGGCCGGCGGGGCGGCGCCGGACGGCGACGAGGTTGCCGAGACGGCGACGATCGGCCCGCCGGACAGGCCGCCCGTGATCCCGCCGCCGACGATGACGGCGACCAGCGCGAAGCCCGCCACCAGGCCGGCGACGGCCGCGGGGCGCCTCCAGGTGCGTCGCGTGGCGGGCGGCCGGGAAGGGCCCTGTTCGCGCTCCTGCGATTGGTTCGGCATGATGGTGAGACGATACGCCCCATGGTCCGCGACGGCCGTCGCCGCGCCGGACCGGTCTCCCCCCGCCACGAGCGTGTGAACCCACCTGATGTCCGACGACCACAGCGCCCCCGCCCTCCTCCGCGAGGTCGGCCTCATGGCCGACGGCCCCGTCCAGTGGGGTCGTCAGGTCCGGCACCAGGCGCCCGGCGTCTTCGTGGTGGAGCTCCAGGCCCCGGTGCCGTCCGCTCCCCTGGACCTCTCGCTGATCGGCAAGTGGCTGGAGCGCGTGCCGGACCTCCGCCTCGACGGCGCCCGGCCTGTGTCGAAGGACCTCCAGCTGCGGCTGAACCGGTTCTGGCTGCCGTCGCAGCCGATCGTCTTCATCGGCTCCTCGACGGGCTCCGTGTCCGGGCGCATCGCGGGGATCGCGAAGACGGTTCCGGGGGACCGGAAGCCCGCCTGGTCCGGGCTGTGGCTCCACTTCCTGCGAAACCTCGAGGACCTTCGAATCTGGTGGGCCGCGACCGACGCGACCGAGGAATACGAGGACGCCCTGCTCGATGCCTTCGCCGCGGCCGTCCCGGCGTCAGAACGCGCGGCCCTGCACCAACCTGACCCCGTCCTGCCCTGGGCCGTGCTCCGCGCCGCCTCGGGCACGCGCAAGGACACCGGCATCACCAACCCGCTCATCCCGGAGGTCAAGGCCCCGGAGCCGCCGCTCGTCACCGTGATCGTCGACCTCCCGCCCGCCGAGGCCGACGGGGCGCGCGACGAGGCCAGAAGGGGCCGCCGGCCGGCGCCGGGCCGGGGAACGGGGCGGATCGCCTCGGCCGCCGCCTATGCCGCGCAGGGGTCGCCGCGCAAGGTGCACGAGCCGATCATCCTCTCGCCCGAGGGCATGGACCGGATCCAGGCCGAGCTGGCGGAGCTGCTGGCCCAGCGGCCGGGCGTGATCCGGCGCATCGCGACGGCACGCGAGCACGGGGACCTCAAGGAGAACGCCGAGTACCACGCCGCACGCGAGGAGCAGGGCTTCCTCGAGGGGCGGATCAAGGCGATCGAGGCCAAGCTCAAGATCGCCGTCGTGGTCGCGCCGACCGAGCGCGGCGCGGTGGTCGGACTCGGGTCACGCGTTCGCGTCGAGGTGGACGGCGACGAGGCCGTGATGCAGGTCGTCAGCTCCGCCGAGGCGAACTCCCGCGAGGGCAGGATCTCGAGCATCTCACCGGTGGGCGCCGCCCTGATGAGCCGGCGCGTGGGCGACGTCGTCACGATCGTGACCCCGGGCGGCGCGATCAGGTACGTGATCCTCGGGATCGAGTAGCGGTCAGGCGCCGCTGGCGCCGCCCGGATCGCGTCGGTTGCGCTTGCCGCCGAACAGCGACGCAACCACCAGCAGCACGCCGAACCCGATGGCGACGTAGGGCAGCACCTCGTCCAGGTTCGCGATCCGGTGGCCCGAGATCCCGATCACGCCCTCGAACAAGAACGCGAAGCCCAGGAACAGGCCGATGCCCACGAGGAAGGTGCGGAAGCCGTCCGCCGCCAACTCGTGGTCGCCGCGGACCAGGCCGTAGAGGAGCATGGCCAGGCCCAGGCCGGTCGGCGCGACGAGCGCCCACGCGTAGGCCCAGGTCGCGTACAGATCGTACGTCTCCTGGACCCAGAGGATGCAGCCGACGATGGCGAGGATCGTGCCCGGCACGGCGAGGCCGAGGCCGCCACGGGGCGGGATGGCGAAGGAGCCCACCAGCATCGCGAGGCCCGGGACGATGAGCCAGAGCGGCCAGGAGCTGGCGCCCATGGTCATGTCCGCCACGCGTATCAGCAGGAACGCGACACCGATGACGACCAGCACGATGCCGGCCACGAGACCGGGCGGCGTCTGCGGGGCCTGGGGCCCGCGGGCGTTGACGGACCAGGAAGGCGGGACCGGAGCAGGGGCAGGACCGGGACCGAGACCGGGCGGCGGGGCGGCACACGGGCCAGCCGGCGGGATCGGGCCTGGCACGTCCCATGGGGCCGCGCCGGCGGGTGGCCTGACACCGGCGGGCGGGGTGGCACCGGACGGAGGCAGCGCCGGGTCGGCGGCAGGCTGTACGAAAGGGAACGGCGGCAGGTCGGGAGTGGTCGGCGAGTCGTCGCGCAGGGGATCGACCGGATCGGGCGTGGTCATCGGACTCCTCCGGGAATGGCCACATCCTACGCCCGTGCGTCCCCCCTCTCGCCGTGCTCCACGCCGGGCGCCTGCACCTCCGCCCAGCGGAAGCAGGCCGTCTCGTGGTCGTTCACCAGGCCTGCCGACTGCATCAGTGCGTAGCAGATCGTGGGGCCCACGAACCTGAAGCCGCGCCGCTGCAGGTCCCTGCTCATGGCCGTCGAGACGTCCGTCTCGGCCGGGATCTCCTCGAGCGAGGCGAACCGGTTGACGATCGGGGTCCCATCCACGAACGACCACAGGTGGTCCACGAGCGTCGAGCCCGCCTGGTGGAGCGCCAACGTCGCCCGCGCGTTGCCGATGGCGGCAGCGATCTTCGCCCGGTTGCGCACGATCCCGGTATCGGCCAGGAGCCGGGCCGCGTCCGCGTCACCGTACTCGGCGATCAGCGCCGGGTCGAACCCGTCGAACGCGCGCCGGTAGCCCGGGCGCTTCCGCAGGATCGTGGACCAGGAGAGGCCCGCCTGGGCGCCCTCCAGGATCAGCAGCTCGAACAGGTGGCGCTCGTCGCGGACCGGGACGCCCCACTCGAGGTCGTGGTAGGCGCGGTACTCCGGGTCGGGTCCTCTACCCCAGCGGCAGCGGTATCGGGCGTCCGCGACGCCATCGGGCAGGTCGTCCATGCGTTGCTCCCATGTCAAGCCGCGGCGGCACGTTCCCGGCCCGCTCCGCCGGTGGAGCGGCCGAGGGGCCTCACCCAGCGTCCAGTTGCGCGAGGAACACGGCCACCCTGTCCAGCACGTCGTCCAGGACCGGCCTGAGTGAATGGCCGAGACGCGGGTAGGTCACCAGCCGCCCGTGGCCGGAGCGCCCCCGCCCCGTCAGATCTCCCGCCGGCGGAACAGGACGATGCCGGCGCCGAGAACGAGCAGCACCCAGACGACGCTCCAGGCGATGAACGCGAGCGGCGGCGGCGCGCTGGCGAAGAACGGGTTGGCCTGCATGGCGGTCGCGCTCCGGCCCGCGGCCACGAACAGCACGACCGGTGGCTCCA